>Ga0105359_10002410_pt1 | contig 15485 bp, 13 predicted proteins | sample GOMGulsemesocosm_6_FD_83659 | JGI IMG/M metagenome (GOLD analysis project Ga0105359, IMG submission 83659) | Methane-oxidizing microbial communities from mesocosms in the Gulf of Mexico - GOM8C Gulf of Mexico | ecosystem: Environmental > Aquatic > Marine > Cold seeps | place: Gulf of Mexico...
AACTTGGCGACATTAGCAGTAACGATTAATGATACGTTTACGCCTAACCTCCCAGCATAGCCTTCGTTCTTCGAAAGGCTTTACCTTATTAGAAGTCATGATCGTATTAATGATTATTGGCCTTATGCTGGGTATGGCAACACTAAGTACAAGCGGAAACGAGCAAAAGCGCGAGGCTCAGCAGCAAGGCTTACGTCTTATTGCTCAGCTAGATGCTTACCGAGATGAAGCTGTATTTCAGAACTTAGACCTTGGTTTAGCTATGGATAATCAATCGACCCAACTATTAAGTTATGTCGACATCAATAGCCCGACTCAAACCACGGGTAAGACAAAAGAAGAGCTCAGTGACCTGAAAAAGAATCCTTGGGCTGCCTATGAGGGCAATTTAAAAGGCAGCTCTGATTTCCCAGAGCAATTTTCGATTGCACTCATGCTTGACGATAAAAACATCGATTTTAATGATCTTATTACTGATGATGAAGGTGTTAAACCTGCCATTTTGTTTTTATCTTCCGACGAATACACGCCCTTTAAATTGACCCTTCAGCATGAGCATGATGAAAGCTTCAGCATATTTATCGAAGGTGATGGCTTCAGCCGCTTTGAAATGACAACAGAGCAATATGAACAATAAAATAAAAGGCTTCACCTTAATCGAAGTGATGATCGCGCTTTCTATATTTGCAGTGATGGCAGCTGCGATCAGTAAAACTGCAAGCCAAAATGCCGATACCGTCCTTTATCTAGAAGAAAAAACGCTCGCGTCGTTCGTCGCTGAAAATCGCTTAAACAAACTCAAATTATCAGGCTACCCTGCGGCAACACAAACCAAAGATAGCGAAGAAATGGCGGGGAGGGAATGGCATATCACGACCAAGGTCGAAGATACGCCGCTACCGGATTTCCGAAGAATTGAAATACAAGTTGCAAAGCAGTTGGATAAAGAAAGTCCACTGGTGAGCCTGACTGGCTTTATGGGGAAGTATTAATGCCCTCATATAATTCACCAAGATCTCATAAAAAATCATCCGCGTTTACGTTGCTTGAAGTGATGATATCCATCTCTATCACGGCAATGATCGGCATTGCGTCAGTTAATTTGCTGAGTAATATAATTGAATCAAAAAATATTACCGATATACGCTCCACACAATTGACGACACTGCAGCGCTTTAATCAGTTTGTTAGTCGAGATGTCGAGCAAATATTGAATCGCAGCATTCGTGACCAGTACGGCGATACTCAAGCCGCTATCATTATTGATGGTTCTGATTACTTGGCGGAATGGACTCGTTTAGGATGGCGTAATAGCCCTATTAATTTAGACCCTAGGGCTGAAATGCAACGCGTCGCATTTCAGTTGTATGATATAAACGATGAAGAATGTGATAAGGCAAAAAAGAGACTGCAAGAGTGGGGCAATTTAGATCCTGAAGGTTCCTGCCTGCTGCGCTACTTTTGGCCGATGCTTGATCGGTCTGGGGATAGTGAGGCCAAAATACAAATGATTTTGGATCTCGTCGAATCTCTCGAGATAGAGATACTCGCAACAACACTCAGTACTGCGACGAACAGCGGTAACAATTCATCGTCTAATCAATCTGCCCCAGAAGAAAGTAACTGGTATAGCCAGTGGCCAAACCTTCAGACTGGGGGCAGTATCGAAATCCCTACAGCAATGCGCTGGAAGTTCACAATACCAAAAGTTGGTGAAATCGAACGTTTATGGTTGTTAGCATATGATGATCAATAAAGCTTCGTACTCATCCCAATCGGGGCTTGCGTTAATTTCAGTACTGCTTATTTTTTCAATCGTCGCAGTATTGGCGGGCGCCATGATCGAACGCCAGAGCTTGGATATTCAACGCAGTGGGAATCTGCAGGCTCTTCAGCAAGCTCGAGCGTATTCATCAGGTATTGAGTATGCTGTGCGCTCCGGATTACATTTGGATTATGAAAACAACCCCGATGTGGATCATCCCTTGGAAGAGTGGGCTAAACCGCATACCTATCCTCTTCAGCCAGGGACTGCTGAGATTCAAATTATTGATGCGCAATCACGCTTTAACCTTAATGGCTTGCACAAAACAGCAACCAATAAAGCCGCACAGATCCAGCGGTTTAAAAATTTACTCGCTGAACTAGGCCTTGATCAAACTATTGCTGATCATACTCAAAAGTTTATGGACGAGGATAGCTTGGTTGATGATGACTATTTGTCTGCTGAAGTGCCATATCGAGCGAGCTATAATCTTTTCAAACATCCATCAGAGTTATTGTTGGTGCAGGGGGTTGATCCTGAAAGTTACCGAAAGCTAACGCCTTATATTACGGCACTTCCTGTGAGTGCAACACTGAATGTCAATACCGCAAGCAATAAGGTTTTGGCTGCTCTTTCGACTGCGTGGTCATTATCCGATGCCGATGCAGTTATCGGTAATAGAGGCGATAAGGGTCTTGCAACGGTTGATGAATTTTGGAATCTAAGTGAAGTCCAGCAATTTACCAATAGTGGTTCTTCATCCGGTGGCAGCTCTAGTAATCAAAACACCAAGGAAGTCTGGGATAAAGCTGATTTCAGTGTAAACTCTCAATTCTTTGAAGTATTTGCAAAAGTAACACTGGCAGATCGAGTAGCAACCATTGAGATGCTCATTTATCGAAATGCCCAGACTGGAGAAATGCGTACTTATTATAGAGATTACTCTCGAACAGAAGCACGCCTCCCAATAACAAACAACCCTAATAGCAATGCGACGAGCGGTTCGAGCAATGCTACCAATAATAATAGCAATACTACCAAAGGTAGTAGCGGCATTTAGTTACATATTTAGGCTGATATAATGGAAACAGTTGTTGTTCGCTGGAATGTTGAATTAGAAACGTGGTTTGTCGCGCCCCTTGCACAGACTGATAGCCAAACACAAGATAAGCCTTCAAGTCGTTGGCTAGCATTTGATGAGTGGGCTTCTGATCAAACTGATTTGTCTCAGGTACGCTTTATATTACAAGGCGAAAACTATATTTGTCGCTGGTTAACCTTACCAGGTGTTCAAGGTAGACATTTGCCTAAAGCGTTACCTTTTGCATTAGAAGAAAGCTTAATTGAAGACATTCGTAATTATCATTTGGTAACCGCGGGGAAAATTGGAAAGTTTACCCATCGTGTTTATTGCAGCCTTCTCGATAACTTCAATCGATTGTTAGAAGCTTGTGATCATCACCATATAAAATTAAATCAACTAATTCCTGAGACCAGCTTAATACCTGAGAATAGTTTGGTTCATGATGGTGATTTTTGGATAATTAATATCCCTGGGCTAGGTGAAGCGAAAATCCATGAATCAGCTCTCTCTGCATACTTAGAAGGGTTATGTAATGATTTGGATGCAGCTTCGCAAAATACAATTACGCTTATCGATACTAACTTAGATACTGCAAACTTATTAAAAACTCAAATTGAAAGTAACTTCGCTGGGATTTTCAAAAGCATCAATGTTAAACATGGCCGCTATTGGAATTTAAGAGATGCAGCGCTCACGGGTAAGTACTCTGATTTGCTGACCGCTGAATTTCGACCTGCTGAAATTAAAAAGGATCAACCTGCTGTTTGGTGGAAGCCAGTTGCAGCGCTTGCGGCATGTTGGTGCGTATTTTCTTTTACTGAAATCAGTTTAGAAAATAAACAGCTAGCTTCTCAGCAAGCTCAGGTCAAAAGTGAAACCATCGCGCTCTATAAACGTCTGTTTCCAGGTGAACGCATACGTTTCCTTGAGCGTCAAATTCGCACAAAAATCAAAGGAGATGGCGCTCAAGTTAATGCTGGCGTGATGACTTTGTTATCTCAGGCAAGCAAGGCTTTACTGCAAGATAATCTAAAGCAAATGATTCAATGGCAAAGCTTTAATTTTAACAACCGACAAAACCTTTTGGTTATTGATCTAACGTCTAAGACGTTAGCTCAATTGCAAAGCTACAAGGCAGCATTGGAACTGCAAGGTTTGAGCGTAGAGATTTCTCAGGCTACCAATGACGACAAGGGTGTTAAAGGGCGACTTAAAATTGGAGCTGCAGCATGAATAAAATAATGCAACAAATAAGTCAGCAGTGGCTTTTAGGGAATCAAAAATTCAAGCAGCTGCCCCCCGTCGTAAGTTTTAAACTTTGGTACGTTAGTCAAAATATCCGTGATCAAAAAATAATAAAGGCTATTTCTGCCTTTATCGTTATTTGCTTTATCATAATCCTTTTTGTGCAACCATTTTTAGCTAAGCAGGGCTTGTACCAGGCCAAGCTGGACAAAAGTTTGGCAACGTACGAGTCATTGGCTAGTAACGCGCATAAATTTAAAGGGGATGCTGCTAGTGCCTCTAGTAATGGCCCAATCCTTTCGCTAGTAACTCAGCAAGCAAAGCGCTCGAATATTAACCTGAAACGTTTTGAGCCAGACGGCGATGGATTGCGAATTTGGCTGGAAGATGCTGTCTTTGATGATGCAATTCGCTGGTTGGAGGAACTAAACAGGAAGCACGGTATCCAAATAAAACAAATTAATGTGGATCGAAGTGATAAGTCCGGGTTGGTGGACTTGCGTGGGACTTTATTTAAATAAGAGTTCCCATGGTAGGGGAGTAAATAAGACCATAGGTGATAGCAATCAAAGCTATTAATATTCTCTATTTACCCTATTAGTTAAACTAATCTAAACTTCATTCATCCCAATTAAGCCCGCGAGGGCTTTTTTTATACCTCTTTCAATAAATACAGTTTTCATGAGTGCTCGTTCAATTAGCATTCATGTTTTGGAGAAGTCATTTTGAATACAGAGCTACAGCATTTTGATCTAGTAGTAATCGGCGCCGGTTCTGGCGGTGTACGTTCAGCCCGTATGGCAGCGTCACAAGGGAAAAAGGTCGCTATCATTGAAAATCGTTACCTGGGTGGCACGTGTGTGAACGTAGGCTGCGTACCGAAAAAGATGTTTGTTTATGCATCTGAATATCGTGAAAAAATGGAAGAAGCAAAAGGTTTTGGTATTGAAGGGCAGATTAATAGTTTCCATTGGCCAACCTTACGTAACAATAAAACCAATGAAATTACTCGCCTAAATGGCATTTATGCAAACTTACTGACAGGTCCGAGTGCAACAATATTCAACGGCACTGGCAGTCTCGTTGATAAGAATACTGTCCGTATTCAGCTAAGCGATGCCGGTGAGGGAGAAGAAAGTACTCAGGATATTACAGCCGAATCGATTCTGATTGCAACCGGAAGCTGGCCTTTCAAACCAGAAGTGCCTGGGGCAGAGCATGCAATAACGTCTAATGAAGTCTTTAGCTTAGATGACGATGATTTTCCTAAGCGCGCGCTGGTTGTTGGTGCGGGTTATATCGCTGTTGAGTTTGCAGGGATATTTAACGGTTTAGGAACAGAAACAACATTAGCCTGCCGAAAAGGGCTAGTATTACGCGGTTTCGACGAAGACATTCGTGTATTCGTACAAGATCAAATGAAAGATAAGGGCGTTAAAATTCGTCCTGAAACTGAGATAGAGCGCATCGAGAAGCAAGCAGATGGTTCGCTATTGGTTTTCTACACGAATAATGAACAGCAAGAAGTTGATTTGGTTATGTACGCGACCGGACGACGACCAATGACCGATGGTTTGAATTTAGAAGCGCTTGGTATTGATCTCAATTCTAATACGACGATTAAGGTGAACGACTTTTTCCAGACCAGTGTGCCTTCTGTTTACGCTTTGGGTGATGTTATTGGTACTCCACAGCTAACACCGGTCGCACTTGCTCAGGGTATGAAGTTCTTGGCTCATATGTATCATGGCGATACAGTGCCAATGAATTATGACAATATCCCAACAGCTGTTTTCTGCCAACCCAACATTGGTACGGTAGGCCCGACTGAAGATGAATGCACCGCTAAGGGAATTGATTTTGATGTGTATGAGTCAAATTTCAAACCACTAAAGCACACGATATCAGGCATGGGCGAACGTACATTGATGAAAATGATCGTCAATAAGGCGGACAACAAAGTCCTTGCGGTCCATATGGTAGGACATGATGCGGGTGAAACGATACAAGGCTTTGCTGTCGCTATTACGGCAGGGGCTACTAAGGCAGATTTTGATGCCACTATTGGGATTCACCCAACGTCGGCAGAAGAATTTGTGACTATGAGATCACCTAGATTTTAATTTAGGTTTTAGTCAAGGTAATGCTATATTTCGCAAGGGGTACGAATATAGCATTATTGATGCCCGTATTTTTCGGGTTTGTTTGCTTGATTTGTCGCTTCGAAAGATACGAGTATCTCGTTACTAATATCCGGACTGCACATCCATGTGCAGTCGTAAAAAGCTTCGCTTTTTACCCACAAAATACAATGCGGATATTATCCATTTTATAGTTTGCTTGGCTAATTGCTTTCAAAAGAGCTTCTTTCTTTTGCTGCATCAACTCAATTTCACTATCTCGAATGTTACGATTGGTTTTCTGTAGCTCTTGCAAGCGAGAGATTTCCGCATCGAGTTCAAACGACATTAACTTAGCCCCGCGTTCAAGCTGTTTCGGAAGTTGGGCTTCGGCCGCTTCTTTAGCAATCTTCAGTGATTTCTTAATACCTGCTTCAACACGCTTCACTAAGCCAGATGCCGTGGCGCGCTTTAAATCTTCAGGGAAATCTAAATAATCGGGCTCAAGGAATTCGACTTTACCTTCAGGGTCCACCGCAATGTGTATGCCCTCGGCTGGAAGGTAGCGTTGGATTTGCAAGGCTTTCGGAGCTTGGCTTTCCAGTGTGTATTGCGCCTGGAAGTAAAAATCACCTGTAGAAAACTGATGATTCTCGACGTAAGCTACGTTCGAATTACCGTGATCTTCAGATAGAATTAGATCAAGAGCGCCCACAATTAATGGATGCTCCCAAGTGAAAAACTGGATGTCATCACGAGCAACCGCTACATCTCGACGGCAAGTATAGGTTAAACCATCTTCCGGCAAATGAGGGAAGTAGCTGGTTAACATGTGGTCACCAGGGCGCAAGATAAAGCAATGATGACTATGGTCTTGTTGAGTGATGCCATAAACGTCACAAACCTGCTCTAAAAAGCTTGGCAGTATCGCTTGATCCAAGCGGTCATCCGCTAGAATTTGATCCAACAGTGCTTTCGACTTTTCAGGATCGCATGACTGCAGCTCTAATAAACGATCTCGGCCTTGCTCTAATTCTTGCTGCTGAACTTCACGCTCAGGAATCAGTGCGTCCACAAGCTTGTGAAGAACTGAAATATCAGGACTATTGAGAGCGGTCAGCATTTCAGTATGGTGATGATTTAATAACGATTGTGCTAGCGGGTTGGGGTGGCTGAAAACATCGACACCCTGATTCAATAGCTCAAATAAACGCTCTGAAGAGTGTCCCTCAAAATAAGGAACGTGTAACTGGATATCGAACTTCTGGCCAATTCGGTCAAGACGACCGATGCGCTGCTCGATTAAATCGCAGTTATCAGGCAGATCGAACAATACTAAGTGACGAGCAAACTGGAAATTACGTCCTTCACTGCCGATTTCACTGCATAATAGGATTTGAGCACCTCCTTCTTGCTCAGCGAAATAGGCCGCGGCACGATCACGTTCAATCATATCCATATCTTCATGGAATACAGCACACGGAGTGCCGTATTTCTCCCACAAAGCTCGCTCTATTTGTAGAACCGTCTTCTGCTGATGCGTAATTAATAAGAACTTTTCGCCTTTATTCGCTTTGATCAACTCATTAATCCAATCAATGCGAGGATCAACACTTTGCCAATCTTCAACTTCTCGCTCAGGATACAAGCCTTCAAAACCTGTTAGGTCTTGGTAAGCTTCTGGCAAAGCAAATGGCTGAGCAATAACTTCGCGGTTAGGGAAGCCATCCATCGCGCTACGAGTATTACGGAACATTACGCGGCCAGTGCCGTGCTGATCAATGAGTTGCTTGATCCAAGCTTGAGCTTGTTCAGCTTCAGGTTGCGCAGGAACTTCTTGATTCAATAGTTTTTGAAGAGCATCACGCTCATCTTGAGTCAGCTGATTGCCAGACAATAAAGACTGGGCAGCCTTAGCGACTGGTTGGAACTGAGATTGCTCTTGAATAAATTCTTCTAGATTGTGAAAGCGCTCAGGGTCTAATAATCGAAGGCGGGCAAAGTGGCCTTCCATTCCAAGCTGCTCAGGTGTTGCTGTTAGTAATAGCAGACCTGGGCATTCATGGGATAGTGATTCAACAAGACCATAACTTTCATCGTGAGACTGCGGTGACCATTCCAAGTGGTGTGCTTCATCAACCACCACCATGTCCCAGCCTGCGGATAGGATTTGTTCACGCCGTTTAGGGTCGTTGGCAACAGCGCTCAAAGGAGCAAGTACTAGTTGCTGCTGTAAGTAAGGGTTGCCACCATCTTCTTGATCTTCAAGTGCGAGGCACCGGCCTTCATCTAGAACACTGAATCGAAGATTGAAGCGGCGAACCATTTCAACCAACCACTGATGAGTTAACGCTTCTGGTAACAAAATCAGTACGCGCTCGATGCGTTCGCTCAACAATAAACTGTGCATGATCATGCCAGCTTCAATGGTTTTACCTAGGCCAACTTCATCGGCTAGTAAAACACGTGGCGCTTCACGACTCGAAACTTCGTTGGCAATGAATAATTGGTGTGGGAGTAGAGTGGTGCGGCTGCCTACAAGGCCATAGTGTTTACGTTCTTGAAGCTTGCTTTTCATTTGCAATGCACGCAAGCGCAACTCATAAGCTTTACTGTTATCAACCTGGCCCGCTAATAAGCGCTCGGATGCTTGGCTTAATTGGATATTTCCGCTGAGCTGCGTTTCAGGAAGTATTCGATCGGCATCGCCATAAAATAGGATGCCGTTCATTTCCTGGATTTCAGTAATGGTTAAATTGCTGCCGTCTTCTAATAAAACCGTATCTTCTATATTGAACTTAATACGAGTAAGAGGGGCCTGTTCTTTCGAATATCGTCTAACTTCATCCGCTACTGGGAACAGTATTGCAACTTGACGAAAATCGACTTCTTGCACCATCCCTAGGCCTAACTCGGATTCCGTATCACTTATCCAACGCTGACCAACTTCAAACATGCGCCAATTACTCCAAAAAAGATCATAAAAATTATGGGCGCATTTTAAAGGATGATACGCCGCAAAGACAGAGGCTAAATGCTTGTTATTGAATAATCATAGTTAAATTTGTGATAAATCCATTATTCTTCCCACTGTTTTATTGTACTAGTCTATAAAGACAGGCGTTTAAGCTAGGCGAGTATGGTTATATGATTAAAGCACCCGTGAGCGAATGCACAGTCAAACCTCAATTTTTGCTATGGAATGCTAGTCGTTCAATTGAGCGTTTGGGTGGTCAGGAGGCACTTATTGTGAAACTTGTTACTTTATACCTCAGAGATGCTCCTGTGCAAATAGAGCAAGCTCTTTCTGGCATTGAGCATAAGGATTATGAGTCTAGCCATATTGCAATACATTCACTTAAAGGAACATCATCTAACTTCTGTACAAAAAAATTAGAATTAATATGCGATGAGTTATTGGTATCATTGAAAGCTCTAAATTGGGATGAGTCGCTTAAAATTCATGCAAGGTTATTGGGTGAGTACAGCAAGCTAGGGCTTGAGCTGGAGCGTTTCGTAAAGTAGCAGCCATCATCAAATTTACGGAGTGGGATGTAATAATGGTTACGTGGCTGGTAAGCACATTTTATGTTCATCTTGGTATGCGGGACTCCTCTATATTTCCGATAATTGTTATTATCGGAATATTTGAAAGTGGCCGTTTGGAGCGGTCTAAATCATACATTCAAGTGCTTCACTTGGAATCTTGAGTAGTTAATATCGTTACATATCAATTAGGTATGATCACTACCTAAATCTATTTCTGGGTGCGAAACATTCTTGCTTCTGGTGCTGACACTAATCAATTAACAAGAAACTAAGCTACTGCATTTGAAAACTAAACTTCGGAATGCAACTCCTAGGGTAATACCTGAGCCTAATATTTACGTAATAATTGTCACTAGAACACCATTCCTAATAGAATCCAGATTAAACACACTTAATAACAGGCCTTGTTATTTCCGATAATTATGAGAGTATCATCTCACTTTAACGCCTTATACTTTGATACTCGAATGAACCCATTACTGAATTCGCCAACTCCCTTATTTGATAACCTGCAGTATCTAAACAGCTCATTCAAAGAAGCTGATTTGATCTACGCAAGGCACGGCAAGCTCAGCCCGCCCAAAGACAGTAAAGAAGATCTTTATCACTGCCTCACATTTCTACACAGCTATAATGGCAGTCAAGCTACCTTTAATAGTTACCGTCGAGAGGTTGAGCGCTTAGTGCAGTGGGCTTGGTATATACAAGAAAAGACTCTGCCCGAATTAAGGCGTTTGGATATTGAAGAGTATTTGGAGTTTTGCCAGCAACCTCCACTCGCCTGGATAGGCATTAAGCAAGTTGCGCGCTTTAAGAATAATCAAGGTCAGCGCATTACAAATGCAGACTGGCGCCCTTTTGTTAGCCAAGTCAGTAAGATTGAAAGCCAGCTTGGGCGATCTCCTGACCCTAAGCACTTTAAGCTTGCTCAAAAAAGCTTACAGGCTGTATTTTCAGTATTGTCGACCTTCTTTAACTACTTGTTGCAAGAAGATTATGGTGAACTGAACCCTGTCGCTCTTATTCGCCAAAAGAGTAAATACCTACAGACCCATGCCTATAAGGAACCCATAAGGCGCATCTCTAACCTGCAGTGGGACTTTGTTTTAGAAACTGTGCAAATCAATGCGGCAGAACACCCGAGGCAGCATGAGCGTAGCCTGTTTATTATGAATTGTTTGTTCGCTATGTATTTGCGCATATCTGAACTGGTTGCAGATGAGCGCTCCACTCCAATTATGGGTGATTTTCGCGCTGATATTGATAATAACTGGTGGCTACAAGTAACAGGTAAAGGTAATAAGGTCAGAATGATTACTGTTTCTGACGATATGCTGATGGCACTTAAGCGTTACCGTGAATATTTAGGCCTATCCTCCCTTCCGCATGTTAGCGAATCTACCCCCTTGATTACCAAAGTGAAAGGTACAGGGCCAGTGACAAGTACGCGCCAGATACGGTTTATCGTACAGGATTGCTTTGACCAGGCTTATCAGCGTATGCATGAGCAAGGTTTAAAGGAAGAAGCTTTGGAGTTAAAAGCAGCAACGGTTCACTGGCTTAGACATACGGGTATTTCAGAAGATGTGAAGCATCGCCCCAAAGAGCACGTTCGGGATGATGCCGGCCATGCCAGTATGGCGACCACCGATAGATATATTGATACTGAGATGCGTGAACGTCATGCCAGTGCCAAGCATAAAAAAATAAAACCTGAGTAGGGCTGCTTTCAAATTGCTAAGTAAATCAGGCTTGTTAGCAAATGGCCCTTCAGTTACTTATTCGCTGCAGTTACCTGATTCTGTAATAGACGAATAGAGTCTTTTAGCTGTTCTAAGTCAGATTTGTCTCTCTTGCTTCCTTGATCCTTATGATCACCTAGCTGTTTTTTAAGTTCGTTCTTCTCGCTAGTCGCGAGTACGAGCTGCGCCTCAATGCTGAGTATTGTTTGCTCTGAAAGCTGCTTGGTCTGCTGCAGGCATGTTTCTAGAGTATTTATTTCAATCTTCTGTTTACTGGTTACTTGCTTGTCATTCTGATATTCGCGATTCAGGGCGACAAACTTTTTGTCAGATACTAGCTGCAATTCCTTCATCTCACTGCGGCTTTGATCCAATAAACGCATTAGCCGATTTTCAGCTAATTCAGCCGCATCATTCATCTCTGATCTTTGTTTTGATAGTTGCTGCTGGGATTCAAGTTTTAGTTCGCTAGCTTGCTGCTGGCCTTGCTCAATCAAACGAAGCTCATTTTCTTGCTGGCCTTGCTTTTGAAGTCTTAAGCCAGATTCATAGAATTCTTGCTGTTCTTTGATTCGGCTATTTAACGTATTAATGGCCTCTTCTTTGATGCTTCGCTGTGTTTCAAGTGATGCTGAATATTGCACCTTCTCACTTAGCTCACATTCCAGGCGAGAGCACTCGGCTTCTAAGTCATGATTGATTTGCTGAGCGATTCCCAATTGAGCGGTTAGCTCTGACTCAATCTGCTGAAGATTCCCTGCAAGCACTTCGCTCGTTTTCAACAAGGTGACCTCCCTTTCGCTATCACGCTCGCTGATCTCCGTGATGTAACCGGATACTTGCTGCTCAAGCATTGTTGCCACCTGAATCAACAAGTCTGTCGGCACTGTTGGGGCCACTTCGCGAATAGGCTGTAGCTTTCGCCATGTCTGTATAAGTGGATCTATAACCGAAAAGCTACCTCCTCCCACGGTTAAGCGCACATCATCTCGATTCCACGAACGGTCTAACAACTCTAGCTGCTCGCAGGCATCGAATACGGCTCTAGGAGTGGCTTTTTTGAGGCTCATGTTTACAGATCCGCTTTTTTTGGGGTTTAAATATTATGTAAGGCCTATTTTAAGCGAGACTTATCACATTGTCTTGTTAAATGTGTACAGATAACCTTACTATTTAATGAGGCCGCAATATAAATTCATGATTAACCCTATTATCATGAATTTATATTCAGGCAATGTTAATATGACTAAAAGATAGCGACATTAAAGACTTCCTAAGCACCATGCTTCAAATTAGTAATTACGATGACGATAAAGCCTTAAGTCCGCTTGAATCGATGCAGCCTCCAAAGCAATTAAACGGCAGCCAAGGCAGCAACCGCTACGATACAAAGCATTGCCAAATCAGCGCCCGTACTGATTGGCAAGCCATCCAGTGCTGGCTGAATGAGTTTTACGACTCCCCACAAACCCTGCGTAACTACCGAAAGGAAGCCGAGCGCCTCCTTCTATGGTCAATAAATCAACGTCATAAAGCGCTATCTGATCTAGGCCGTGAAGATTTCCAGTATTACCAAGCGTTTCTAGCAGACCCCCAACCCAGTCAAATTTGGTGCGGACCTAGAGCAGAGCGTACCAGCACAAAATGGCGGCCTTTCAAGGGACCCTTAAGTGAGGGTAGTCAGCGTCAGGCACTTATTATCGTTAACGCCCTATTCAGCTATTTGGTTGATGCGGGATATTTAGCGGGTAATCCACTTTCCCTTATTCGCCGACGCAATCGTAAGTTGCGGCCGCAAGCTGATCAGGCTATTAGCCAGCAGCGCTATCTCGACCACAAAACGTGGCAGCTACTTAAAGATCACTTAGCCAATCAGCCCACCGAAAGCCCTAAGCAGCACAACCATTACCAGCGCAACCGCTTCTTATTTCACTTGCTCTACTTAATGGCACCCCGAGTTAGCGAGGTCAGCAGTCATAGCATGAACAGCTTCCGCTTATATCGAGGTCAATGGTGGTGGTTTGTTTTAGGTAAAGGAGAGAAACAAGGCAAGATCCCTGCAAGCGATGAAATGCTGGCTGCATTAATGCAGTATCGGGAACACCTTGGGCTCAGCTCATTACCAGAAGAAAGTGATAAAACTCCCCTTTTGCGCAGCATTAGTGGCGGCAAAGGTATTAGTGCCAACATGGTGTATCGACAAGTGAAAAACGTCGTAAAGGAAGCAGCTGAAGCCATTCGAATAGACCATCCCATTCAGGCATCAACATTAGAAAAAGCATCAACTCACTGGTTTAGACACACATCTGTAACCCACGGAGATGACGCAGGCATTGAACTTAAATACTTAACTCGATCTGCTCGACATGAAAAAATTGAAACAACTGCAATCTACCAGCACGCTGAAGATGATAAATGGCATAAAGCATGGCAAAAGCTCAAATTCTAGCCCTACCAAACCATTTTCCATATGACCTAACCTAAAGACAGATTATGTCGTATAATCGCCCACCCAATTTATTACCACCACGCTTCTTTATGAAGCGCCTTAAGATGTGAGTCCGTTATGAAGTTTGTAGCTAAGTATTTCCCTGAAATCATCATGAAGAGTCGACCTGTGCGTAAGCGCTTTGTGAAGCAGCTGCAAATGAATGTGCGAAACTTAGTCGGTCGTAATGGATTCAAAGCCGATGTCCAAGGTCAGTGGGATAACCTCTACGTCAACATCAACAGTGAAGATGCAACGATTCGTCGCTCGATGATCAACATACTGACGAATACGCCTGGCATCGCATTCTCTTATGAAATCGAAGAGCATAGTTTCGAGACGCTAGATGATGCGTACCAGATTATTAAGCAAGTTAATGGCCCTTCATTATCAGGGAAAACTTTTTGTGTGCGTGTAAAGCGTCGTGGTACCCACGAATACAATAGTAACGATGCTGAGCGCTATATCGGTGGGGGTCTATTAAAAGAAACGGATGCGATTGGGGTGAAACTTAAAAACCCTGATATTACAGTTCAAGTCGAAATCACCGATCAAAGCTTATTTGCCATTAAAAATCGTTTCGTTGGCTTGGGCGGCTACCCAATGGGGTCACAAGGTGAAACGCTCTCCCTAATATCCGGCGGTTTTGACTCTACTGTTTCTAGCTACATGATGATGAAGCGTGGTTTAAAAACCCACTATTGCTTCTTCAACTTAGGCGGCAGTGCACATGAAGTTGGCGTTAAGCAAGTTGCCTATTACTTGTGGGATAAATACGGTGCATCACATAAAGCACGTTTCATTAGCGTTCCTTTTGATGGTGTAGTAAAAGAGATTTTAGAAAACGTTGAAGATGGCCACATGGGCGTCATTCTAAAACGCATGATGTATCGCGCTGCAGACCAAGTCGCTGACATGATTAATTTGGAAACCTTCGTTACCGGAGAGTCCATTGCTCAAGTATCTAGCCAGACGTTAACGAATCTAGCCGTTATCGACAAGGTTACCGACAAGCTCGTCTTGCGCCCGCTTGTTGTTATGGACAAGCCTGAAATCATTAAGATCTCTCGCGAAATCGGCACTGAAGCTTTCGCTGCAACCATGCCTGAATACTGCGGTGTTATTTCTGTTAAACCAACGACTGAAGCTAAGATGCCAAAAGTATTAGCAGAAGAAGCTAAGTTTGATATGGCTGTATTAGATCAGGCAGTAGCAGAATGTACCCATCAGTTTATTGCTACGCTAGTTCAAGAAGAAAACGATGCGCTTGAAGTTGCTTGCGTCAGTCTTCCTTCCCCTAGCGATATCATCGTTGACATTCGCCACCCGAACGAAGTAGAAGATGCACCATTAGAGTTTAGCCTTAATAAAATCATCAAAATGCCGTTTTATGAACTTGAAACGCGTAAAGGCGAATTTAAAGACGACGAAACGTATTTGTTCTATTGCCAAAAAGGCACCATGAGTAAAATACATGCGCATCATTTGAGTA
>Ga0105359_10002422_pt1 | contig 15458 bp, 10 predicted proteins | sample GOMGulsemesocosm_6_FD_83659 | JGI IMG/M metagenome (GOLD analysis project Ga0105359, IMG submission 83659) | Methane-oxidizing microbial communities from mesocosms in the Gulf of Mexico - GOM8C Gulf of Mexico | ecosystem: Environmental > Aquatic > Marine > Cold seeps | place: Gulf of Mexico...
CGCTGCAGAATATAAAGATCATAGGCGGCAAAGTCGCTCATCTCGAAACGCAGGGCATGGGAGGCATTGGGTAGGCGGTACATTAGGTTGGTGCGCGTCCAATCGACCACCGGCATAAAGTTGTAACACACCACGTCTATCCCGCAACGGGCGACGTTGCTCAGCGACTGTTGATAGTTTTCAATGTGACGCAAATAATCGCCAGTGCGGGTTTTAATGTCATTGTGCAGCGGGATGCTCTCGATCACATCCCAGCGCAAACCGCTGGCTTCTATCAACGCCTTGCGCTCGCGAATATCTTCTAGCGGCCAGAGCTCACCGGTGGGGATATGGTGCAATGAGGTCACCACCCCTTTGGCCCCAGCCTGAATAATATTCTCAAGGCTGACCGAATCGCACGGCCCAAACCAACGCCACGTCTCTTGCATAATGTCTTCTCTTAAATTTTGGACTCGGCCAAAGTGGCCGTCAGTAATTGTTGCAGGGCAGGCCAGCTCGCCTCGGGTAGCAGAGCGCCGCGATGCATAATGGTCTGCGCCGCCAGCTGGGCGGCAAACTTCACGCTGCTCACGGGGTCACAACCGCGAATCCTCGCGGCAAGATAAGCCGCGTTAAAACTGTCGCCCGCACCCGAGGTGTCCAGCGGTGCTTTGATCTGCGGCAGCTCGATGGATTCGACCTGCCCTGAAAATAACAAGGTCACCTTATCGGCGGCCGCCTTGACGACCACCTCGGCAACCCCCAAGGACGTCAGATTGTCGAGCTGCTGCGCTCGATCATGCGAGCCCGCCATCAGCAGTGCATCGTCCAGGCTCGGCAGATAAATATCCGTCAGCTCTAACACTTGCTGACACGCGCAATGCGCTTGCTGAGCCGAGCCCCAGAGCCGCGGCCGATAATTATTGTCAAAAATCACCAGGCCACCACCGGCGCGGTAAGTCTGTAACCACACCAATAATTGCTGCAGAGAAGCCTCGCTGCACAGAGCCAGGGTAATGCCTGTGAGCATCAAGCGCGGCGCCGAGCCCAATGGCTCCAGCAAGGTCAAGATGCCCTGCTCATCGCTTAACAACTGGCGCGCGGCCGACTGAGCACGCCAGTAGTGAAAAGTGCGTTCGCCCTGCTCATCATTGTCAATGATGTAGAGACCCGGCTGCTCACCGTCGAGGCGCGGAACCCAGTGCATAGCCAGCCCGGCGGCTTGGGCGTGAGAGAGGATCTTATCGCTGTAGGGGTCAGTGCCCAGCGCGGTTTGGTACTGCACCGCGAGCCCCAATTGAGCCAATGCGTAGGCACAGTTATAGGTATCCCCCGCCACGCCCATGGTAAATGCGCGCGGGGCATCCCCCGGCTCGGCTTGAGCAGGGCAGAGCTCCAGCATTACTTCGCCCAGCAGGGCTATCTCGACATGCATGCACACAAACTCGAATAAAAATGAATCTTGAATAGTGCACAGCCTAGCCGTTTGGTATTACCAATGCAAATCAGTAAATGGATTAAAGCATCACCAGTCGCTATGTGAAACCGCTGAAACGCCTAACAAAAGGCCTAAAACTAGAGGCCCGAGCTCTAAACAGAGAAGCACTGTAAGACCAATTCAAAGATGATTACATCTGGTTTTACCAAAACCGCTAAGTTATAGTGCCTAGCTATTCATATCAATGCGCCCTAACACCATCGCCCGGAGCTGCCCTTGCACATGAGACGGATACCCAAGACAGCCCTGCTGAGCGGCCTTTGCATCGGCCTACTGTTGCTAGGCGGCTGCCAGCCACAGCAGCAGACGGTTTTGAAACTGGCCCACGCCCTTGATCGCTCCCACTCGGTGCACCAAGCCATTTTGTACATGGGGCAAAGACTCAACGAACTCTCAGGCGGAAAAATGCGCCTGGACGTTTACCCCAATGGCCAGCTTGGCTCTGAGCGTGAACTGATGGAGCTGTTGCAGATCGGCAGCCTCGCCATGACCAAGGTATCGGCCAGCCCCATGGAGAGTTTTGTTCCCGAGATGAAGCTTTTCAGCCTGCCCTATGTTTTTCGCAATCACAGCCACTTCTGGAATTTTCTCGACAGCGAGGCGGGGCAACAGCTACTCAGCGCAGGCGAACAATACCGCCTGCGCGGGCTGGCCTACTATGATGCCGGCAGCCGCAGCTTTTACACCAACGACAAACCCGTGCGTACACCCGCCGACCTGCAGGGCTTAAAAATTCGTGTGCAGAAAAGCCAGACCTCGGTGCAGATGGTCAACACCCTTGGCGGCGCGGCCACGCCTATCTCTTGGGGCGAACTTTATACCGCATTACAACAGGGGGTGGTCGACGGTGCGGAGAACAACCCGCCAAGTTTTCACCAGTCACGCCACTATGAGGTCAGTAAATATTACAGCCTCGATGAGCACACCAGCGTGCCAGACATACTGCTGATCAGCACCGCCATCTGGCAGAGGCTCTCGGCGCAGGAGCAGGGTTGGCTGCAGATAGCCGTGGATGAGTCGGTTGGCTTTCAAAAGCAACTTTGGAAAGAACAGACTGAAGCCGCATTGAAAGCCGTAAAGTTGGCTGGGGTCGAAATTATTTATCCAGACAAGGCGCCCTTTCAAGCGCTATCGCAGAAAATATACCGTCAGATTAAACACCCGGGTGTGCGCGCATTGATCGCCGACATTCAAGCTATGCCCCGCGAGGAATAATCCATGTCGCCTATTATCTCCCCTCGATTAAAACCCGTCGACACTCTGCTCAGGTACACCCTGATCGTGCTGATGAGCCTCATAGTGCTGGATGTGAGCTGGCAGGTCATCACCCGCTTTGTGCTGCCCACGCCCAGCTCCTACACAGAAGAGCTGGCCCGTTTTCTGCTCATCTGGATCAGTTTGCTGGGTGCGGCTTACGCCTATGCGCACCGGCTGCATCTGGGTATAGAACTGCTCGCCGGTAGGCTCAGTGGCCGCGGCAAGCATTGGTTGGCCATCACAGGTTATGCGTTAAGCGGTCTGTTTGCATTGCTCGCCCTGGTCATCGGCGGCACTCAGCTCACCCTGCTGACAATGGAGTTGAAGCAGGTCTCGGGTGCACTCGGACTGCCCATGGCTTATGTCTATTGTGTGCTGCCCATCAGCGGCGCCTTGATGGTGCTGTTTAGTCTCGACTTTATTAACCAAGAATTTAATAAGCTCAAGCACACCCATTAAACCAATGAGCCGTTGAACAACTGAGCTTTTTAAACACTGAACCACCGAATTTTTTAACCGCTGAAGCCTGGAGACAGTCGCTTGGAAATTTCTGCCCTGATTATGATCGTGGTGTTTGTCTTGCTGATGGTGATACAAGTCCCCATCGCCATCGCCATCGGCCTGGCCACCCTGCTGGCGATGTTCTTCAGCATTGAGCCCGGCGCCGCCATGACCACCGTAGCCCAGCGTTTGGTCGGCGGCGTTAATAGCTTTGCTTTGCTCGCCATTCCCTTCTTTATTTTATCGGGCCTGCTCATGGGCCGCGGCGGCATTGCCCATCGCTTGATTGAATTCGCCAAGGTGCTGATTGGCATGTTGCCCGGCGGTCTGGCGCTGGTGAACATTGTCTCCTGCATGTTGTTTGGTTCTATCTCTGGCTCAGCGGTGGCAGCCACCTCCGCCATTGGCGGTTTTATGATTCCGGAAATGAACCGCCAGGGTTATAAAAAAGAATTCAATACTGCGGTCACCGTAGCTTCCTCCACCACTGGTTTGTTAATTCCACCCAGTAACATTCTTATTATTTACTCTCTGGCCAGTGGTGGCGTCTCCATCGGCGCGTTGTTTCTCGCCGGTTATATCCCCGGCATGCTGGTGGGGTTGATGTTGATGGCTGTGTGCATGGTCTACGCCAAGCTCAATAACTATCCGCGCAGTAAAGCTTACGGCTTAAAAGAAAGCCTGTTTAAAATCCTCGACGCCCTGCCCAGCTTATTTATGATTGTGCTGATCATTGGCGGCATAGTCGGAGGCATATTTACCGCGACAGAGGCCAGTGCGCTGGCGGTGCTCTACTCCCTGTTTCTATCGATAGTGGTTTATAAGCAAGTTAAAATCAGCGAGCTGCCCGAGATTTTTATAAAAACGGTGGAGACCACCGCCATCGTTATGTTCCTGATCGCCAGCTCGGCCGCCATGTCCTGGATGCTGTCCTACGAGAATATCCCCCAATTATTGAGCGACACACTGCTGACCCTGTCGGAAAACCCGCTGATTATTCTGCTGATCATCAACATCATACTGCTGCTAGTCGGCACGTTTATGGACATGACACCCGCGGTGCTGATCTTTACGCCGATATTTCTACCGGTAGTGGCAGAAATGGGCATATCCCCCCTGCACTTTGGCATCGTGATGATCCTCAACCTGTCGATCGGGCTCTGCACACCACCGGTGGGCACGGTGCTGTTTGTCGGTTGCGGTGTCGGCAAGACCACCATAGCCGAACTCATAAAACCGCTGATGCCGCTCTATGCGGCGATGATTACGGCCCTGATGCTGGTGACGTTTATTCCCGAGATCAGTGAGTTCTTGCCACGCTTCTTTGGTTTGATCTGAAACTAGAAACTAGAAACTAGAAACCAGTGAACAGCACAGCCAAAGGCGAACACATGTATTCTATAACCCCAATAAAACGAGCGCTTGGGCTGATGTCGCTCTTTATGGCAAGCCACTGTTTTTCGGCCTCGCCGCCTAACATCGTGATCATTTTAACCGATGACATGGGTTTCTCCGATGTAGGCAGTTATGGCGGAGAAATCAATACACCCAACATAGATCGATTGGCCTATCAAGGTGTTCGCTTTAGCTCTTTTTATAATACCGCTCGCTGCAGCACCACCCGCGCCTCGCTGTTAACCGGCCGCTACCCACACAACGTGCAGATGGGTCACCTGGCTGGTAAACGCTTTTCCGACATAGACGGTTACCGAGGCAGCATAGATAAAGACACCCCACTTTTACCCGAATGGTTATCCGCTCAGGGCTACAAAAATTACATGCTCGGCAAGTGGCACTTGGGGAACTGGTCGACCGATGACATTCCAGAAGGCACGATAAACGAGTTGGAAACAACACCGCTAAAAAGAGGGTTTGATAATTTCTACGGCACCCTGCTCGGCGGCAATAACTATTTTGATCCTAAGTATTTTTATAACAACAATGAACCCATCAACACACTGCCTGATGATTTTTACTACACCGACGCACTCAGCCAAGCAGCGGTAGCCAAAATCAACAAGCACAAAGCCAAGCACCAAGACCAACCCTTCTTTATGTACCTGGCCTACACCGCGCCACACTGGCCGCTACAGGCACCGGCCGCGACCATAGACAAGTATCGAGAGGTTTATCGCCGTGGCTGGAACCACATGAGACAAGCGCGCTTGATGCGCCAAAAAGAGCTAGGGTTAGTGCCTCAACACGTAACCCTAGCTCAGCTTGATGACGATACCCAAGTTTGGGATGAGCGAGACAATACAACCTGGATGATTGAAAAGATGGCCGTGCACGCCGCCATGGTTGAACATGTTGATCAGGGGGTGGGGCTGCTTCTGGAAACCTTAGAAATCCAAGGCGAGCTAGACAACACTCTGGTGTTGTTTATGTCAGATAACGGCGCCAGTGGCGAGAATTTATTTGAATACCCCAGCTGGGCGCTTTTTCTCGGTACACCTCTGCTAAATAAAACCATTGCTAAGTATCAGCCGGCAGCCGGCGATACCTATTCTTTGGCTTTTGATGCAGACTTGATGGCCGGCCCCAAAGAGAATTTTCAAATGCTCGGTCGCGAATGGGCCCAGGCATCCAATACGCCCTACAAGAAATACAAAAGCTGGGTACATGAAGGGGGCATTGCCTCGCCCTTAATCGTGCACTGGCCCAAAGCGCTACAAGCGCAAGCCGGCAGGATCATCGGTCAGCCAGCGCACGTGATGGACATCATGCCCACCATTACCTCGATTGTTGCCAAGCGTGCCGAGCGACCGACACAGACTCACCTGCTGCAGGATGGCCTTGACCTACTGCCCGCCATCCAGGGCCAAGTACTTCCGGAACGCCTTTTGTTCTTTGAGCACGAGGGACACAGAGCGGTTATCAGCCCAAGCTGGAAGCTGGTCGCAGAGCAAGGAAAAACGTGGGAGCTATACAATCGGAAAACAGACAGGACTGAGCGCAACAATGTTGCCGATGAATTCCCCGAGCGCGTGGAGACCATGGCTGCTGCGTACAAGGATTACGCGAAGAACAACAAGGTTAAAGAGTGGTCTGAGATTAGCTCTTGGTTTTAGTCTGGTTGGTTTTAGGGTCTGTCATCAATATCTTCAGCAAACAAGCAAGTTGGTCTAAAACTTAGCGTTCGAGCAAAAAAATATGAGGTGCGTTCATCAACACTGCCGTATTGATGAGCGCCACTTATAAGTGTCAAAAATCAACACCTACCTGTAGAAAAGATAGCGCTACACTGCGCTGAAACCACCATCCATTAACAAGGCGTGTCCCGTCATATAGGTATTCGTCGGATCACAGGCAAACAACATACCTCGCACTATTTCGTCTGGCTGCGCGTGACGCTTCAGGCAAGTATCAGAACCTATTTGTTTGATAGCAAACTCTCGATCCGGCAACGAGTCGATAGCCCGGTCGAACATATTGGTGGCCGTGATACCGGGGCAGATGGCATTCACACGGATATTTTTCCGGCCGTACTCTGCGGCAGCCGATTTTGTTAGTCCGATCACAGCGTGCTTAGTGGCCGCATAAACGCCTGAATACGCAGCGCCGTTGACCCCAGCAATGGAGGACACATTCAAAATAACCCCTGCCTGCTGTTTAACCATGACAGGAATCTGGTGCTTCATACCCAAAAACACCCCGCGCACATTAATGTTCATCATGCTTTCGAATTTGGCTAGAGGCATGTCTACCAGAGGCGTCGCTTCAGGGTCTACACCGGCATTGTTGATAGCAACATCGATACGCCCGAACACCCCTACCGTAGCCTCAACAAAATTTTGTACAGACAGCTCATCTGTCACATCGCATACTTGCTGATAAACCTCAGCACCACTCTCAGTCAACTGGGCCGCCACTTCGCTCAAAAGCGCTTCATTAATATCACTCAGTGCCAGTTTTGCCCCTGCTTGAGCAAACTGCTTCGCTGCTTCCTGCCCCAAGCCACCGCTGGCGCCAGTAATCATCACCACCTGATCTTTGTATTGCATGCTATTAGCTCCTATAAAATTACATACTAGGGCATGTTTCACTTTATCTGATTATCCAAACTGACCAGACCCTAATACTATATAGACCAAGTAGTGTTACCATTGACCTCCTGAATCTGCATCTGAAGGTAATGGCAGATCTAGACATAGGGGGAAATCCAAAGATCCTCAGAGCAGACTTTTTGGCTGCAAGTGCTTCCGCGCCAATGCGGAAAACGGATTAAATGACCAGCTTGCTGAAGGTGATTTATTAGGGCATCGTAACCTAATGACACAACTTAGGGTTTCAGGCTCAACAAACTAAGGGGTGCCCTAGTTGATGTATACGGGGACTGGGCTAAACTCTTCACCTAACAACGGCAAGCTAAAAAGGCATAACCCCATGCTCAAGTTAATGATGCTGCTGGTCCTATTGACGCCTTCTGCGCTTGCCTCTGTGGAAAGTCAAGTATTAAAACTGTTGGTAAATGATAGAGCTCAGGATGCCCTGAGTCTGGGGGAGGGAAAAGACTATCAACAGTTGAAGCAAGCACTCAAAGCATTGGGCTATCAACTTGAAATATTTTACGCGCCGAATATCAGAGGCTACACAATGGCCAATACTGGTCAAATCGACGGGGTGCTCGCCGCCCCAGCATTCATTACCCAGAAGTTTCCCAACTTGACTGCATTAGACTCCCCCCTCATCACCGTCAATATATATTTGTATGGACGCTCAGATCAGGAAGAAAGCAATTGGCAGCGGCGGAACATCAACAGCATCGCCGTACCCAGATCCAGCTCTCTTTTTGATACACCTCTGAAAGATGTACTTCCCCACGGAGATAGATTCCTTTTTGATGGCCCTGCGCAGGGAATTCATCTTCTCGCGGCAGGAAGGGTTGATGCCTTGGTTATGAGTGAAGAGCACGTTTCTTCTTCGATTAAAGCCGAGCCACATCTTCAGAATAAAATCACCAAACTTGTACCCGCAATTTCCAAGTTAAAAATGTACCCAGCACTCCACCGTCGCCACAGCGCCCTAATAAGAAAGCTCAATCAACTCATTGCAGAGAATGCACTAGGTGATCCCGAGTTATAAAACTAATCTCACATGATAAGTATTAACAAGCTTTAGCTTAAAAATTCTATACTTCCGCGCCTCAATATCGAAGCCAGTGATTGACCTAGGATAACCCAACAATTCGAAGGGCGCTTTGGTCATCTTGTCGGGACCGACAATAGCTGTTCCTACCACATTTTGCACTAGCCGCGCACCCTTGGCGCTTCTAACTGTTCGCGATCACCCCACTGTCCTGTATCCAAACAGTCCTTAATCAACGGGATTTTAGTGTCTATACACCAGCAAACCAGCAACCAGAAACCAGAAACCAGAAACCCAACAAATCGATCAACACTTCTCTTTCATACTCAAAACACGCCTAAAACAAAGTCAGTCGGCCAGACAAGCGCTGCGAAACAATTTTTTACTCTTATGGGTGTTCAATGAGTTACCGTCAGTAAGGCATCAATAACTTCCCCAAACAACCACATCAGGATGGCGTCATTCGTTCTGGAATAAGTCGGCCGTTAATTTATTCACGCCTGGTGGTTAGGGGTGGGACACTCGCAATCGCGGCGTATTTTTGCAGGACTCCATATAGAGCTTTACTGTTAATCGGCTTCGTTGCCACGTCCTCCATGCCGTACTCACGGCACTTTTCAATGTTTTTTTCTAACGCATCGGCCGTGAAGGCAATGATAGGTGTGTGTTTGTTGATGCTGTTACTTTTGATGATGTTATCAGCCGCCTCGTAGCCATCCATTACCGGCATCATGCAATCCATTAAAATAACATCGTATTTTACCAGCTCTGCCATATCACAGGCGACTTGACCGTCGACCGCTGTCGCAACCTGACAGTCAAATTTATTCAGCAGCGCTTTGACGAGTTGACGATTAACTGGGTTGTCGTCAACAGCAAGAATAGATAAGTTCAGCGGGGGGAAGTTTTGTATCGATATTGATTTTTTCTTGATGATAGCCGAAGCGTCACTCTCCTCCATAGACAATGTAAACCAGAAACAACTCCCCTTTCCTGGCTCGCTCTCCAAGCCGATTTCACCACCCATGGCCTCTACCAGCTGCTTGCAGATGTGTAGACCTAAACCTGTACCGCCATGGTGTGATTGATTGTGTTTGGCTTGGGAAAAGGGTATAAAAATATGTGATTTTTCAGAGTCATCGATGCCTAATCCGCTGTCTTTAACCGCAAAGCGTATGTTGTTATTTTCCTCTTTGCTAATGGACAGAACAATCTCACCACTGTTGGTAAATTTAAATGCGTTCGACAGCAAGTTAACCAATAGTTGATGGATACGCTTATCATCACCAAGTACATATTCAGGGACGTTGCCAGCGACATCTGCTTTAAAAAGCAGGCTTTTGTTTTCAGATAGGTAAAGAAACTGCTCTAGCATTTCATCGGCCAGCAATTTCGGTGAAAAGCTAGTCGACTGAATCTCAAAGTTACCACTTTCCGCTTTTGCCAAATCCAGCAATTCATTAACCAGAGACATTATGTGTCTGGCAGAAGAATCTATGCGTGAAATATATTTCCTCTGCGTAGTATTCAGCGATGTTTGGGAAATCAAATCACTAAAGCCAACAATGCCGTTCATTGGCGTTCTGAGTTCGTGGCTGATTGCCGAAAGAAAATTGCTTTTGAATTCATTGGCGCTTTCGGCAATGCCTTTCGCATTGAGAAGTTCGCCATAGGCGTAGGCCCACTGATAAACAATGGCAGACATCAGCATGATGGTTACGATGATAGTGGCGACAAATATTTGTAGGCTAATCAGTCGATGATTGGGCGACATTGGGGTACTTGACGGATCTAGGGTCACAGAGACAACCACGGAAAAAAGACTGATGACGGCACCACTTAAAAAGGTATAGCGCAGCCCCAAGCGTAATGATGACCAAACTAAAATCGGCAATGTCACGAATAACATTGAACCCAACCAAGAGCTGTCCTGTATATAAAGAGCAGAAAATATAACGGTACTAAAAACGGCTATATAGCTAAGCTGCTCACAAATCCTCGGTGTTTTGAGATGGAGAAGAGGATCGCTGGGTAATCGAAACGCCAAGGCTAAGCTGCCGATTATTAATACCCCAACGGCGTCCCCGGTCCACCAGGTTACAAAGGCGGAGGGAAAGTCAATCACAGGAATAAAACCAAATATTGTTAATCCTCCCACGCCGAACACCGCACTGACCAGGCTTCCCAGCATCACCGCAAAGAGGATAAAAATAAGGACACATTTAACGTTGATAAAGGGTTCACCGGATTCAAGCTGATCGCGTAAAGCGCGTGCTCCAATATAAGCGCAAAGGCTATCGCCAAAACCGTTGAGTGCTGCCGAGGTTGCAGAGCGAATCAATACGTCAACCTCATCGAAACTGATATAAGCCCAGACATTGCCAATAAAAGCGCCCAGGAAAATCCCTGGCCACAGATAATAACCACGCAACAACATAGCTGCGAAAATAATGCCTGATGGAAGCCAAACGGGTGTGATATTACCGGGTGGGATGGCCAGTGACTGGCATAGGCGCGCCACCAAAAAGTAGGCCAGCGCCAGCAGGCCACACTCCAAGGCTTCCCTGATATTTTTTGGCAGGAGGTGCTTGGCCCCCAGGGGAAAAGTAGTCGTTGTGAGTGATGCCATATGGACTCAAAGGATAATTAATGTCGGAACTGATTAATTGTAGCCTTTAATCGGCCTCTTTATAAAAGCTGTCCTCGCAAGGCATGGCTTTGTTCGTGCTGTCGTTGACCTTTGGTGTCTACTTCTCCAGCGCGGCCTTCATGCCCGCCTCGGTCATGGCCAGTCCCCAGCTTCTTGACAGGCCAGGCATCAGGCGGAACAAGAAGCTATTCATACGACTGGCTATGTGCAGGCGCTTGCGCCCCAGGGGCTCCAGGGCTTGTTTGGCGACTTCGGCAGGGTGCATAACACCCGACATTTCGCTGACGCCTAAGCCCAGTTGCTCTTTACCTTAGCTGGCCCTTTGTCTTGCACCTAATTCTAGACCGTTTTGGGTTGTCGACCATACAATAAACACTATCCGATTACTGGCTTGTCATCGTCATCAACGCCGCGTTGCCACCGGCGGAGGTGGTGTCGGTGGTGGTGGTTTTCTCAATCATTAAGCGTGGCAACATTAACGCAAGATCTGTCTCTAGGACGAGCGGCAGCAGCGCGCCGTCTCTCTCGGCCAAGGTAGCCTGCGCCCATCTGGCCGCAGCGGACTCTGAGCTTGTCACCACCCCCGCGATACCTTTATGGCTCAAAACATTCTCGGCCTTTGCCATCGGTTGCAGGCAGAGACAATCCAGATTCAGCCCAGCGTGATAAAACAAGACGCGCAGTTTTTCAGCATTGCTCCAGTGTTGTGTCCCCACCAACCAAACCACCGAATTACCGGCTAACAAGGTTGTCAGCAGTGAGCAGACAGACACAGAGAAATCAACGTCATCCGCCAAGATGACGGCCATAGTGCCCCGCGCTCTTGCCGCCAGGTAATTCGTTTCCCCGGTCGGTCCAGGTAATTCTTTTCTCTCCCCCAGCTGCGCCGCTGATAGCTTTAACAGTGGTTGCAACAGGGCGACAATATCGGACGCAACGTCCTCGGCTAGCGTTTGTTGCCCCAGCGCTAAAAGATTCAGCAGTGCACGCAATATCGACAATCTTTCTGCTAAAGGCGTTGCTGACCAGAGCCCTTGCGCTGCAAGATGCTTGCTCACTAGAGCCTTGTTCACGGTCGGTATTTCTCTGAGTTCTTTTAATACTTCAGTGCTAATGGATGCATTCGTCACTGGCTGTGAGTGGCGCGCTTGTTCTGCGCACACCAAACGCTTGAGGTAGTGCGGCCCACCGGCTTTTGGTCCGGTACCCGAAAGGCCGCAACCCCCAAAGGGCTGCACCCCCACAACCGCGCCGATGATATTGCGATTAATGTACACGTTGCCTACCTTTGCTCGCGCAGCCACACGCTGACACACCTGTTGAATACGGCTGTGCACACCCAGGGTTAAACCAAAACCCAGGTTGTTAATCTGATCGACTAGTTGATCCAGATCGCCCGCTCCGAAGCGAACTATGTGCAGCACTGGGCCAAATACTTCTTGATTGAGTATCGACAGGTCTTCTAGCTCAAACAGGCACGGCGCAAAGAAGTGGCCCGCCGTACAGTGCTCTGGCAGCCGGCACACATGTAAGAGTTTTGCCCGTGGTGTTTGATTGAGATAAGCCACATGTTCGTACAAGCGCGTCAGTGCGTTGCTGTCGATCACCGGGCCGACATCTGTTTCCAATAGAGATGGATCACCGATCTGCAGCTCATCCATCGCCCCGCGGATCATCGCAATGATTTCATCGGCTATGTCTTCCTGTACAAACAAAACACGCAGCGCGGAGCAGCGCTGCCCCGCACTTTGAAAAGCCGATTGCAGTACATCATGCACCACCTGTTCCGGCAGCGCGGTTGAATCGACGATCATGGTGTTCTGCCCGCCGGTTTCTGCAATCAGCGGCACCCCCACATCGCCGCGCTGGGCTAAGGCTTTGGACAACCACAAGCCGGTCGCGGTTGAGCCGGTGAACAGAACCCCCTGAATACGCGAATCCGGCAGCAGTTGTTCCCCCACCGGTTTACCCGGCCCGACAACCAGCTCGACTACCCCTTTGGGAAAACCGCACTCATGCATCAGAGCCACCACCTGCTGCGCAATCAAACTGGTTTTCTCGGCGGGTTTGGCGACCACGGTATTGCCCACCACCAATGCAGCGGTAACCTGACCGATAAAGATCGCCAGCGGAAAATTCCACGGGCTGATACACAAAATAACCCCGCGCGCTTTCAAGCGATTATCACTCATTAGCTCTTCTGCGCGGTTTGCCATTAGCTCCTCAGCCCGATCCGCGTAGTAACGACAAAAATCCACCGCCTCACGCACCTCGGCTAGGCCATCGACGATGGTCTTGCCCGCCTCCTTGCTGCACAACACCATTAACTCCGCATGATGGGTTTCCAATGCATCGGCCAGACGGCGCAGCAGTTCTGCTCTTTGTGCGACGGGCCTGGCCGACCAGCTGGAAAATGCTGTATGGGCTTGGGCAAGGCTGTATTCGATCGACTCAGGAGTGGCGTAGTGCAGCTGAGCAATGCTCTCGCTCAAATTGGCTGGGTTGATCACCATTTTCGGTGCGGCTGCGGCTGTGATAGACATGCCACTCGAAGGTTGTTTTTGGTATGCCAACCACCAGGCATCCATCGCGCTTTTTAATGGCTTAAGCGCGGCGACATCACTGAGCTCTAACCCCTTTGAATTGTCGCGTTGCCCCGCCTCGTGAACCGACTCACTATAGATGTTCAGGGGCAAAGGAATCGCGACATTGCGTTTGGTGGGCCAGCTTTCGACCTCGGCAACAGGGTCTTTCAGCATGGATTCAAGCGGCACAGATTCATCGACAATGTTGTTAACAAAAGAACTGTTGGCGCCGTTCTCAAGCAGGCGCCTTACCAGGTAGGCCAGCAGATCTTTATGCTCACCCACCGGCGCGTAGATACGACAGCTTATCGACTCCCGCTCAAGCACCTGATCGTAAAGCGCCTCGCCCATGCCGTGCAGTCGCTGGAACTCGTAACCCTGACGACGGGAATGCAGAACACCGTCGTCCATCTCTAAAATGGTGGCGACTGTGTAGGCGTTGTGGGTTGCAAACTGCGGGTAGATAAATTCACGGCTGGCCAGCAGTTTTTTCGCGCAGGCTTGATAGGAAACATCCGTGGCCGCCTTGCGGGTAAACACGGGGTAGTCTTGCAGACCGGCCTGCTGAGACCATTTAATTTCAGAATCCCAGTAGGCGCCCTTCACCAGGCGCACCATGATCTTGCGGCCCACTTTTTCGCTCAAGGTCGCGGCCCACTCCACCACCAGCAGTGCGCGCTTCTGATAGGCCTGAATGGCGAGCCCAAACCCCTCCCAACCCGTTAGGTCTTTATCGATGAACAGCGCCTCGATTACTTCCAGAGAGAGTTCGAGGCGCTCGGCTTCTTCCGCGTCCACGGTAAAACCTATGTTGTATTGTTTGGCGAGCAGCGCCAGCTTTTTCAGCTGCGGCACCAGCTCGTTCATTACCCGCTGACGCTGGGAAAACTCAAATCGCGGGTGCAGCGCCGAGAGCTTGACCGATATGCTCGGGCTCGCCACAACGCCTCGGCCATCAGACGCCCTGCCAATCGCGTGAATGGCGTCCTGGTAACTCTGCCAATAACAATCTGCGGCTGCCTGCGTGCGTGCCCCCTCACCCAGCATGTCGTAGGAGTAGCGATAACCCCGGGCCTGCAGCTTTTTCGCGCGAGCCAGCGCAGCTCCGATGTTTTTACCCATCACAAACTGGGCACCCATGATCTGCATGGCGTAGCGCACAGAAGCGCGAATCACCGGTTCGCCCAGGCGGTTTAATGTGCGCTTGAGTAAACCCTCCTGTTGCGCAGGCTCTGTTTTTTTGTGACTCACCAGCTTGCCCGTCAGCAGCAACCCCCAGGCCGAGGCGTTAACAAACAGCGATTCACTCTGCCCTAAGTGAGAAGACCAATCCCCCTGCACCAGCTTGTCTTGAATCAAGCGATCGGCGGTTTTCTTATCCGGTACGCGCAACAGCGCTTCGGCCAGACACATGAGCACAATGCCCTCCTCGCTTGAGAGAGAGAATTCATTGAGCAGCGCGTCCAGGCCGCCGCTACCGGTTTGCGCACTGCGTATTCCAAGTATCAACGCGTGGGCCCTAGTGCGTGCTCCTGCGCTCACCGCTGCACTCACCCGAGCCTCGGGCAACAGATCATTAACAACCCGTTGTTCATTGCCTCGATAGAGGCTGTGCATCCTCTCAAGCAGTGGGCAGGGGGCTGGCAATGGATGTTGGGTTAGCATGGGTAAATTCCCACAAGGTCACGACATTCAATATGTCGAACTATAGGAAAAAAACAGAAGAATATGCTGCTGTATTCCGGCAAGAACCGGGATCTAATTCTAAAATATTAAGTAACTCAGCATATTATACCGAGACCAGCTATGCGCCTTTTGAATAAAATCGACATGGCCATACTCGACTACCTGCAGCGCCATGGCCGCTGCTCCAATGTCGAGCTGGCCAAGCAGGTGAACC
>Ga0105359_10002430_pt1 | contig 15435 bp, 14 predicted proteins | sample GOMGulsemesocosm_6_FD_83659 | JGI IMG/M metagenome (GOLD analysis project Ga0105359, IMG submission 83659) | Methane-oxidizing microbial communities from mesocosms in the Gulf of Mexico - GOM8C Gulf of Mexico | ecosystem: Environmental > Aquatic > Marine > Cold seeps | place: Gulf of Mexico...
CACAAGCAGAGCTGAATAAGATAGCGAGAGAATTAAATACAAGACCAAGAAAAACCTTGGGGTACATAACGCCAGCTGCTAAATTTAATGAGTGTGTTGCATCGACCGATTGAATTCACAACCAACAAGAGACGTTCGTGAAATTTGTATTCAGTTGTGGCACCTCTAATCAGGCGGCCAAATTCAATACGCCACTACAGTTAACCTTATCTGGTTATCTGACCTTTTGCTTGATAGTCGCTAGTTATGCAACCTCAAATATAAACATATGAAAAAACTTGAACTTGGCATAGATAAAGATTGGATAAAGCAGCATTGGTGGCTAATTACCGCTGCATCTACAATTTACTTGTATACAGTTGCATTCGTATCAACGCTAATATTCTATGATGCATTTGACCTGTCTGTATTTTCCTTCTTCGAGTTAAGTGATTATCTTCGCATCTTGTTTAGAGATGTTGGAATGTTTGGCTACCCTTTCTTTATTGTTCTTATAGTTTTAGCTCTATCAATTTTGCGTAAAAAAGAGAAAAAGATTTCTGAGCAAGAGGGAACAGAATATTCAAGTTCTCTTTTTCTTCAGGTTATGCCTATCGTAGTCTTAGCTCTGTCATTTATATTCCCTATACATACTGCAACCTTTCAAGCTGAGCTAATAAAAAACGGAGCGTATCAAGAGGTCAATATCAAGCTGAAAGGAAAAAACCTGTCGGCTGTTACAATAATAGGTGGTACAAGTGAATTTGTTTTCATATACGGGCCTCCATCAAATAAAGCACAGGCTATAAATAAGAGCGAAGTAATTGATATTAATTTCATCGGACCAAATAAAGCTTTATTGGAATTAAAAAAAGAAAGAGAAGAAAAACATAGGGAATCTCGTAGCGGGTAATGCATAACGCTTAGAGTGTGGGGGCGGTGGAGCAAAGCGGAACGAAGTCCCGCACTACAGACAAATAAAGCGGCACTCAATAGTGCAAAAGGTCCCATCTGCGTCCCATTCGGAACGCGAGGGTAGAAAAACTGCTTAATAAACAGTTATATAGATGGCGGTGAGGGAGGGATTCGAACCCTCGAAGCCTTACGACTTACACACTTTCCAGGCGTGCTCCTTCGGCCACTCGGACACCTCACCAATAAATTGTTTTTTTGCATTTCCAATGTTTTGATGCAGCAAAAAAGTGCGCGTACTTTATACTACGACTTGGCCAAATGCAATGTAAAGCGGGGTTGAATGGCGGCTTTTATCAGCTTTGGTAACTAACTAAAAGTTGTCTATTTATCGTTGCGGTTTGTTTGCAGGTTCTTGCTTACGGAGGTAGGCATTTGCCAGTCAAATGTGAACCCATGACGGATGATTTAAAAGGCGTATAATAGTCCAGTGTCTGCTTCACTAAGGGTGAGTGTGGGGGTCAACAAATGGATAAGTTGTGCCGTTCCTGTAAAGGGTCAATTTCTGAGAATGCCCGCGTTTGTACTTACTGCGGCAGCCCGCAGGCTATGTTTGGCCATTTTGCGGCGGCGCTGGAGTGGATTGGTGGTATCGCCACCGTCGTCTCCCTTGTTCTAGCCGTGAACAGCCTGATCAACCTTTTTCAAACTCAATTCGAAAAACGTGAAGCCCTTCATGAGCTTGCCGATGCGGCGGATCAGTTGCGTGATGATGGCGATTTTGCCCGTGCCTGGGCATTGTATTCCGATGCTGAAAAGTTAGACCCAGGTTCACGCCGTGTACGTCGGGGGCAGGAAGCGCTGGTTGAAGAGTGGCTTCCTAATGTCCAGATAACCGGCACTGAAACCTTCACGGATATTGTTAATAAAGCCCTGCCAGTGTTGATGCGAGCACTGGTGCGCTCTGATGGTGCCAAAAAAGCTGATTTTCAGGCGTTGGTTGGCTGGGCGCATTATCTCGAACAACGTGAGCGTAAAATTCAGGATACCGATGTGCCGGGTTTGTATCGCCGCGCTTTGGTGCTTGATTCGGATAATACCTACGCCAACACGTTTTTGGGGCATTGGTACTATTCTCAGACGGAGGATATGGAGCAGGGCAGTGTTCATTTTGAGAGGGCGCTGAGCAGTTAAAAATGATGTGCCAGATGTTGGTCAATAACGAACCTTGGGTCGCGGGACGTAGTGATCGTATGCCGCGAGAAACCATTGAGGCCTACCGTCATGACTGGTTTGATACGGTCTGGCCTGCGCTGGAGCCAGAACAACATTTACAGTTGGTATCAACGATGGCGGCGGAATTTGCTGAGGGCTCCTTCCTCTGGCCGTTGTCGCAATTCCTATTGGGACGTATTCAGGAAAAACTCAATAATCACCAGCAGGCCCTGGTGCATTACCAGAAATTGGATGCATTTTTACCCGCCAATAACAAACTGCGCGAGCCTGTTGATACGGCGCTTGAGCGGTTAACCGGCCAGCAACCTGCCTATGCTTTGCTGCGCACTGATCCGTTGTCTTTTCACGCAAATAGTCTGGCTAATAAAGCTTTTGATCATCCTGATTACGATTTAGCGATGAATTACTTCGATAGGCTGGTTATTAAAATTTATGACCAGCAGGAACTCGACAAGGTGGAGCCCGCCATTGTTGCGCTTAAAACAGGCTCCGAGCGTGTAGTTCAGTGGCTTGAGAGATTTTCTGGATCGGAAAAAGCTAAGCATGATTTGATTGATGCCTATTGGAACTTAAGTGGCGAATTAGGTGAGTTATTACTCTATCAACGTGAGTTGGATGACTCGGTCGCACAGTTCAAAATGCTCGCTGAAGACCCACGATTGAGACGCTGGATGCAGATGTAATGCCTATTACAATTTAGCTTGCGCATTGAGTTTGCGATCGTTAGCTGATTCAGGCGAACCGCAGGAAAGAGAGCAGGATAAAGAACAGGCCGTTGCTAACCTGCTGAAGATCATCGAGTTTGGATATAACAAGTGGGAACATATTAAGCGTGATGCCGATTTGGATGCAATTCGTGACCACCCTGATTACATTCGTGTGATGACTGGGCACTAAAATACAATTGACGACGGACAATGCTATGAATGATACAGAGTTTATTGAGCAGCGAGTAGACGATCAGATTGAGTGGTATTGCGCAAAAAGTGGCTGGAATCAGCGTTGCTTTAAACGCCTGCGCATATTGGAGATGATCTGTGCCGCCAGTATTCCCTTTGTGGTGACCTACGTTGTTGATGAAAGCAATACTCTCAGAGTCATTGTCGGGGTGCTGGGCATTGTTGTGGCGGTTATCTCTGGCGTGATTGGTCTGTATCGCTTCCAGGAAAACTGGGAGCAGTATCGCACCACCAGTGAATCACTCAAACACGAAAAATTCCTCTATCTCACTAACGCTGAACCCTATGATCAGGACGAACCTTTCCCTTTGTTTGTACAGCGAATAGAGCAGCTGATCTCAAAGGAAAACAGCAGTTGGTCGCAAACCTTTAAAGTAGAGAAAAAGAAGGGAGAAGAAACTTCCTGACCTGAGTGTATTTTGTAATACCGAGAGGCGACGGATATAGCCGATATTTTTATTAGTTATGCTGGCGAGGATCGACCGCGGGTCGAGAAATTTGCTGAAGCATTAACAGACCAAGGATGGTCTGTTTGGTGGGATCGCTCAATTCCCTTTGGGCAATCTTATCAGACCGTTATTGAGCAGGCGCTGCGTGACGCGTCATGCGTATTTGTGATTTGGTCTGCGCACTCTGTTGATTCGAGCTGGGTGTGGGCTGAAGCCGAGGAGGCACGCAGTCGTAATATTCTCATTCCTATTGCTATTGATGGCTCTTCGCCACCCTTGGTGTTCAGGCAAATTCAAACCGCTGATCTAAGTCAATGGCAAATTGAGCCGTCAGTACCACTGGACGCCAAGCTGCTTCGTGATCTTGAATCACTGATTGGTAAGCCCAGCTCTGCACAATCAGAACCAGCTCAGCCAGAATTTTCCCCGCTCGATATTTCGCCTGAGCCTGTAGAGCCAGAACCGGCTGTTTTTGATTCACCGCAGCTGCCGGTTTCGGAAAAGAGGGGCGACAATGGACAACCCGCCTCCACAGAAACTGCGGCTAAGCAAAGCAAAAAAGGGATTTCAACGGTTCACCTCGTGGGTGCTTCTGCTCTGTTATTCGTCGTTTTGGCGATTGTATTTATGATGAATGACGGGCAGCCTTCTGCGCCAAAACTCCATGAGTTTTCGGTACAACCTCAAGTGATTGATGCTGGTGATGTTGCGACCTTACGATGGCACACCGAAAGCGCTTCTAAGGTTGAATTAAAGGGGGTTGGCTATTTAGCCCTTAGTGGTTCCACGTCAATCAGGCCTGAGAAAACAACCATTTATACCTTGGTTATTACTAACCCTGAGGGGCTGTCAATACAGCGAGAAGTTGAGTTATTTGTGAACTTGTCTGCGCAAGAGGATAACACTAATGAGGCCGTCAATGAGTTATTGGACGCAGCAACTCAGGCGATAAAGGCTCGCGATTTCGCACAAGCAGAAATGCTTATCAAAGAAGCTAAGAGCATGGCGCCAGAGAGTGATGCTGTTCTCAGAGTCATTGATTATCTTTCTGCTGAGGCGTGCAGGAATTATTGCGGTTGGCTCGACAGGCTATTAAGGCACGTGATTTTGCTGGCGCCAAAGAATTGCTTGCTCAGGCACAGGAAAATGCGATTGATGAAGCGAGTGTGCAGCAGACGTTAGATTACTACGAGGCGAGTAAAACCCTTTATGAACAGCGTATTGCTGCTGAGCGGCGACTAATGGCTTTGAAGGAGGCAGAGGAGAAAGCAGCTTTAGAGGAGGCTAAGGAAGCAGCGGCAGCTGATAAATGGCGACTGGAGCAAGAAGCTAAAAGTCGCCAACAGGCTTACGAGCGACAACAAAAACAATTAGAAGAAATTAAAGCTCAGGAGCAACAGGCAGCTGCGCGCAGGGAACTGGAGATGGCTGATGCCGAGCGTCTGCAAATAGAAGAGGATGAAAAAAATCTGTCAGAAGAGGAGCTGCGAGCAAGGAGAGAGCAGACCGATAAATTCCTAAAAAATATGCTTAAAAATATTCATAGATAATTTTGGGATAGAAGGGAACGGAATAACACCGCTTCTTTAAATGAAAATCATTATCTTCTAATTATTAAACAGCTGTGCTAATAATAATCGAGCTAGCTGATCGACATGGCAGTAGTTCGCAACCCACTATCCAGGATGGAAAAGGGAGTGATGACCATGAACATACGATACTTAATAGCTATTCCTGCCTTATTCCTGTGCCTTGGCACAGCCAGTCTTACCTACGCCGACACAAACTCAAGCGATATCTCAGCCTGTAAAGAGATGGTGAAAGGTGGTCTTTTGCCGCTGGCGAATGATCGCTCGAAACGTTTTATGGGCAAGGTGGAGGCTGCCACGGCTAAGTGTCGCGGCGGAGAAAAACCGCTGAAATTTTTAGATACTCCTTGGGTTGATTGGGGTAATTACTGGGGGGCTGGCGATAGCGGTACTCGAAAAGAAGGTTCTGAGGCGATTACCAAGCTAGGTGAGCACCTCAAACCCAATGGCCGCGGCATTGATGGCTCGCTGATGGATCTTGAATATCAGCGCATGGAGTTGATCAAGTTCAACCTGTTTGATAACTACACCTACGAAGATTACATCAGACATCCTCATGGCGACACGCTCAATCAGTGGAATGAAATGCGTCTGTCAGCGGATCACCCGGATTATGAGCGGGTCGGTGGTGATGGCTCGCAATTATGTCAGGGTGATTTGATTCGCTATCGCACGCTGACCGGTACTTGTAACGATATTTACAATCCCAAAATGGGTGCTACTGGCACCTACTTTTCACGTAACGCGCAGTTTGAAGCAACCTTTCCACGCCTTGCCAAAACGGCACTGATTAAGGCGCGTCATAGCGATGCAGAAAATGGTATGCGTCTGGGTATGTTAAAGCCAGATCCCCAGTTGATCAGTCGTAAGTTATTTACCCGTCAGCAATCTGCCGATGCCTCCAGTTGTAATGTTGGCTATGGCTCGGGTGATTATTCATCAGCCGATCAATGTGATTATCAGAAAGCACCTTTTTTTAATGTGTTAGCAGCCTATTGGATTCAGTTTATGACCCATGATTGGTTTGCTCATAATCGGGAAGGGCGTAACAAACCAGGGTTGAGAGCCGTTGGCTGTGATTCTGACGAAGCCAAAGCGCTGGGTTGCCGTACTGGTGATCGCATGGAGGGTGCCTTGATTGCCGGTGAAAGTGCACCGGGCAGCTTCCGTCATGAGGGTGTTAGCTATTTGAAACGTGCTCATAAGGTTACCAGCAACAAGGTCACTGCTTGGTGGGATAGCTCGCAAATCTATGGATTCGATGAGACTTCGGCAGCGCGTGTTATTCGTGATCCTAGTGACAATGCCAAATTGTCACAGCCTGGTGGCTATCTACCCGTTTTTGAAAATTGTGATGTAGCCAGCGATCTTGATTGTTTGATTCAGCCACAGTGGTTGGCACAGGAAGCCGCTGCCTTTCCCGCTAACTGGAGCATCGGGATGAGCTTTTATCACAACCTGTTTGTGCGCGAGCATAACTATTTTGTTGAGCGCTTCCGTGAGGTTCAACAGGCGCAACCTGATGAAGACTCCGGCTTGCGCCATCCGGACCGTCCCAAGCAGGTGATCGCCTATCAAGATGTCTCCGACGAAGAAATATTTCAGGCGGCACGTCATGTGGTGTCTGCGCAAATTGCCAAGATTCATACCATCGAATGGACTACTCAGCTGCTCTACGATGAACCCTTGTTCAGAGGCATGAACTCCAACTGGTTTGGTCTGTTTAATCTGGAGGAGGGCAGCCGGGTTTCTCGGGTATTACGTAAAATTCTCGGAACAGACGAGAACCTGCTCAGTCGTTTGTCCGATGATGCCAGCGGCAAACTGGCGCAATCAGAGAACAGCAAAAAGGCCAACTCGCTGTATTCGATTACCGCTTCAGGTGCCGGTATTTTTGGTTTGGGTAATAAAAAGGAAGAGGGCAAATTGTGGTGGCGTCATGATGCCTGGGATGTCAGCAATCCCGAGCATGTGAATGGAGGCATTAACCATTTTGGTTCGCCCTTTAACTTTCCTGAAGAATTCACCACCGTGTATCGGCTGCACCCATTACTGCCGGATTTAATTGAATACCGCGATTGGCAATCGCCCAACACTATCCAACAGAAAATCCCAATTATTGATACCGTGCGCGGTAAAGCCACCGCGCACATGCAAGGCAAGGGGTTGGAAAACTGGGCGTTGAGCATGGGGCGCCAGCGTTTAGGGCTGTTACACTTGCAAAACCATCCGTTATTTTTGCAGAATCTGGATATGGCGCATCTGCAAACACCCAGCAATAAACTCGATATTGCCGCATTGGATATCATTCGTGACCGCGAACGTGGTGTACCGCGCTTTAATGAGTTTCGTCGCCAGATCGGTTTAAAAACACTCAGCAGTTTTGATGACTTTGTCGATCAACGTTTACCTAAAGACTCTGCAGCCCGCAAGCAGGAGGAGCATGTCATTGGTTTAATTCGCGAGATTTACGGCACCCATACCTGCGATGCGAGCAAGGTGATTTCCGTTGTGCAACGGGACGGAAAGGGTGAGTTTATCAACGATTGTTTGGGCAATCCCGATGGCTCAGTGGTTGATAACATTGAAGATGTGGACACCGTGGTGGGCTGGTTGGCCGAATATACCCGTCCCCATGGTTTTGCGATTTCGGAAACCCAGTTCCATATTTTCATCATTAACGCTTCGCGTCGTTTGTTCAGTGACCGTTTCTTTACCTCCAGCTTCAGACCTGAGTTTTACTCTCAGCTGGGTTATGACTGGGTGCTTAATAACGGCCCTATCAATGAATGCCCCTATGAGTTGCAGGAAGGCATCGACGACAATATGGGTTGTTATGAACCGGAGCTTTCCAACGGCCATCAACTGCAAGTTTCTCCGCTCAAACGCCTGTTACTGCGAAATACGCCGGAATTACAAGACGAGTTGATGCATGTGGTGAATGTATTTGATCCCTGGGCGCGTGATCGAGGTGAATATTACCATTTGCAATGGAGACCTCGCGCGGATGCCCGTTCGGACAGTGCGTTTAATGAATAGGGCTGTTTTATAGGGAAGTTTAGAAAGAGACCATTTAGGAAATACTAAAAATAGTCGGCATGGAACGTCCAGCAGCAGGATTTTTTGCTGGCCTGCCTTGTAGGTTGTTATGAGTATCTCAACAGCAGGAAAAGGAGATTTGGCAACACAGGAAATACGCATTGCTGATGAAATGATTGAATTAATCAAAGCTGTTAGCGATAAACGTTATCCGGATTCTCCAGTAAAACGTTTTAACCAGGTTAAAAGTCTTGGCTGTTTTGAAGTCGATTTTAAGGTGCTTGAAGATTTGCCCGACACCCTGCGGCACGGGTTATTTGCCCAGCCGGGCTCACATCGCGCACGTATTCGTTTTGCCAATGCCAGTAGTGAAGACGACAGTAAAAAAGATTTACGCGGCATGTCCATCAAGGTTTTTGATGTGCGTGGCGAGTCATTATGGGGCGAGCCCGGTATTCAAGATTTTCTACTGAACAGTTATCCGGCCTTGTTTGCTGGTACACCGGAAGACTTTTTGAAATTTATTCGAGCAACCCATCGCGGCAAAATCCTTAAGTATTTTATCAATCCACTCGACCCTCACTTTGGCTCTTTGCGGTTGCTTATGAAAGCGCGCCAGAAACACACCAGTCCCTTTGATATTCGTTACTGGAGTACTACGCCTTCTCAGCTGGGGTTAGATGATAGTGTTGCGGTGAAGTATTCGGTGCAGCCAACCTCACCGTATCAAAGCAACATGCCAGACACCCTGACTAAAGACTATTTGGGTGACGCGATGCAGGCGCATTTACAGCAGGGACCGGCCAGTTTTGATTTTATGGTGCAATTGCGCTCAGACCCGCAGAACATGCCAATTGAAGATGCGTCGGTGATCTGGGATGAGCAGGGGTCGCCCTTTATCAAAGTGGCAAGCATCACCGTTAATTATCAAAATTTTCGTGCACAAGAAGCGATGTGCAGCTGCGAAGAAACGATATTCAATCCCTGGCAATGCCAGCGCGAACATATGCCGCTGGGCGGCATTAATCGCGTACGCAAACGGGTTTACAGTGAAACTTCCAACTATCGGGCGCAGAAGAATCAGCATCGATGAAAGGCATCAATAAAAAATAAAATTGAGCGACACAGAGCTAATGTGGAGCGACGGAATGCTCCAGAAAGGAGAAAGTGTCATGGATCAATCGGTCAGCAAATGGTTAAGCATGGATCGAGAACAGCTTGATCAAATATACAGAGAGGCGCCAGCAGGTGCTATTCCCACCGGTGAAGCGCGTGGCACGGCAATTGTCGCCGGGGCGACCTTCGCTCAGGTGTATGCCCGTTTTGCACGTCTGTTGGCCTGGCAGGGCAAAGTATTCGACATGTTTCCGCCTGATCAACAGCAGGGTATTTTGATCAATAAAGTGACCGCCTGGAGCCTGACCTTTATTGTTGCCAAGGTTTATCGTGGCGAGAGTTGGATGGACGGTAAGGAAACCATCATCATCGACTACTCCAAAACATCTTTTTTTGCCAAGAACATCCGTGATGAAATCCGTGAAGTCGAACCGGGCATTTATCTGGGTAAGGTATGGTGGGGCAAAACACGAATTCTGGATTTTGCGCTCAATAGTAACGGGCCTTTTTAATAGATTAGAAGGCGGAATTGTTGAGGTGGATAATGACTGATCCGCAAGCAAACAACGATACATCAAAGAGCAGCAAGACGAACCGTTGCTGGAAATATCTGAGCCTGGTGCTCATCTTGATGCCGCTGCTGTCCAGTGTTTATCTGGCGATACGTTTTCTAACTGACGAACCGGTGCGTTATCAAAATATTGAAGAGCACTTCAAATACGGCTCGCTGGGCGGCGAACGCAACTTGGGCATTCCCTATTGGATTTGGCAAGCCATGCCGGTGATGTGTGCCGACATGCTACCCAATAAAAAGCCGGATGATGTGGGTTTTGAATCGGTCGGTATGATTTATGAGGGTGATAACAAACTGCCGGTTGGCGTTTCCAGTCGCCGTCATCTGGGCATTGACCGAGTATTTTTGAACTGTGCCGTTTGCCATTCCAGTACCGTGCGAAAAACCGTTGATAGTGCGCCTGAGCTGGTACTGGGTATGCCAGCCCATCGTTTTAATCTGGCGGGCTTTGAGAAGTTTGTTTTTCAATGTGTGGACGATCAAAAATTTAATCGCAGTTATTTGATTCCAACCATTGAATCATTGGGTGCTGACCTTGATTTGCTGGATAAATATCTGGTTTACCCGTTGGCGATTTGGCTAGTGAAGGAACGTCTGCAATTTGCAGAAAACCGGCTGCAGTTTGTCTATTTGCAACCCGATTGGGGCCCCGGGCGGGTGGATACCTTCAGTTCGGCAAAGGCTATTTTTAACTGGAATTGGGATGAAACACCCTGGCGGGAAATGATTGGCACCGCTGATTTACCGTCCATTTGGTATCAGGGCCCACGTAAATTACGTGATGACGGTTTGCCGATGGAGCTGCACTGGGACGGTAACAACGACAGCATGGAAGAGCGTAACCTGAGTGCCGCCTTTGGCGCTGGAACGCAACCACCAATTATTGATCATGATGAGCTGGCGCGTATCGAAAACTGGCTTTTGGATTTGGCGCCACCGGCTTTTCCCTTTGAGATAGATGCAGTCCTTGCCGAGCAGGGTAAACCTATTTACGCAAAATATTGTTCGGCCTGTCATGGTGCTAGTGGTACTGATTTTAGTGGTGAAAAAGTCGGTACGGTCGAGCCTATTGAAACGATCGGCACCGACCGCTGGCGTCTCGATAACTACACCCGTGCGGTCGCTATTAATCAGGCCATGTTATACGCCGGTGATGAGCGCTATCGTTTCAAACGATTCCACAAAACCAATGGCTACGCCAATATGCCACTTGATGGCATCTGGTTGCGCGCACCGTATCTGCATAACGGCTCGGTGCCATCGTTACGTGACATGCTTAAATCAGCGCAGAATCGGCCCAAGGTTTTTTATCGGGGCTACGATGTTTATGATGCCGATAACGTTGGATTTATCAGTCAGGGGGCTGATGCCGAACAGAGCGGCAGCAAATACGACACCCGCTATCGTGGCAACAGCAACCAGGGCCATGAATTTGGCACTGGCTTATCAACTAAGGATAAGAACGCGTTGCTTGAATATCTCAAAACGCTATAGGGATAAATGGTCGGTTATTAGAAGCGACCGCCCTGTGTTTGTTGAACAATTTCGGTGTATCGCCGTAGTTGTTCAACAATGCACTGGTTAATCGGGTTCTATTTCTGACCATGGTTTTAAACCGCATATCCAGTTCCTAGATCATCTATGGCTATTTGTAAGCCTAGCTGACGATAATGCTTCAGCGCGATAATCAATAAATCAGTTTTATCAATTGGATGCTTTTGGCTTGATTCTATGACGACTTGCTCGGGGGGGGAAGCCCGATTCTTTTAGATAGGAGAGTGTTATACCTTCAGGGTGATCTGCATTTAAAAAGATCATTGGGCTGATATTTGAAAATAACCGACGAGGCAAATCCAGCTCGAACAAAGCGTTCGATAGAGTGTTTTCGATAAACAAGTTCTAGCTCAGATAAAAAATCGTACGCGATGGCGACATTAAATAATTGTAAGGGGAAACGATGATTGAGAGGTTAAACCAAAAATACTTGAAAATTCAGGTAGAACGTTTTGGATTTGAAATGTGGATTTCAGAAGATGTAATGGACAACTCTTAGCTATTATTGGAGCTGTCCACAAAGTTTTAGCGACTTACTTTTTAGACGGGTCAAATTGTCCCACAGAAGCTTGTGCTTGCTCTGCTGTTTGTTCTGGTTTTCTCTCTACAGCTTTCTCTTCAGGGTTTTCTTTTTTGGTCTCTTGACCGCCACATCCACCACAACAACTCATAATTAACTCCATCTTTGCTACAAAGTGTGTTTAATAAGTGCTGATTTTATCCTGTATATTTATTTTTAGATTTGATCAACGTCAAATCGAACAGATGAAAGAATGAATAACATCATATTTCACTGTTTTTTAGGGGGTACGAATGCTTCAAAAAGCTTTTGATAAGGCTGTTTTTTTAATAGATGCGGCTAATAGTGAAGACCCAAACATTGAAACGGTTAATGGTAAGGTATGGCCAAAAGAGCTGTGTTACTCGTATCGCATGACAGAAATGCTCGAACGTTATAAGCCACAGGCAGACCATGTAACTCAACTAGCAATTCGTGGTCAGCATATTCAGCGTTGGAAATCGCCCCGTAGCGATTATCCGATGGGCCGTAAGGGTTATCACCAGTGGCGAAGCAGTCTGTATACCTTTCATGCGGACAGTGTTGCTGCACTGATGGCCGAGGCTGGTTATGATGAGAAATCGCTGGCACGCGTTAAAAAAGCCGTTGGTAAAAAAGAGCTGAAAGTGAATGAGGATAGCCAGCTGCTGGAGGATGTGGCCAGCTTGGTATTTATTGAGCATTACATGTTGGCTTTGGCTGACAAGTATCCTGAATATAAAGAAGAAAAATGGATCGATATTATTCGCAAGACATGGAGGAAAATGTCTGAGGATGCGCACGATTTTGCACTTGCAGGTAAAGTTAAGTTACCTGAATCCTTGATTCCCCTTATTCAAAAAGCCGTTTCAGCGTAAAAAATTCTCCTATGGGCATATGAGTTTTTATTCTGCCTCCTTCCTAAATAATAATTCATAGATCAAATCCCTGGCTGCATGTGGTACGGCAGCCTTTGATTGATACGTTGGTACCATCGTCGAAGATAACCGTGAACATCCGGTTGATAAGACGTTAATGGTTAATTTAATACGCCTTTTGTCGTTAATTTGAAGCCGGACGCTGTATGGTAGTGGTTATAGCTGATGATCATTAGCGTTTTCAGCTAGAACGAATTTCAAGGCATGGGCTTTGAAACCAATTCCTAGCGGTTAAAAAGGAGCTGTTATGACTTCGAAGCAAATGGATTTAGAGGCAGGAGAAAAATTTCTAACCGACAATAACATCAAATACCTATTGGCCCAGTTTGTGGATATTCACGGTGCGGCCAAGACTAAAATGGTGCCCAGCGGATGCCTCAAAAGCATTGTTGAAACGGGCGCTGGATTCGCCGGTTTTGCAACTTGGGGGCTAGGCATGGAGCCGCATGGCCCTGATTTTATGGCACGGGGTGACCTGAATACGCTAACGCTGCTCCCCTGGCAACCTGGTTATGCGCGTATCGTGTGTGTCGGCCATGTAAACAACGAACGACATGAATACGATTCGCGTGCGGTGCTGATGAAGCAGGTTGAACGTCTGAAAGCGCGAGGCTGGACACTTAATACCGGTCTGGAGCCTGAATTCTTTCTGTTGGCACGAGATGAAAATGGAAAAATCGTACCCGCTGATTCCTCTGACAGGCTGGATAAACCCTGTTATGACTACAAAGGCTTGTCCCGACAGCGCCATTTTCTGGAAGAACTGTCCGACAGCCTGATTGGCGCGGGCCTTGATGTGTATCAAACTGACCATGAGGACGGTAATGGCGAGTTTGAGATTAACTATACTTACAGTGATGCATTGGATTCTGCCGATGCCTTCGTTTTGGTGCGCATGGCGGTTTCGGAAATTGCCAATGACCATGGCATGATTGGCTCCTTCATGGCCAAGCCTTTTGCTGACAAAGCGGGCGCGGGTATGCACATTCATTGCTCAATAAGCGATGACAACAACGCCAACCTGTTTCAGGATGATAACGACCCGGAAGGCATGGGATTGTCAAAAATGGCCAAGCAGTTTACGGCTGGTTTATTAGCGCATGCTAATGGTTTATGCGCCTTAGCGGCACCGACATTTAATTCCTATAAACGCCTGACAGTGGGCACCTCCTTATCAGGCGCAACCTGGGCACCAGCGTATATTTCATGGGGGGATAACAACCGCTCATCCATGGTGCGTGTACCCTATGGCCGTATTGAATACCGATTGCCTGATGGTGGCTGTAACCCTTATCTGGTCTCGGCGGGTTTGATTGCTGCTGGTCTGGACGGTATTGATCGTGATCTTGATCCGGGTGTACCGCATAACATCAATCATTACGGCCAAACGCCGGAACAGTTGAAAGAAATGGGGGTGGGTATTTTGCCTCAGAACCTTGATCTGGCTGTTAAAGAGCTTGAAGCAGATACATTATTTCGGGAGCAACTAGGTCCTGTGATCGATGAGTTTATCAAGATCAAGAATATGGAATGGATCGAGTATATGAAGCAGGTTTCTGACTGGGAAGTGGAACGTTACGTCGAGTACTTCTAGAACTTACCGCCTGATATACAGGCATGGCTTATGACAGTGAAAACCTCTCAGGACTCTACGTGTTCTGAGAGGTTTTTTATGAATAAAGGCCGTTATTAATTTTTTGTTACAGTTTCTCATGCTTTTAAAATAGGTTGGAACATTCGGCGATATTGGCTGGGTGTGAGTCCGGTACAACGTTTGAATAATCTACGAAAAAATGACGGGTCTTCATATCCTGCTGCGACACTGATCTCATCGACAGCTATCTGACTCGATTCAAGCAGATGTTTTGCTTTCTCGATGCGTAAGTTTTGTAAATACTCGATGAGAGAGATTCCTGTGGCCGCTTTGAAACGTCGCTTCAGGGTTCGTTCGGGAATGTTTACTTGTTCGACCAGCTGGTGAAGAGCATCTGATTCGAGAAAATTATCACTCATCCATTGCTCACAGCTGCGTACTACAGAGTCTGCATGAGGGCTGTTGCGTAGTAGCGAAGCAAAGGGTAGTTGGCCTTCGCTGTGCCATTTCAATAGATACACTTTAGCAATTCGTAGAGCCTCTCCCGGGCTGCCATGGCGTGCGATAATATGGATTGCGAGGTCGTGCCAGGAGGTTGTTCCACCTGCTGTGACAATGTGTCCATTAGTGTCTGCAAACACCAAATTGGGTTCGGGATGAAAGCGGACTTTCGGATATTGTTTTCGAAAAAGTTCCAGGTAACCCCAGTGAGAGGTGGCCTCGCAGCCGTTCAGTAATCCGGTTTCGGCTAGCATTACCGCTCCTGAACAGGCTGAATAAATGAATGCGCCCTGTTTATATTTATGACGCAGCCAGCTCATTAGCTCGGGATAATGGCCATGAATATTTTCGTCAGGCCCCAACCATAATTCGGGCAGGATCAGGATATCGGCTTGAGGGTCGTCGGCAATAGAACTATCCGGGTTAACAGGGATACCATTACCGCAAGTGAAAGGCG
>Ga0105359_10002451_pt1 | contig 15379 bp, 11 predicted proteins | sample GOMGulsemesocosm_6_FD_83659 | JGI IMG/M metagenome (GOLD analysis project Ga0105359, IMG submission 83659) | Methane-oxidizing microbial communities from mesocosms in the Gulf of Mexico - GOM8C Gulf of Mexico | ecosystem: Environmental > Aquatic > Marine > Cold seeps | place: Gulf of Mexico...
AGTTCGAACAGAAACCACCAGCGCCCCAGCAGGTGATGGAAAAAACTGCGGTAGCTGTAACTGTTGGTGACCCGGGCCAGCTCAAAGGTCAGCGCGGCAATCGCACTGAACATCAGCGTTGCCAACAGCATCCCCAGCAAACCTCCCACGGGGCCGGCGGTAAGAAAAAACTCCACCAATTCGCGACCGGTGGCGTAACCACCGCCAATCAACACCCCCATAAACAGGAAACCCGGTAGCCAGATTCGCTGAAAGCAACTGTTGTTCATGTTCTCTCCTTTTGCTCTTCTTTAGTAGTCGACGTCGTTACAGTTCAACAACCACACCAATTTTTTGGGCCAGGGCCTTGTCGTAGACATGGCGGGCGGCAAACAAATCCTGGGCGGTATTGCCAAGGGAGTTGTACACCGTGATTTGCTCTGCGTCTCGACGCCCGGCAATATCACCCTTGGCCAGTTGGCCCAGCTCGCCAACCACATGAGACTCATCAATGGCCCCTTCCTGTAGCGGGATCATCACATCGCCACCTTCGTTTTTGAGTGACTCCAGCAAGTCGGCGTAAACGGCGGACTTAACAATCAAATCGGTGTCGGCCTCCCGGGTGGTTAGAGAGTGGGCTCCCACCAGGTTCACATGGGCGCCGGGTTTGACCCACTCGCCTTTTAACACCGGCTCAGCCGAGCCAGTGACAGTGCAGATAATATCGCAAGCGGCAGCCGCTTTGGGATCTGCAGTCGCGTGAATATTGAGGCCGGTACGCTCGGCCTGCTCGGCGGCCAGGGCTTCGGCCTTGGCAAAATCGCGGCCCCAGATCAACACTTCGGTTAAAGGCCTTACCGCACGCATGGCATCGATATGGGTGATCGCCTGAACACCGGTGCCCAGAATGCCGCAAGTGGTAGCGTCTTCGCGAGCCAGCAGACGTGTTGCCAGACCGGAAGCAGCCGCGGTGCGAATACCGGTCACCTCGGCACCTTCGATAATCGCCACCGGGGCGCCCGATTGATGATCGAACAGGGTGACAAATCCCTGAATAGCCGGCAGACCTTGGGATGGGTTTTGCGGATGCAGGCTGACTACCTTGGCACCGTAGGTGGAGATTTCCGCCGAAGAACCAGGCATCAGACCGAGAAATGCGCTCTTGTCGATCAGCGGACTGATCATGCGCGGCGGAATGGCGACGGTGCCGGTTGATGCGGCGATCATGGCGGGCACCATGGCATCGATGCATTCATTCATGGGCAGCAGATCTCGTACCTGGGCGGCGTTAATAATGGTGAGTGACATAGTGTGTATCTCCAAAAATCAAATAAAGGTGGCTAAAAAGTTAAATTAAAAAGTACTGTTAACGGTGAACACCAAAGGGGGCAGCGTCGATAGAGGTTGCCCTGCCCGCCATCAGATCCGCCAGCAGGCAGGCGGAACCGGCGGCTTTGGTCCAACCCAAATGGCCGTGACCGGCATTGAAATAGAGTCCCTTGATACGACTGCCACCAATAAAGGGTTTACCGTCGCTGCTCATAGGGCGAAAATCGGTCCAGGGCTCGGCGCTTTGCATATCGATACGCGCGGCAATTGCCGGGTATACGGCTTTAAGCAGGTTGACCAGATTGTCGATGCGCACCTGACTCAGTCGGTCATCAAAACCGGTGAATTCCGCAGTCCCCACGGCCCGCAACCGATTACCCAAAGGAGAAATAGCCGCGTGCATGGCGTCATCAATAACAGGCACGGTCGGCAGTGATTCCACGCCCTCTGCATTAAAAGTCACGCTGTAGCCCTTGGCGGGCGCTATGGGTAATGACAGCCCCGTCCCTTTCAGCAGCGCCGGGGTCTGTGTGCCCGTGGCGACCACTACGGTATCGGCTCGCAGCTCTCCGGTTTCAGTACTGACACCATGGATGCGCCCCTTGTCGACATTCAAGCCCGTCACCCGGACCCCGGTACTGATCTTGACCCCCTGGCTTTGCAGAGAGTGCCTGAGCGCCTGACAAAACAGATGCGCATCGCCACTTTCATCCCCGGGAAAATACAAGGCTCCGACCAACTGATCGCGGATGTCATACAGTTGCGGCTCCCGCTCAAGGGTTGCCTCCACATCCAGCTGCTGGCATTCCAACCCCGCGGGACGCAGCATTTCCGCCAGTGCCTGTGGCGCCGCCATCGCAGCCCGGTCGCGGAAGACGTTGAGGGAACCCACCGCGCTGTACTCATACTCAAGCCCCAGCTGTTCGCGCCAGAGGCGGGTTTGGTCGATGGAATAACGCGCCAGCCCATAGTTGGACTCAACCGCCTGGCGGTGGCGGCGCGGCGTTGAATTGCGCAGGAATTTCAGTCCCCAGCAGAACAGGGATGGCACGGCTTTTAGATGCAGCTTCATCGGCGACGAGGGATCGAACAGCGAAGCGGCCAGATGTTTGTGAACCCCAGGAGAATTCCAGGGGGCGGACATGGAAGCGGTGAGCATGCCACCATTGGCATAACTGGCGCCAAGGCCCACATCCTCGCGGGCCTCTACTAGCTCCACCTCTCGGCCCTGGTCAAACAAAGCCTTGGCAGTGCTCAAGCCGAGCAGGCCACCACCGATAATTAACGTCTTTTGCACGGATTTACCCTTCGTGGACGCAGGCCTGAAAATCATTGCTAGCCTGCGGCAGTAACTGAGCTTGCATGGTAGCCAGTACTGATATTCGCCGTATAGGAATTTTCAGACAAAAGCTTGCAAAAAACAGACAGACACCTCAAAGTAGCAGCGGGCTTTTTCTAGGCTGAAGGCTCTGACCGCGACCTTTGTGGCACCGGACACCAATCGCCCTCAGAGCGGGCTCCTACAACCAAGGCGGGCTATTCCGTTGACGAAAGACAACACCGCAAAACTCAGCATTGGCTTTGTCCTGCAGCCGCAGTTCACCCTGCTCTCCCTCAGTGGCATGATCGAGGCCCTGCGTATCGCCGCCGATGCCGGTGGCCTCAGCCAGCCTATCCACTGCCGCTGGACACTGATGACCACTGACGGCGAGCCGGCCACCGCCAGTTGCGGCGTCACCGTCACCGCCGACTCGGACCTGTTGCCCGCAGAGCAATTTGACTATCTGGTGGTGGTGGGCTCACTGCTGCATGTGCAACAAGCCAACATTCCCGAGCTGGAGCGTTATATACAGCAGGCAGCACAAAAAGGCGTACCCCTGATCGGCGCCTGCACCGGCAGCTTTGCGCTGGCCAGGGCCGGGGTAATGCACGGCTATCGCTGCTGTGTGCACCACTATCACGCCGATGCCTTCGAAGCGCAGTTTCCGGATATTGAAATCGTGTCCGACCAGCTCTATGTGATTGACCACGACCGCATCACCAGCCCCGGCGGCACCAGTCCACTAGACCTGACGGTACACCTGATCGAACAACACCTGGGGCATGAGAGTGCGGCCAAAGTCAATGAAATGTTTATCTTCGATGAAGCCCGCAAAGCCAGCCACCCGCAAACCCGTTTTGTCACCCAGTGGACATCCTCCATCCAATCGCCACTGGTACAGCGGGCCATACTGATCATGCAGCGACATATCAGGCAGCCGTTGAGCGTTGCGGATATTGCCTCGCAGTTGAGCATCAGCGGCAAGAAACTGGAGCGAGAATTCAAACAATTCCTGACACTCGGGCCCAAGGAATCTTATCTACGGCTGCGATTGGATCGCAGCCTGTGGCACCTGCAACATACCGATCATGCCCTCGCCGTTATCGCCAACCTGTGTGGGTTTTCAGATGCCTCCCATTTCTCCCAGGCATTTAAGAAGGCGTTCGAGCTAACGCCATCCGAGGCCCGTCGACGCCTCAAAAGCGGCGACACAATAAAAGGCTTGATCTATGGCGCCAATTTGCAGTCGGAGCTGATGGTAGAGTCCGTTGAGGGGGTGACGCGTTGAGCACCTGTCCCAACACCACGACATGGGAATAATAGGGGACGTAGTGCTACGTCCCCTATTAACGTATTAACGCTCAGCTAAAGTAGTTAAAACCGAGCAAGTTCCAGTAGAAGTAGAACCAGACCATAGCGAGCGCCGAAAGGCTGACTACCGTGTAGCGCACACGTGCCCAAACACTCGCGCCCAGCCCCTCACGCCAGTAGGTTACCGACATAGCCCCATGCCACAAAGCCGCCATGGTCGCCAGAATGGGAAAGATGAGCGAGAACTTGAGGACCCCAGGCATGTCATACATCAACGCTGTCATCCCGGCGGAGATGCCAACCCCGGCAAAGACAAAGAACAAAACGTTGGATACTGCTACCGCTATTGATGCCTGATTCGCCCTTTTTTCGGCTCCCTGAAGCGCCCGGTAGCCCGCCCACTGATACCCCAGACGTAAGAAAACACCCAGGCATACGAACAGGGAAAAACCCACAAGAATACCGGTAAATACGGCCGTTTCGTAAAAGGGTGCCCGGTAGAACTGCATCACGCCCATGCCATCAAGAACAAAGCCCGTGACCTCGCCGTTCGCATCTTCCTGGAAGGCAATGCGTCCATAGCCGTCAACTTGGCGAAAAAGGTTTGTTTCCACTTCCACATAGCGCTTTGACCCGATCATCAGCGTGTTATCCACCAGGGGGGTAACCCTCATCCCTGAAAACGCCCGTATCAGGGATTCGATTTTGGTAAAACTCGAGCGCCAGTTATTGAAGGTACCGGCGTAGCGCGCCGCCCGCTGGGCAAAATCCGCGGGTGGGGTAATCACTGGAATCTCACGAGGAAAAAACTCATCGTAAAAAGCCTTCACAAACGCCCCATGCACCAACGGGGCACCGGGACCGCTGAAAGACGAAAACAGCATGAAGTCTTCCTGAAGTGACAGGCCAAAATGAGAAGCGAAAAATGGTGTGCCACCATCATGGCCAAAATTGTCAAAGCCATCCGGCCCGAAGCGCCGCTCCAGGAAGCCGAGCGCCATTCCTCGGACCCGCTCATCATGAACAAAACCTTCATCCAGAATTTGCTCTAAGGTATCCTTCTTCAGAATCCGCTTGTCCCCGTCTGCACCGCCGTTCAGAAGCGCCCGCGCGAACCGCGCCATATCATGTGCGGTCGCCGCTAAAGCCCCGGCGGGGCCAAAATTGGAGATAATCTCGTAGTTCGCTTCCGTATATTGGTCAGGCTTATAGGCGTAGGCCTTGGCCATATGCGCATCGAGCTCCGGGGGCAAGGGCTCAACAAAACTTGAGGATTTCATGCCTAGCACGTCGAAGATATTCTGCTGCACATAGTCGTTAAAGGGCACACCCGAGACGTTCGCTACGATAAGACCGGCAAGTGCCGTCGCCCAATTGGAATAGGCCGTGTGCTCACCCGGCGGGTTAACGCGCTCCGGCTGGTATTTCGCCAGCGACTCTGCCAGCGGCATAATGCGATCCGGGTCGTCCCTGATCAGATAGCCAAGGGCACCATCCTCAAAACCCGCTGTGTGGGTCAGGATATGGCGCAGCGTCACCGGTTTACCTGGCCAGCTGTCCTCTATCCGGAAGGTCTTCAGATACTGATTCACATCAACATCCAGGTCCAGCTTGCCTCGCTCCACCTGCTGCATAACCGCTACCCAAGTAAAAAGCTTGGAGATAGAGCCGGGGCGGAAAAGACTGGTCGCCGGATCAACGGGCGTGCGTTTTTCAATGTCGATAAACCCATAGCCTTTGGAGAACACTATTTCTCCTCCCTTCATCACGGCGACAACGCCCGAAGGGCTGTGGTGCTGTAGCATGTTCGGCTTGACTACACCATCGACAAAAGCCTCAACAACTTCCGGATTGGTTACATCCGGAACAGCCACGGCGTGTGCGGAAACCGACAAGAACATCGCAACCACCACCATAAGTCGAACCAAATGGCCTGTTATGTTTTTTCTATGTTTGTTCACTCACTCGTTCCTCATTTTTCCTTCGGACTCAGCCCCAGATTTCACTGAGTACGCGCTTGAAGTTATCACCCAGAACCAGACGAATATCGGCATCGCTGTAACCGCGCCGAATCAGGCCCTCGGTAATAGGGAAAATAATAGGGGACGTAGCACAGTTTATCGCGAAAATTGTGCTATACCCCTGATTTACGAAGGGTTGATCTATGGGGCAAATTTGCAGTCGGAATTAATGGTGGAATCGGTGGATGGTGTGACGCGCTGAGCGTCAGGCTCCATCACCGTATGTGAGAGTTACTCCACCAAGGTACTCAGCGGCCGCCCCGGAAACACATTTTCCACTACCGCCTCGCCCCTAACCACCAACTGCCCCAACACCACCACATCGGTAATACCCTTGGAGAACTGGTTGGGCTCGGCAAAGGTTGCACGGTCGATCACTGTCTGCGGATCAAAAATTGTAATATCCGCATCTGCTCCCACTTGAATACGCCCTTTGCGCTTCATGACCGGGGTAAAACTCTGCAAGCGTTTCGCGGGCAAATAGCTCATACGAGCTATGGCGTCTGTTAATGTCAGCACACCACGCTCACGCACATAGCGGCCCAATACCCGGGCATAGGTTCCCATGCCACGAGGGTGAGCTCGTTGCGCCAAGCTGGTCATCGGCATACCGTCTGAGGCAATCATCACGCCGGGATGTGCCATGGTTTGTTCCACCCATGCCTCTTTCATCGAGTGAATGATAACCAGCCCCTTGGGATACTTCTCGCGATATTCATCCCACATCGCCTTGCCGGTAAAACGCTCGCCAGTGGGCGGCCATTCAATATCACCGTAGCTGATGCCAAGTTTCTTTTGCCAGTCATGATCAAAGATACCGGCATTAATAAAAGTGGAGCCCGCGGTATAGGGGTAAAGCTCTGTGGTCACATCCAACCCTTGCGCCTGTGCCTGGTCCATCATCTCCAGGTAGCGACCAACACGGGGGCCACCGGTACTGACCATGTGCACGACATGCAATGATGCGCCGGTTTTACGAACCACGGCGATCATCTCTTGCATACCCATCAGGTCATTGGCATCGTCCGCCATACGGATATGAACAAAGATCGGCACCTTGCGATCTGCCGCCAGCTGGAATACCGCCTCCAACTCCTCATCGCTGGTCCCCAGGGAAAAATAGTCGAGTGGCATACCAATGCCCATACCGCCATCATCCAAACCCTGTGAAAGCGCCTGAATCACCTTTTTCAGCTCTTCGGGGGTCGACTTCTCATGAAAAGCGCGTTTGATTTTGGTGGGGTTGTGTATCGAAGCATCCAGAGTGCCATATTTGGCATAAGCTCGGGCGGTACCATGATCAGCAGCAAAGCCATAGTGGATCAGCGCCTTGCCTTCTCGCTCCGCCAGACTTTTGGGAATGGGCAAGGTCCCTACTTCGAGGTCCAGGGCCGAGGTCACCCCATCGCGCACCTGATAGGTTTGGCCATAGATATTCTGGCCGTGGGCGTGCATATCGATAAAACCTGGAGAAACCACCTTGCCGGTGGCATCAACCACCTCTCGACCACTAATCGTTGCGGTGGTCACCACCGCGATGCGGTCGCCGCTAATACCCACGTTGCGCACCGCATCCAGGCCAGTCTCCGGGTCGATGACGCGACCACCATTGATGACCAGATCATAGGGTTGGGCGAAGGTAAATGCACAAAAAAACGAAACAGCAACAGCAACAGCAACAGCCACAATAGCTGATGATACTGTTGAGGTCGACAACGTGGTCATTGGCGTTTTCCTTAGTAGGCAGTGGGTCTGTTATTCATCGCCGAGTCGACAGCAATGGCATAGACCTACAGGGTACCCACAGATAGCAGTCAGGGCATAGAAAAAATTCGACAAAAACTTGCAAATAACAGACAGCCACCTGCCCACGGGCCAGGGATATGAGCCGGGAGAAGGTTTTCTTGCTTCAAGATGATGCATATTGGTGCTAAAATACACCAGATGTATGAGTTTTGGAGATGAAAATGGCTACTGTTAGAAAAACGATCTCATTCACCGATCAGCATGACGCTTGGATCAAAAACCGCATCGCAAGTGGTGATTACGCCAGCGACAGTGAATATGTACGCGATCTTATCCGCCGTGACCAGCAGGAAAACGAGAAGCTGCTCATGCTAAGAGCTGCTATCAAGGAAGGCTTTGACAGCGGTATTAGCGAGCGCGGCGTTCACGACATTATGAGAGATGTGGAAGAAAAGCTGAAAACCAATGGCAAATTACCGACTAACTAAAGAAGCCGATGCCGACATTGCGGCGCTTTACGAGTATGGCATTATTGATTTTGGGCTGGAGCAGGCTCAATCCTATGTGCTTGGCCTTTATGAGCGCTTTGAGGTGTTAGCAGAAACCCCTAACCTTGGCCGCAGTGCCGCCGAGATTTCTTCCAGTCTCCGACGGCTGAACTACCGATCCAACGTCATATTTTATTGCCATAGCGATGATGGTATTTTAATCGTGCGCATCCTCAGGGCAGAAATGGACTTTGAGAGGCATCTATAGGTCCTAACGCCTCAGTTAGTGGGTCGATTCACATCGACCCGCTCCATTCTGCTTTTCAGGTTATTATTGCAACAACAGACCCGCCAGACTGGCCATGCCTGGGTCTGATAGTGGGGTCAGATGGATAGTGGGGTCAGATGAAACTTTTGGCGGGGATAGTGGGGTCAGATGAAACTTTTGGCGCATTTTTCCCGGTCGGATCCTGGAAGGGTCTGTTGTAAATTCGCGCATGCAATCGAGATTACCCAGAGGCTATCATTACAACGCCTCCTCGCATCGAGCCCATTGATATGGTTGGGCCCGCGATTGGCGGGCAAGGAATTGTGTGCCATATGTCTCATCTGACCCCACTTTTGCAACTATCTATTCTATGTATTTATTAACTCGTGAAATTAAACAGCAATCCCCAGTACGGAATCAGTATTACCGCACCGATAGCAGCAATAGCGAACAACACCACCAACAGAGAACGCAGACTTGCCGCAGCACCGCCAAAGCCGATCAGTTCCGGGCGATTCTTTATCAGGGTATAGAGCGCAACCAGTGCCGCGACCCAACCAAGATTAATCAGCAGTCGCCAGCTGATCATGGCCAGCGTAGCCCCTTCCGGGTAGTAGTTTGCGGTGAAGTGCTCCATATCCAGATAGAAGCCTAGCAATACCGCAAGGCCACTAAAAAAGACCAAAAAACCAACGTTGCGACTGGCTGGTGATTGGCGTTTTACCAAACCAAAAATCAAGGCGGGAACCGCTAACAAAATGGCCAGCAACAGTGGGAATACCACAAACTTCGCTTGCTGATGCCAAGGCTGCTTGCTGAACATACCAATCGCCATACCATTGCTGTTTTGCAACACGGCATGATCGCCATTGATCTTATAGAACCACTTCAGTGAATCCCCTTCCATGGTCAGCAGGCGATCACCAGTTTGCTTATAGGGGCCCTTACCATTGATCATTACCTCATCACCACTGACCGAGACAGGCAGCGCGGCAAGTGTGCGGCTTACCCGCGAAAGCAACTGTGTACCAGCACCTCGAGTATCCGCATAAACCCCGGCCAATTTTGACAGGTCATCTTTGGTAAATTCACTGTTAACAGGCTGCTCTGATTTGGATGATTCTGGAATATAGGTTTCGGCAAATTCCGCAATCACCTTATTGGCCTCTGAATATGGATTAACCAGAGATCCGCGCCCGATCATATCCATTATCATTGACAAGTTATGGAGACTTGGGATTCCCATAAAAGTAAACTGACTGATAAAAATACCGGTTTTGTTGTCCGGAAATAGAACCATATTGGTGCTAAATCCATCTTGACCACCAGCGTGACCGATGGAATATGTATCGCCTATCCCGTACTCGAACATAATCAAGCCAAGCCCTTTGGCCAGTGGGTGGAAACGGTTTTGATCCATATCCACATACTGGTCGTAGGTAGCCTGTTTAAGTACACAGCTGCCATCCAGACAGCTGTTATCAAGATTGGCGTTCATAAAACGCGCCATATCGCTACCAGTGGTAGAAATATCACCCGCCCCCTGAAATACCTCTTTCATAAACTTGGGTGTGCACTTGGTAAGCTGTGCATTGTCATCCCAGCTGTGACAGGCCGCCAGGTGCTTTAGCTGGCGATCGGGAACACCCATAGCGGTTTTGGTCATGCCCAGAGGCTGCAGAACTTTCTGTTCGACCGCTTCCGAAAAACTGCTGCCATTCACAGTACCGCTGACATGGCCAATCAGTCCCAGCCCCATATTGTCATAGCCGTACTCCTGGCCCACAGGACGAAAGCGACGCAGACGACGTTGATACTCTTCCGGGTTGATACCAAGTGAATTGTTGTCGAAGGACATATAACCATCCGTGTCGGCATCAAACCCGGACAGATGTGACAACAGCGTGCGAGGTGTTACTGGCGCATCAAACGTATTGGGCACCTTCACATCGGTAAGGTAATTATTTACATCCTGATCCAGCTCCAGCTTACCCTCGTCCACTAGCGCCAGGGCTGTCAGCGAGGTAAACAGTTTACTGGTGGAACCGATTCGCACACGGGTATTGTTGGGGTCCGTAGGTACACCGGTATCAATATCCGAGGTGCCATAACCTTTATTCAGCACAATCTCACCGTTGTGAACGACGGTTACCACTGCACCAGGAACCATGCCATTGGTATTGAGCGATTGCTCCCAGGCTTTATCCATAAAAGCCTCAACCGATTCCGGCGTTATCGCCTCCTGAGCAGTGACCGTACCGGTTAACAGCAAACCCGCTGCCAGGGATATCAGACGTTTCATTTCTTTTACTCCTAAGTGATTTCTCTTCGCCGTAGCAAACACGACTGTCGACCAACCACAGTTTATTTAATGTTAATTTTCCAAAAGCCGTGCAGGCGAGACATCATCGACATAGGTGAGAACCGATTGGTATGGCGCTGGCGGCTGCGAGCCGGTGATCAGTGCCGTGGCTAAATGGGACAAAACCGGCGCACTCTGCACACCGTAACCGCCCTGCCCCGCGAGCCAGAAAAACCCCTCGGTGCGCGGATCAAGCCGGCCACAAATGTCCTGTCAGAGGCAAAGGTTCGCAGCTCTGCCCAGCGATGCTTGACTCTAGATTTGCTCGCTCAATTTAACAACCCGACTAGCGCCAAGCCGACGAAATTAACCCAGCACAGCATTAAAAACTCGCAACAAATTCTCACCCATGATGTTTCGAACATCCGCCTCGCTATAGTTTTGTTGCAACAACTGCTCAACGACTTCGGGAATTTGATTAGGCTTGAACATGTTTATGGGCTGCCCTCGCATCTCATCACCAAATACGTCCGGATTCTGTTGCAGGAAGTCATTCACTTCTTGCTGATCCCAAACATAGTCCGTACCAATGCCAACATGCTCTACCCCCACAAGATCGGCCACATAGTTAATATGCCGAACCATGGTTTCAGTGCGGTCATCGTTATCACCCATAAATTGGCCAATTCCACTGAGACACATCACGCCACCAGTGCGAGCGCAGGCTCGAATAGCATCGTCGGGGACATTGCGATAGTGGTCCTTGATGCCCGCCGGGTTGGAATGGGAAAAGATGACCGGCTTTGTCGCCATTTCCATAATATCCATAACCGCTGTGTAGGATGTATGACTGCAGCAGACTACCATTCCGACCCTTTCCATCTCTGCCACGACCCTGCGTCCAAACTCCGTTAAACCTTGGGGCTTATCGTGACAACCGCCTGCCAGGGCATTATTGCTGTTATAAGCCAAAAGCATCCATCGCACGCCAAGGTCATAATAGAGTTGGACCATCGGCAAGTGCTCATCAAGTGCCAACCCGCCTTCAATATCAAAAGTCACCGCCAATTTATCTTCTACGCGGGCTCGCAAAATATCCTCGGGCCTTTCTACTAAAAGGTACTGGTCCGGTCTTTGTTTTAACCATCGGCGCATGGTAGCAAGCAGTTTGATACCATTTTCCCAGGGTAGGCAATCGAAACTGACATTGAGCGAGACCACATCAACACCGGAAGCCTTACAGCGCTCTAATTCTGGAAGAAAGCTCTCATCATCTGGCCTTAATGGCATGCACTGATGGTTATCCCAAACCAGTGTATCCGTCATAAACTTGCGACATGGATCACTAATAATAATTTCGGGGGTCGACACTGAGCCCATACGATCAAATCTCCTACTTCAAAATAATTTGCACAACGATTTATTGCGTAAGTTGCTGTTCCGGTAGTGCTATATCAACGACCAGAACATTCCCATACCAATGAAAGTAGCGATGGAATAGCCCAGTATTCCAACCAGCATTCCCGGCACAACGAGGGGCTTCCAGTTTTTTCCCGCAGCCATGGCCGCTGCTGTTGCAGGACCAAGACAACAGGCATTGGAAGCGACCAGCGCTTCAGCCATATCCAACTTGCACAGGTGGCCCAGCAACGTAAGTATCACCAAGTGAACAGTGACCAAAATAAACACAAAAATAAGGATAGGAAAAGCGGCTCCGATGATATCCGAAAGATTCGCTCCGGCGCCGATCGCCGCAAAAAACGTATACATAATGACGGTGCCGACTTCGAATTCGTGTTGTACTTTTTCAACCACGGGCTTGGCGAAGTTTGCAACCAGCAAGGCTAAAACGGTGATCGCCGGTATGAGCAGATTCTTAACGCCAAACCATTCAGATAGCCACAAGGCACCCGCAAAAATCAACAGGCTGATGAATAGACCGAGCACTAACCCATAAGCGCTAAACCGAGCATTTCCATTACCGTCAAGCGTAAAATCCAACGCTTCCTCATCAGGCGATATTTCAGTACTGCAATCGCGCTCGCCTTCATATCTGGAAGGCATTAACTTTCGAACCACAGCCAGCATCGGCATAGCAAATAACAATAACAAGAACACTATAGCCCCAACGGCATCGGCAGAGAGTGCCGCCAGATACTGTGCCGGGTTATCGAACTGTATGGCTTCCGACGTTGCCACAAAATTAACTGAACCACCAACGTAACCTGCTGTTAACATGGCGACAATATGGGCCTCAGACTGCCCTAGATCGATAAGCCAAGCTCCAACAAGAGCGCCGCCCAGGGTGGCAATCACGGCAACAGAGAACGCCTTCAACATCCTTCCCGATCCCGAGATGACCCGCCTCAAGTCTGCACGTAACAACAGCATAGGGATCGCGAGTGGAACCAGAAAACTGGCAATGGAACCGTATAAATCGGCAGAGTGAGGAATGATGCCAAAGTTAGAAAGCGCCATTGACGACAATAGAATAACTAATGCCCCTGAAAGGGCTTTACCCCAGCGTCTGGTTTCTGACCACATCCCAAACAGAACTACACCTATCAGTACCGTCAGGAGTAAAATCGTCTGATCCCCGGAAACAATCGGCATTCAATAACCTCTGCTTTATTATTTACTGTCGCATCTATTACCAATAAAAAACCGGCCCCACAGGCCGGTTTTTATACATTTAGGATCAATGTTGATCCCTGTACTGGTCTGAACAAGCAATTTTTAAGTTTGAGGCTTTAGTCTATCGCTCTGAGCCGGCAGAAGTTATGATTAAGTAACGATTAGTTATGAATTATTCACTGCTTTTGAATCATCTGGGGAGAATTACGTGCTCTTGGCCTTTCGGAATTGCGCGGGAGTCATGCCATAGCTGGATGAAAACGCATAAATAAAGTTACTTGAGTGACTGTATCCTAATTCATCGGCAATAATTGACACAGATTTGTTGCTATTTTTCAATTCCTGAGACGCAATATCCAGCTTTAGCTGTTTAGTATACTGGCCAATCGTCATCCCATATCGCTGCTTAAAGCCATGATTTAACTTATTTCGATTCTGCCCAAAGTGCTTGCAGAGCTCATCAATTGAGGGCGGTGAAGCATAGGATTTTTGGATTAGAAAATGTATTTCCTCAATCCAACCATCACAAGTTTCAAGTGGCTGTTCTTTTTTAAACGTTTGCGCGCGAACCGATAACTTTTTGTCTTTGGGGTGGGTTTCAATATAACGGCACAGTAATTCGGCGCCTTTAGCTTTCAGGAATGTATGGCGCACCTTTCCGGCGTAAGTGCAATTTAGAATATCCCGCGTGGCCTGTATCATGGAAGATGTTATTTGGGAGCGCTCATAAAACACTTCGTTCATTTGTCCACTTTTTATTTCTTTAAAGGGACTTGGATAAGACTTATGATCACCAAAGCTTTCAAAAAAATCCTTGCTTGTGACATAAAAGGAAACGCCCTGATTCTGGATCCCCTCCGGAGCCCATGAAGTGATAACTTCGCCTTTCGGAAAATACAAGATCATGCAGGCAGCATGGGGCGTATTTTTTAATCGTTGCTGTCCTTTGGCGAACTCAAATTCCCCGTGTAGCGAAAATCGAATTAACAGTAAATCGTCTTCCGATTCAATACCCGCTCCCTTTAGTTGTTTTAGGGGGCTTGAGAACGTCATATCTTGCATATACATTCGAAAGCCGGGCAAGGGAGACAGGATCTCCAAGGTTCCTTGACCGTAGTCCTTACGGAGCTTCAGCAGCACACCTTGTTCGTCACAAGTGAGCGTCGGGTCACAATAGAGCTCGTTTAAGCCCCCCTTACTCTTATCGCTCCCTGAGTGCATTTCAATAATAGAATCCGTGAAGTCGGACATCACCTGGCCCTAAGAGATATTAATGAGTTCATATGCCATATCAGTGTAGCAATAGATTAATGACCTTTATGCTGAAAGAATGGTAGTTGAATGTGAAACACATTTAAACCCATTCTCTGTAGGCCGCCATACATTGATAAACGCCAGTGTGCAGCCCTTGCCATAGCTCTCACGCATATCATCACTAACCGGTGCCGACTCCGGAATATGACCCTGGAATCTCTCATCCATTAGTCCCGTTGTTGAGTTTACGTTTATTGAGTACGAAGCCTGCTCTGCTGAATTACCCTGCCCTGGGCAACGACCGTATCGATATATTGGGCATTTTTAATGGTCTCCAACGGGTTTTTGTCCAGCACCAGGAAGTCGGCAACCTTGCCCGCTTCCACCGTGCCAAATTCGTCGCTCTTGCCCAAGGCCTCCGCGGCGTTTTTGGTGGCTGCCTGAATCAGGTTGGCGGGTGTGATGCCCTCCTCTTCCAGCATCTGCATTTCGGTGTGCACCGCCACACCGTGGGGTGTGCCGATATGAGATCCATCGGAGCCAATCAGGAACTTAGCACCGGCTGTCTGCAAGCGTCGCACGCTGTCACCAATGGGTTCACGGGCATCCCCCAACATAAACTGCAGCGCCCAGGAAGAGAGCTTAAAGGCGAGCTTTTTCATAAAGCTGTCGGGGTAATCGATATAGGTGCTGATGACTTCTTTGTCAGCACACTGCTGTTCAATG
>Ga0105359_10002453_pt1 | contig 15377 bp, 13 predicted proteins | sample GOMGulsemesocosm_6_FD_83659 | JGI IMG/M metagenome (GOLD analysis project Ga0105359, IMG submission 83659) | Methane-oxidizing microbial communities from mesocosms in the Gulf of Mexico - GOM8C Gulf of Mexico | ecosystem: Environmental > Aquatic > Marine > Cold seeps | place: Gulf of Mexico...
CCACTTTAATTCTGTTACTGCTTTTTCTAATAAACCCGCAGCAATAAGGCTGCTTGCTATACCACTTGGGCAAGCCGTTACAATTGCAATTTTCATTATTAATGTCCTTTAATTAGCAAATAGCGATGCGTTCATTCATTGCCAGTACCGAATTTATGTCTGTCACGCCAACACCCACTTGTGTTACAGCTAATGCTGATAAAGCCGTCGCAAAACGTAATGTTTGTTCTTTATTCCAGTTATTAAGATGTCCCCAGCACATACCAGCGACTAAGGTATCACCCGCACCAACCGTACTAACGACATCCATTGTTGGTGGTTTTGCCTGTAACCATCCCTCGTTGTTTAACCACATAACACCTTCAGCACCAAGCGATACAACCACGTTGGCGATACCGGTATTTGATAACTGCTGCGCAATGTCGGTTAACGACTTGTCAGATTGGGACATACTCGCCGCCCAATGCGCTAACTCTTCATCATTCGGTTTTATTAACCAAGGCTGTACTGCAAGCCCAGCACTTAATGCAGCATTACTGCTATCAAAAAATACCTTTTTACCTGCCTGTTGTAATTTTTCAATCCAATTAGCACACACTTCCGGACTCACACCGATAGGTAAACTACCAGCAATAATGAATACGTCATGGCTTAACGATAAGTTAAACAGCATGTTTTCAAATTCAACGATTGCTGCAGCAGTAACACTCACGCCCGGAAAGTTAATATCACTAACCTGGCTGTTCGCTTCGACTAACTTAACGTTGATACGTGTTGCACCTTGTACGCGAATAAATTTATCAGTGATCTTGGTTCGCTCAAACAACTGACAAAAAGGGGCCTCATTTTCAACACCTAAAAAACCCGTTGCGGTCACATCAGCACCGAGTTCGGCCAATACTTTAGCCACATTCACACCTTTACCCGCTGGCTCTAAGGCGCAATGCTTGACTTTGTTTACTGTGCCTTTCGCCAATGTTTGCAAATGACCCGTTAAATCCAATGCAGGGTTAAGCGTCACCGTTACTACTTTTAATGTTGTTAATTGCATGGTCATTATTTACCTTCACCTAATCCTGCTTCAATACCTTCACCTATGGCTTTTAACGCTAATTCAGCATCATCACCTTCGGCAGTAAAGGTTAGCGCTTCATCACAATGCACACCTAAAGACATTAATTTCATCAAGCTTTTCGCATTAGTGGATTTACCAGCCGCATTAGTAACTTGAATATCAGCTTGATACTGCTTGGTAATCTTCACCAACATAGCACTTGGTCTTGCATGTAAACCATGGCTGTTATGTATCGTAAATGTTGCTGTTACACCACTCGGTTTCACTTCCGTCAATAAACCAATAACCGTGTCAGCATCAGTATTAAATAACTGACTTACTTGTTGTTGATAAACTAAATCAACCACGCATTGCATGTTATTCAGGTGCAATTTGTTAGCACTTGCTAGCATTAGAACACCTTTAACAGCTAAGTTGTCTTGATATAAAGGTTCTGCTGGTGTTACAAATGAGATAGCCGTTGTCGCTACCGACTTCGTTGTTTTCGCTAACCATAAACCTTGACCCAGATGAGTCGCAGCTGTCGTAATCGCATCTGCAACACCCGCATTATCAATACAGTGATGATGTTTGAGTAAACCCGCCGCGACAGCAGTGAGTTGTGATAGGTCTTTCGCAGGGAAACCGAGTTGAACTAAGTCAGCGGTGAATAGTGTTTCTGACTGCTGGCGGTCTTCAAGCAAGGTAATGATAGATTCCGCGCTATCGCATTGCTGTAACTGTTGTTCTATACCATCAGCACTTAATACATGCGTTAGCTGTTTTAAAATAGCTAAATGTTCATCCGACTTAGCTGCAATCGCAATGGCTAAATAAACCGTTTGCCCTTCGCCCCAATCAACACCTTGTGGAAAATGATGTAATTGCACACCTGTTTTATTAACCAAGTCACGCGTATCAACCGTGCCATGCGGGATAGCAATACCATTACCTAAATACGTAGAGTGCTGCGCTTCACGCGCCAACATCCCCTCGACATAATTTGCTTCAACATACGTTTTATTTGCCAAATCCTGAGCGAGGGCTTTAATGGCTTGCTGCTTGTTCGATGCCGATTTATTTAATTTAATGTCATTCGAAGATAGTGACAACATAACATGACTCCATAATAGCGCTGTTCATCACACCGCTTATAATTTGCTTTAACCTTGTTTTCGATTGCTTTGCGACTTGCTTTACACTCAGCTGAATCGTTTCAGCAACAAGGTGGTAAAAAAGGCTTCAGTGATGCAAAATGATAATAAATGGCATTGCTGAAACCTTTCAGCTAATATACTGAAGTGTTTCTAGACTGATTACAATTTTCAATAACAAATCATGTAAGAAACTATGAGCGAGCGCACAGATTAGGGATGAAACAACCATGACATTAGATGAAATAGCCAAACTAGCGGGTGTATCACGTACCACAGCCAGTTATGTGATCAACGGCAAAGCCAGTAAATACCGTATTAGCGAAAAAACCCAACAAAAAGTAATGGCTGTCGTTAATGAACATAATTATCGCCCTGATCATGCCGCACAATCGTTACGTGCAGGCAGTAACCGCTCGCTTGGTTTAATCATTCCCGATTTAGAAAACAGCAGTTATGCTAAATTAGCCAAATTACTTGAGCGCGATGCGCGTAAAGCGGGATACCAACTCATCATTTCTTGCTCTGATGATGATGCAGATACAGAAATGAAAGTCGCAGAAACCTTATTAAGTCGTCGTATTGATGCGTTATTAGTAGCAAGTGCACTTCCTGCTGATCATAGCTATTACCGCACTGTTCAAGCCAATGGGGTACCGGTTATCGGATTAGATCGCGCGATGGATGATGAGATTTTTTCTTGTGTAATCAGTGAAGACTTAGACGGTGCTTATGAGCTTACCCAAGCTTTGCTACAACAAGATATTCGCTCTATCGGCTTAGTGGGTGCAGTACCAGAGCTTGGTATATCGAAAGAACGTGAGCAAGGCTTCCTATCCGCGATTGAGCAACATGGTCACCCAGTTACAAAATTAACCGCTTATGGTGATCACTTTAGTCAAGAACAAGGCCAAGCTCAAGTGCAACAATGGATAGATAACAATACATTTCCAGACGCTATCTTAGCCACCTCGTATACGCTATTTGAAGGCGTACTTGATTGCTTGATACTCAACCCAAGCTTAATGACAACAACGAAACTGGCTACCTTTGGTGATAACCGACTGCTGGATTTTTTACCTAGTAAAATTCAATCATTACCACAGCAATTTGAATTAATTGCCGATCATGCGCTTAAAATGGCGTTAAATGCTGTTAATGGCTGTAATCGACCTGGTGTTGAAGTCATATCTCGAAAAATAATCCGTCGTTAATACACCCCTAATTCCGCACACATATTGTTATCTATACGGCGCAAATAAAGGTAATAGCCAGTCAACGAAGGTTTGTACTTTCAACGGTAATGGGCTGGCTGTTGGTGCCAGTAGATAATAACTATACGGGCTGACAAAACCAGCAGAAAACGGCACAACTAAACTGCCATCAGCCAATTGTTGACTGACAAAAAATCGCGGGATCAATGCCACACCCATACTGCTTACGGCAGCTTGACTGAGCATGTAAAAATGCTCCATACCAAACTTATTATCCGTGGTTAACTCCATGCCTATATCGTCAGCCCAATAACGCCATAAACCCGGCCTCGATGTATGCTCAAGCAAGGTCATATTGTTGAGATCATGCAGTGATGTCATCTGCTGTGCTAATTGCGGCGAGCACACAAGACACAAGTCTTCATCCATCAACTTGATCACGTTACAGCCTTGTGGTCGTGTCGTCGCGCTACGTATCGCAATATCATAGTTATGCTGAGTAAAATCAATCGTAAAATCACCAATTGATAAATCAACGAACAAATTAGGATTACTGAATTTAAAGCTTTCCAAACTCGGGATTAACCAACTAATCGTCAAACTAGGTAATACATTGATAGCGATACGCTGTGCCAATTGAGGCTGAAATATAAGCTCTTGCGTCGCACTGTTAATTGTTTGTAATGCATTCTGCACCTTGACCAAATAAGGCTTAGCTTCTTCAGTAAGTACTAACTTTCGATGTTGACGAATGAATAGGCTCACACCAAGATATTGCTCTAATATCTTAACCTGCTTACTCACAGCACCATGTGTCACAAACAGCTCCTTCGCTGCTAGCGTAAAGCTCACATTTCTTGCGGCTGATTCAAAAGCACGCATGGCATTTAATGGCGGTAAATTAGGATACATAGCACTACTCAATTTAAATGGGAAATACAAACTGCGTGAGTTTATCTCACACTACAAAGAAGATAACTCCTTTGCGTTATATCTGCAAATAAGATTATATACCCACATTATTTCAAGATATTGCAATTAAAATCACGCAGGAGCACTACATCATGGGTTTGGATATGTCTTTTCAGTTATCAGCAGAAATTGTTGGACTGTTATTTTTAGTGGCTGTCGTCGCTGGTTTTATTGATTCTATCGCAGGTGGTGGTGGTCTACTGACTATCCCTGCATTGTTGTGGGTTGGTCTTCCTCCTGCAACGGCCCTTGCGACCAACAAACTGCAAGCCTGTGGCGGTAGTTTCTTTGCCAGTGTTTACTTTATTCGTAAAGGCATGGTCGATATAAGAAAAATGAAACTCGCCATTGCCTGTACTTTCGTCGGTTCCGCCCTCGGCAGTATTGCAATCCAATCCATTGACCCAAGCATATTAGAAGTCATCTTACCTTTTCTCATTCTTGCCATCGGTGGTTATTTTTTATTCTCGAAACAAATTAGCGATGAAGATAAACACCAGGTACTGACGCCAACACTCTTTGCAGTAACAGCCGCTTTCGGTGTTGGTTTGTATGATGGCTTCTTTGGTCCAGGTACTGGCAGTTTCTTTGCAATGGCGTTTGTATCACTGGCTGGGTTTGGGTTAGCGAAGGCGACAGCCCATGCTAAGGTACTCAACTTCGCGACGAATATTGCGTCACTCTTGTTTTTCGCATTAGGCGGCAAAGTACTCTGGGCATTAGGTGGGGTTATGTTAGTTGGCCAAGCACTAGGGGCAACACTTGGCTCACGTTTGGTGTTATCAAAAGGCGTTAAGATCATTAAACCATTAATGGTCACCATGTCTATCGCAATGAGTTTGAAACTGCTTTATTCGTAAATAATGTTACAACAACGCAGCTCATAAACTCGATTTATCAGCACTATGTTGTCAATTAGGACGTCGTTACTTGCCATTGCAGCTCAGCCGCTGCGGCTTGCAAGTAACGGTCAAAATGTTCTAACAAAGAAGCTGCACAACTGGATAACTCGACATACGATTTCCCCTCTTCAGGAAACGTATGTACCGCAGCATGACTTTCAGCTAGCAACCACAACGCTGTATAACCCTGTGGTTGAAAATAATGCTCAACAAAGTTCAATACCGTAAAACCAGCACGGTTAAGATCAGCTGAAATTACGCGTTTAAGTGCTTCGCTATCACAACTACTTAACCACCAGCGTTGATTATAGATTTTTGCTTCCATCGTTATTTTCACTTATCAAGATTACAATAAAACAGCACAGTTACAGAGTATTAATTCCATGTCCGTAACTAATTCTTATACAGCTCTGACTCAGTTTGCCACGCTTCACGGTTATAATCGTACAATACCCCAGAGCCTAATCGGTTAATCTCGATCGTGTCCATTTTGTCATAAAAATTACCGGGAAAAACAAACGAGGCTAATAAAAACTCCTTGTTTAACCAGCTCGACGGTACCGGTAAAGTATCGACATCACTGATTCGTCGGCTTGCCGATTTTCCACGCGTTGTCGCAATCGTCCAACCCCATTGGCCAAATGACGGGATATTACGTTGATACTGCTCAACATGTAAAAAGCCCGCTTCTTTCACTGTTTTACCTATGCTTAAAAATGCATTTTGAGCATGATAAGGCGATGTTGACTGTATGGCTAATGCTCCGTCTGCGGCTAATAATTGGCGCACCTGATTATAAAAATAATCACTATACAACTTATTCAAATCGGGGTGATTCGGATCGGGCAAATCAATGATAATCGTATCAAATTTAGCGCTTTCATCGAGCAGCTTTTCAACTTGCAAAAATGCATCCGTGGCATAAAGCGTTAATCTCGGATCTTGTAGCGAGCTTTCATTTAATCGCAACATACGTTGTTTGATCGCTTCAGGCGCAGCATAGTCCACAGTATTGGCACCAAACAATGCCAATAGTTCAGCATCTAAGTCCACTAACGTCACCGCTTTGACTGGCCAACGCAATACATTACGCAAAGCTAAACCGTCGCCACCACCAATAATTAACACTTTATCATGCCGATTAGACGCCATCATTGCCGGATACACTAATAAGTCGTGATACAACTGCTCATCGACACTAGAAAATTGTAAGTGACCATTAATAAATAAATCGGTTACTGGTTCCGCTTGGTTTTTCAAATAACGCTCAGTCACCACCACATGTTGATATTTTGTCGACTGTGAATAAATCACTTCATCTTTATATAACACACTGCTTAATTGCGCTAACCAACCTGTACCCAAGGTTAAAATAACCGAGAACAATACAATTAATAACAAGTGACAAAGGAACAATGATTTTGCCCAACGGATCTTATCTTGGTAGCGCCACAAGAATGCTAGTCCCGCAATGATATTAAATAATGCCGTCCAGGCTGCGGCTTCCATAATGGGTAACGACAACATGATAGAAACCCAAATAGCCGCACCAATACCAGCACCAATATAATCAGCACCGTAAATTGTACCGGCGTTATTTTCTAAAAAACGACCGTATACTTGCTGGCGGACCCTTGCGATCAGCGGGATCTCCATACCAATAAAGATACCGAGAATTAAACCAAACACATAAGGCATGAATTTAGCGATTTCTTCTAGCTGTTGCGGTAAATAACCATCAAGCACAACATTACTTGGTAAGTTGAACGTCGCCGATAATAACTGTGGCAAGCTATAACTTAAGGCGATCATCGCTGAAATAATCAAAATACAGCTCATACCAATTAATGCGATTAACGCTTCTAACCAGGCAAATGCAGTAAAGGCATCTTTAAACCAACGTGCCATAAAGGCGCCAATACCCATTGCCACAATCATGGTACCGATCATGGCATAAATAGCACTTTCAACCGAACCTAATACCCTGCCTGCATAATGCGAAAGCAAGTATTCATAAATCAGACCACAGCCAGCAAGTATGATCATGACCGAGATTAATAATGCATCGTGAAACCATAATGACCGTTTACGCTGCAGTGCTTGTTTTGCTTTACTATCACTATTTAAAACTGAGTGTTCCACACGATGCCTTACTGTATTGAGATAGAGTGTTCAGGAATGAAAAAGCCCAAACCCCATAACACGTCGGCATTGTTATTACTGCCAATCAATATCGAGTCTGAGCTATCACTATTCTAAAATGGCTATACTTAAATAACGGTTCTTAAAAAATGCCGCCGTAATAACGACTTAGCTACCGAGTAACGTCGCCATTGTTAAACCAATTGAAAACGATACCGTTGCCGAAATAACCGCAACACCAATGTTCTTCTGACGAATGACTTCATCAGCAATATCAACACCGGATAAAATCACTTTAATGGTGATCAATTGCAAAACAGCAAAAATAGCCACACTGATAATCGCTGAGAATGCCCAATACGTTAGACTCTGAGTGATATTATCAGCAGCATACGGAGCAAGACCTGTTGCGGCTGTAATAGCCAAACCCGAGCCAATTAAGAAACCAGCATAACGAATACCAACAGCCAAGTTATCGTCTAAGATAAGTTGTTGTAAGCAGTCACCTGTGCGTTTAAATAAACGAACGCGATACTTACTTACCAGTAGCATAATAATATTGGCAACAACAAACGCAGCAATCACCACAGGTAAGCCATGCCAACCTTCTGTTAACACCCAGATCAACGCTGAACGTACCACAATCGCAACCGTGACAATATGGCCAAACTCAACAAATGCAGCCGTCACGTTACCTTTTACAATTTCATCGTGCAGGCTAACTTTTTGCAACGTCACTTTATCTTGGAAAAAATGACCCGCTTTAATTAACGCGATAGCTAAAAAGCCATAACCCAGCATTTGCGTTGCTTCTTCAAATAATGAGTCTGCAAAATCACCACTGGTTACGCCAGTTAATACAATTGCAAGGCCAGCTAACCCAGCCGCAAAACTAATGCCAAAAGCAAAGTTATCACGTTTGGCAATTTCATCATTGGCATGTAAATTTGATACCCAGCCTTTGATCATTTTTAAACTAACGAACAATGCAATGATGATAATAAAATCAATAACCAATGCTTGTGTCGTCCACATCGTCAATCCATCAAACTCGTACATATTTAATCTCCATAACTTATTCTACCTATTTGCTCATGGCGTTCGATCTATTCGCTCATAACGATTCTATAAATTCGTTATAATAGCTATCTATTTACCACGGCTGACACCACGTGATGTACGGCTGCCACTATTACGAAATGACCCCGTATTACTTGTCGCCTTACTACTCGTGAACGACTTTTTCGGTTTAGAATAGCTACTCACCGTTTTAGTTGGCGTATAGCTTGAGCGACTCAAACCTGCAGAGCCTGAACGCTTTTTCGCATAAGGAGAGCTAAATGATTGGCCTTTACGCTGAAAAGACTTACGAGTCTTAGTTTCAACGGCGGTTTGCTGCGCACTTTGCTTAGGACTGGTGTAACGTGAACGTCCATAATCACTGTAATAACTATAACGGCGGTTGTTACTCCAGTTTGAATAATTAACGCGACCCGTTAAATCACCAAACATACGGTACATACCGTACCACTGCCAGAAACTTGTACCGCCACTGCCGCTTTGCCAACCGCCATAATTCGGGTTACCGACCATCTGACTGCCTGCGCCATAGTCCGCACCATCACCTGAACTGCGTTCAGCGACTTGACTAATCGCGCCAACACGGGCTAGCTGACCATCTGACATATCTGCCAATACATTAATTGGATCTGTTAACGCATCATTAAATAAACTCAGCTTCGCCGCTTCTTGAATACGAGTGAGCTCGTCAAGTAATGAGTTAGCATTATCTAACGTGACAGTTTCTGATTTCACGTCAGTTAAACGCATACCGAGATTCTGATACAAAGGCCCTTGTCGGGTCGCATCTTCAGTAATCAGATTTGCTATACGTGTTAGCTCTGGTTTTTGTTGTTTTAAAATTCGCCCATATTCAGTTAACAGTCTTGCATTCCGAACACTACCATTATCAATTGCCGAACCCAATCTAGCTAGATCGCTTTCAGCCCTTACAATTTGCTGGTTAATTGTCGTTTGCGTTTGTTCAAGTTTTGATTCACAGCCAGCTAATAACTGTAAAATAAATAACAGACTTATTAACTTCCATGGTTTAATCATTGACATAAATGGCCACCTATCTTGCCTGCCGACTCTAATGTAATCAGTCATGACATTCTGCGAATATCGATTTACACATCACGTGCTGACTTTCTAATCCCTTGCTACTCTACGTTTTAAGCATCAAAAAATCAATTGGTTATAATGTGGTAAATTACCTATTTTGTAAGCGGTTATAATCTAATAGCCCCCCGTTAATAGGCTGTAACTGTTGATTTAGTGTTTGGATCACATCACTGTGTTGCCAGAAGCGCGGATCAGAGCGCCTAACACCATAATCATCTAACCAAACGGTATAATCCTCAGCTGTTTTCATTGCAGCTAAATGCGCGACAAATGCTGGAAGTTTCTCTGCCTCTACCGTTAAATAAACACTCGGGTAATCACCAATAATACCACTGACAACCGTTAACGTATCCTCAGCAGGTAACAAGTTAGACTCTTCATCGAGCAAACTCGATATATTACTGTGCGCTACATTTTTCAATAAGCTGTAAACCCGTTTGTTATTACCATCCTTCACCAGTAGTACTGATACCTCAGGTAACTGATTAACAGGCGACCCCACTAATTCCATGAGCACCTGCATTAATGCAACTTCTTTTACTGGTGTATTAGGCTGTGCCAGCGCATATTGGTTTGGTAATACCTTCGCTAAATGCTGTTTCAATAACGAAAACAGCTCAGCTTTATGCGCTTGCGTCTGATAGTTAATATTCGTATTCTTCGCGACAAAATATTCATTGTCCTCTAAATACTCTTGTAAATTAATCCCTTCGTCACGATACCAATAATCATGTTCTTTCTGACGAGTCTCTTTGGGTAATAAATTCAAAAAGTTAAACTCCGCTTCCATACGTAAAAAGTCCATATATAAGCGGGTATTTAATTGATGCCCAACATTGCCATAAACGTCAAATCCTGCCACTAACAAATAATGGATACGCTCAAGTAATGGGTAATCAATTAACCAAGCTGTTTTAGGTTGTTGCCCGACAAGCCCTTTAACCACAGTCGCACTATCAAAATGACGGAAGATCGTCAATGCAGCATTGTCATTCCCTTTCGGATTTTGACTGGCTGTAGTCAAGTTTTCACCACTCCAAACTAAATGTAAGTCCAATAATGAATCTTGGCTGAACAATTGATTAACTTTGCGATTTTTGGCGGCTAAATATTCTTTTTGTGCTTGTGAATATTGATACCAATTAACCACAACACCTGCGTTGCTTTCTGATTCAGCTGGCAAGCGTAAGTGTGATTTTTGCTGAGAAAGAAAGTTATCACTGTTTAATCCAGCTTGCGCTTCTCGCGTAACAAAAAATACCCAGAAGTGATCATCGATAACATTTAATGCTATTTGACCACGACAAACAGGGCCTTTAATAAAGCCCATAATAGTATTTTGAGCTTCTTGTAACATGAATTTATAGCGCGATTGTGCCGGAATAGCCTCAAACGTAATAAAGGGATTCGATGCAACCTCAGCCTGATAACTTGGGAAACTGTTTACCTCATATTTAGGCTGATAAAATATTTCTTCAAATGTCGACATTCGCGCAGCATTAAGCGCATACGGCAAATGCGTTTTAGCTAAAATAGTTTCACGTTCACGCTGTAAACGATAATAAACACGTTCAGTATTCGGATCATCATATGGACGACGCGTTGCAATTATTTGAATAGCTTGTCCAGGCGGCGTCTTCGAGCGAACGAGTTTAAAGTAAGTATTATCTAACTCATTAAAATACAGGTGTGACAAAAATAAATGTTCATAGATATAACGGCTTACTAATTGATTTTTTAGTGGTGATTGATTCAACCACGTTTCCCAATACGCCACTTGTGCGATATGCTCGCCAGACAGTGCCGGTAATGACGACATCTTTGCGCCTGTCATTAACCAAGAGGCTAATAATTTGAACTCGTCATTATTTAATGCCGGTAAGCCATAAGGCATCCCACCTTCAGGGTGCTCCAATTCATAATCATCAAACTCGCCTATCGTGCTACATTGCTGCTGTCGATTAAGCGAAAAATCATAACTGTCAGGTAATACCTTCGCCGAGACTGATTCACCTGTTACCGCATCCCGTTGTTTTAGCACCAATGAGCGATACAGCACACTGGCCATTAAGTTTGCTTCTTCAACTTGTTTCCGTTCATTCAATACCGCAGAAAAACCTTGCTCACGCCAGGCTTGCGTCGTCGTTGCATCTTCATATAAACGACTAGGTGGTACTGAAAACAATCGAGACCCACTGTGCAGTAAAGATTTACTTAACCCACGCTCAATACCCTCTTTGGATGTTAGTTTTAGCTGACAAGGTGCATCATAGCAGCCATGACAAACGACACATCGTTGATTTAACAATGGCTGAACATCATTTAGGTAAGCCGATGCTTGCGAGCTTGATGGAGGAACAGAGCGATCCTGCACCTCTTCAACGCCATACATCACATCATAATTAACCGCGACAACTGCAGCGCAACCAGATAAAAGAATAAACAAAACAAAAAAGACAGAGCGAGACATTAGCATCCTTTCATAACTGATATTTAAATATAAAACGTAACACTATAGGCTTTATAGCAAAAAAGACCGATCATGATATACCGAGCCAAGTTGCAAATACAAGTTGCCTCACTATTTGTGTATATTGCCATCACTCAACACGTAAAAAGCCAATTCAAGTATATGCTTAAATTGGCTTTATTTTATATTTTAACCATATTATTTATGTAAATACTTATACCGACTAGCCCATACTATAGCCATAAGGTGCTTGAATACCCAGCGGGATACCAAGCGCCCAATAGCCAAGCAAGAATAGTGTCCAACCAATTAACATAGCAATAGAATAAGGCATCATTAACGCAGCTAATGTACCAATACCAGAGTTTTTCATATAGCGCTGTGTGTAAACAATACCGGGAATAATAAACAACACAAAAATAAGCGGTACAATAAACCAAGCCGAGAGTTTGAACACAACAAAATTGATTTGATATTGCTTCAAAACAAACAACATTAAGCATATATGGTTGCAAGTTCGAAGTTTAAAGCTATGTAAATTAATTTAACCAGTCATTTACCCTTCACAATTACCAATCAAAACCAGTGATTCTTAATGCTTATTTAGCCATGAATATTTAAAGTAATTATATCTAGTGATGTATTATTTATAACCAAGTCCTATTTTAACGCGATAAAACCCGACCTTTTCTTGTAAGCGATTGTAAGAGTAAACACCAAGAATAAAGGCTCATAAAACACAAACATGTCACTTAAACACTATAAAGACCAATAAAGCACTAAAATAAGCCTAAAACGAACATTGTCAATCACGGTTGTTGCCACGCCTAATTTCATACCAATTACGGATAGGTTACAGAACAATAAATATGTTTATAATCCACAACAACAATCGTGTGCAGCTAAACCAACACACTCAGCATCAATATCGGCTAAGGGAGAGCTCAATGCCAAGTACACGAATATTAATCGTCGAAGATGACCACGAAATTGCCAGATTAACCGCCATGTATTTAAACAGTGAAGGTTATGAAACGAAGGTTATTAATGATGGTGCCATAGCCTTGAGTGCTATTAAGCAATATCAACCTAGCCTGCTTATTTTAGATTTAATGCTGCCAGGTTTATCAGGCATGGACATTTGTGCGCAGGCGAGAAGCTTTTTTAAAGAACCCATTCTGGTATTAACCGCTTGTGATGATGAGTTAAGCGAAATTAGCTTATTCAAACTTGGTGCGGATGATTACCTCACCAAACCAGTACGTCCACATATTATGGCAGCACGGATCGCAGCATTACTACGTCGAGCAAGCAGACATCAAAAAAATAGCCGTGACGAAATTGAACTTAAAAGACTAAAAATAGATCCGAGAAGACAGCGTGTTGAATTTAGAGGCAAAGCCTTAGAACTCACCGACTCTGAATATGATCTACTGTTATTATTGACCCAGAATGTAGGTAAAATTATTTCTCGTGAAGAATGTTGCCAACAACTGCGTGGCATCGATCATGACTTCTCCGATCGATCTATTGATATGCGGATCTCCGGCTTACGCAAGAAACTCAATATTGACGGTTCGGCTCAACAGATCATCAAAACAGTCCGTAACAAAGGCTATATGCTGATCAATGAATAATCGCCTGACGTCGCTCTTCTCGCATATTTATATCTGCATTGTAATCGCAATCTGCGCCTGTATTTTATTAACGGTATGGTTAATGAATATATTCGCGTATCAAAAAGATACCGAACATTTTTACAACAACACGATGCAGGTTTATCGCGTGCTGGAGTCACAACGTAATAGTGTGTCGATGCATGCTGATGATTTTTATCAACGCGCCGAAATTGATTTATATAACTACAATATTGAAAAAATAAGCTTATTGAAAAGCCTATCTCCTTGCCAAGAATGTAAATACATAAAGTCTATTAATAAAGTCGATATTTACATGCAAAAAAGTAACGAATATCTCGCCGTATATCGACTAAGCAATGCCATTGCAGCGATCACAATCAGTGAAGATCTGTATGATGATCACATTGAAAAAGGCGTTGAAGACGATGTGATCTTACTCGGTACGTTTGCTTTTATGCTTTTTCTTATCGCCCTAAACTTATATCGCCCTATCCGTAAGTTACAACTTCAGATAAATCATTTAGTTGAGATAAATCACACCTTTGGTAGAGGAGACCTGAATGCACGAGTCGATCTTCGAACCACCCCACTACTCAATGATTTATCTATTAGTTTTAATGCCATGGCAAAAGCAATTACAGAACGCGTTGATGAAGGTGAAATATTCGCACAAGCCTTGCCACATGAAGTCAGAACACCGCTTAGCCGAATACAACTGGCAGTCGGACTCTTGAGGCAAGATCTAGGGGAAAATAAACATACAGAATTACTGGACAGTATTGATGATTATGTCGACGACATGGTTGAATTATCAGAGCAGATAACTACCTTTTCACGGGTCAGCGCTAAACATTCCCATTATAATAACGAGCAATCCATTATAATAACCGATTTCATTCAATCACGGATCGCGCTATATCAGGTACCGAATAGTATTAGTGTCACTTATCGAGCAGATGATAAAATAACGATGAAGACTAGCCCCATGTGCTTACGCTTAGTCTTTGATAACTTACTCAAGAACATGTTAAATCATGCTCAGTCGGCAGTTCAGGTAAGCGTTATTCAGCTTGCTAACACCATAAAAATAACAGTCGAAGATGATGGCCCTGGTATTCCTCCCGAAAACTATCATCAAATTTTTATTCCTTTTGCTCGCTTAGATAAAAGCCGCAGCCGTAAAACCGGAGGTTTAGGGCTTGGCTTATCAATTTCGAAAAGTGCATCAAAACGCTTAAGCGGGAGAATTATCGTATCAAAAAGTAAGCTCGGAGGAGCTAAATTCACGCTAATTATTCCCTTGCATCAGAAAAAATGCGGACTCACGCAAACGGTTAATTAGTATAGCGGCTTAACACGTTATCTACTGATTTTTTCGGTGTTTTAGCTATCTTTTGAACCAAGGTAAACGGCACCGATGTTAAGTTACAACGAGACTTTATTTCGTCTAACATCACTAACCAAAGCTTCGTGGTCATTTCAGAGTCAAATAATGCTCGGTGAAAACCACCGCCTGACGGTATATTTGTATATTTAATCAGCTCACCTAATTTATGGCTCGGTGCATCTTGAAAGATACGCCTTGCCACCAACAATGAACAACTGAATTCACCATCATACTCGCGACCGATTAGCGCTAATTCCG
>Ga0105359_10002454_pt1 | contig 15376 bp, 10 predicted proteins | sample GOMGulsemesocosm_6_FD_83659 | JGI IMG/M metagenome (GOLD analysis project Ga0105359, IMG submission 83659) | Methane-oxidizing microbial communities from mesocosms in the Gulf of Mexico - GOM8C Gulf of Mexico | ecosystem: Environmental > Aquatic > Marine > Cold seeps | place: Gulf of Mexico...
TGCTCTGCCGCTGCCTGCTCTGCCGCTGCTTGCTCTGCCGCTGCCTGCTCTGCCGCTGCCTGCTCTGCCGCTGCCTGCTCTGCCGTTGCCTGCTCTGCCGTTGCCTGCTCTGCCGTTGCCTGCTCTGCCGCCGCCTGCTCTGCCGCTGCCTGCTCTGCCGCGAGAGTAGACTCTGTGGTTTGTTGTTTAGTTACTTCTGTTGGCTCTTCTTTTTTATCTTTGCCAAATCCTAACCAACCAAACATGCCTTTTTTCGCCATTTTGATAAAACCTTATAAACATCTATTACGTTTTAGACGCACAATTTGCTAAAATAGCGCCCAAGATACAAATTTGCACCGATGATAACAAATACAAACTGATTGAGGTAGAGATGGCAGCAGGAAAAGGCGGTTCGGGTCAAGTAAGAATCATTGGCGGACAATGGCGCAGCCGAAAATTACCCGTCAATGATGTCGAGGGCCTCAGACCAACGACAGATCGTGTTAAAGAAACAGTCTTTAATTGGCTAGCACCTTACATTAGTGACTCTGCTTGCTTAGATCTATTCTCAGGCAGTGGTGGCTTATCTTTCGAAGCATTATCACGCTATGCAAAGAGCGCACTTTTACTTGAAAAAGACCGCGGCGCCGCCACACAATTAACTAAAAACTTAATCACACTCAAATGTGACAATGGCGTTGTAAAGAATATCGACAGCTTGAAATTTTTAGCACAAGATGCGAAACAAAAATTTGACGTAATTTTTATTGACCCGCCTTTTAGGAAGAATCTACTACAACAAAGCTGTCAGTTGTTAGAAGACAATGATTGGCTCACTGAAAATGCGGTTATCTATATTGAAATGGAATCTGAACTCGCTGGCGTAGAATTACCAAAAAATTGGCAATGTTTAAAAGAAAAAAATGCCGGACAAGTAACCTTTTCGCTATGGCAACGAAATTAGGCATATTTTAAGATCTAAAAATGCCGCTAAAATGGCGGCATTCCTCAATGTGTATTGGCACTAAAATCGATAATCTATGCCCGCATACAAATATGCACCATTAAACCCGAAAGGCGCACTACGGCGTGAATATTGAAATACACCATCCGATTGAACAATAGTATTGCCCTCACCATCAACAATGTGGCCCTCACCTGTTTGACCAATAGTATTAATATCAGGTGTTACATCGAATACATTGTTCACCCCAATACTGATACTCATTTTTTCTGAGTAGTGCCAGTTCATCTGCACATCAGTTAGCCATTTAGCACCGTAGACTTGACGCTCACCACCATCAATCACAGCGTATTCACCGAAACGGTTTAGTGACGCACTATAGCTAAAATCATTAACATCATAGTTTGCACTTAAATTAATACGATCTTTAGGCTGCCACTCTTCAATAATCGACACCCCTTGTGCGCCAAATACATCAGCAGGTTTTATACCTTGCAGCCCGCCAGGAGAAAATTGACCTGTTACCTCTGTTCTTGTCGTATTAAACGCCAATGATAAATGCAAATCACCTTCAGCTAAGATCGTATTGTAGGTGGTTACTATATCAAGCCCCTGGGTTTTCGTATTTGCCCCATTGATAAAAAACTGAGCTCCCGTAACATTGTTAGAAGCAACTGCCGCATCAAAAATTTCACTACCTGTTCCGGACAATATTTTGTCGCTAATAACAATACGGTTATCAATCGCAATATTATAATAGTCGAGCGTGAACGTGATATTTTCTGCAGGATTAAACGTAAGGCCAACACTGTAGTTTACAGATTCTTCTTCTTGAAGCTCCGGAATGCCCACATCAATAGCTAACTGTGAATCGTTTCTAAATGTACCGACTTGAACCGCATGTTCATCAATAAATTGTGTACTGGTATTATTAAAATATTGTTGCTGCATTGATGGTGCCCGAAAACCAGAACTGAGCGCACCACGTAGAATCAAATCTTCATTGACATTATAACGACTCGAGACCTTCATATTAACGGTGTCACCAAAGCCGTCAAAATCATCATATCGCAGCGCTCCAGTGACCAGAAAATCGTAGTTTATTTCCCATTCTGCATCGAAGTATAATGAATAAACATTTCTAGATTCATCAACACTATTGGCAGGAGTAAATCCTGGGAACACTTGAATGCCATTGTCACCACCAATGCCTAAACCGTCATAATCTTGCCAAGAATAAATCTCGCCAGATTCCATTTTATAGCGGTCTCTACGTAATTCACCACCCCATGCATAGGCAACATTTTCATCGGCCCATGTCATATCAACATTGAGCGTAGTAAGACCTAAGGTTAATTTACCTGCATTCGCTTTGGTTTGTGCTTGGCCCCGCAAACTGGCATCGCGGCCTTGATCTGTAACCCAGGAGGCATTCAATGAGTTACTAACAATATACTCTTGTTCATTTTCTCCAGTTGTGGCTGAAAAATCTAAGGTTACTTCATTCATAAATTCAGTTTTATAACCAATATTAAATGAATAGTCTTTATTCTTAGTGTTGATGAGTGGCAAAAAGCCATTAGGGTAATAAGCTTTGTTGTCCGATAGTATAGGGTTATTACTGTCTTGATTAGCTCTGCGGTAAAAACCTGCCGATTGATCGTGGCGATCTGACCAAGTCACAAAGGCATAAAGCTCACTGTCATCAAGATCAATTGAACCATTTATCACAACGGCATGCTGCTCAGAATCGGAATCACCAACCTTAAAGTTTTGACGCTCAAAACTTTGCTCAAGCGGATCTGTAGAGACTGTTACCCCTGCTAATGTCGGATGGTCAGTACAGATATATTGGCATTGCCCCGACAAACCAGCGCGGTTTGAGGCATTGCGATCGCGAAAATCGTAGCTAACATTGAAGAATCCATTATCTAACTCAATCCCTTTAGATATTCCTAGGTTAAGTGTCTCACCATCACCAGCTGTATATTCACCAAATGACAACTTTATGGAACCAGGATCACTGCCATCTTTCAGCACTAAATTTATCACACCAGCAATGGCGTCAGACCCATATTGAGCGGCCGCTCCATCGCGCAATACTTCAATTCGTTCCAAAGAAATAGCAGGGATGGCATTCATATCCACACCTGAAGTACCACGCCCAACGGTGGTATTAATGTGGACCAATGCACCTTGATGACGGCGCTTGCCATTAATTAACACTAAAGTTTGATCGGGCCCCAATCCACGTAGTGTTGCCGGACGCAAAGCATCTGTGCCATCACTAGCACTAGAACTGGAAAAATTAAAGGAAGGTATTTTTGCCTGCAGAATACGCCCAACTTCTGTGTGACCTGTCGATTGCAGTTCTGCACGACCAATGACATCAACGGGTACAGGAACGTCAGACTCTGTGCGCCCAGCAAAACGACTACCAATGACAAAAGTGCTGGCAGTCGACTTACTAGTTACTTCTTTAGTCTTGTCACTCTTTTCAGCATAACTAGGAAACGCCATGGCACTACAGCCCAACATTAACGCCGTTATTGCAGTTACTTTGGCTTTATCACGTGACATTTCACGCGTTAATATTGAGGGGGTCATGAGTTGCATTTAAATTCCTTTTCAAGTTCATCGCTCATTGCTGCTATTGCTTTTTTAGTGGATACATAATTAACTAAAAAACAATAAGATACACCAAAAAATTTATAAAACAATCACAACCTAAGTCTAATCACTTATAACCTATAATTTAGCGGTTCAAACACAAAAAAGGCCTCCATTTGGAAGCCTTTAAATCACGCTAATTTTTCATGTTACAACTACATATTAGGATAGTTCGGTCCGCCAGCACCTTCAGGCGTTACCCAAGTGATGTTTTGACTAGGATCTTTAATATCACAAGTTTTACAATGCACACAGTTTTGACCATTAATTTGGAAGCGTTTTTCATCATTTTCTTCAACAATTTCATAAACTCCCGCCGGACAATAACGTTGTGCAGGTTCTGCCCATTTCTCCATATTAACCGTCATAGGAATAGATGCATCTGCGAGCGTTAAGTGACAACGTTGATCTTCTTCGTGATGCGTATTAGACAAGAATACCGATGACAATTTATCAAAACTTAATTTGCCGTCAGGTTTAGGATACGCGATTTCAATTGACTCACTTGCTAATTTTAGCTGCGCATGATCAAGGGTGTCATCTTTCAAATTAACAGGTAGTTTTCCGCCAAAGATATTTTGATCGATCATATTAAATGCACCGCCTAGCGTCATGCCAAACTTATGCATTGCTGCGCCGAAATTACGTGAACAATACAATTCTTCATACAGCCATGACGATTCAAATGCTTTAGCATATTGCGTTAGCTCACTAGCGGCCTCTTCACCTTTCGCTAATTCTTCAACAATCACATCAGCGGCAATCATGCCTGATTTCATTGCAGTATGAGACCCTTTAATTTTTGCAAAGTTTAAAGTACCCGCATCACAACCAATTAGCAGCCCACCAGCAAAACTCATTTTAGATAATGAATTTAATCCACCTTTAGAAATAGCACGAGCACCGTAGGAAACACGCGTACCACCAGTTAAATATTTCGAAATTTCAGGGTGATGCTTATAGCGTTGAAACTCATCAAATGGGCTTAAGTAAGGGTTAGAATAATTTAAATCAACGATTAAACCACATACCACTTGGTTATCTTCAATGTGATATAAGAAACCACCACCTGTAGCGCCATCAACTAGCGGCCAACCGCCGGTATGAACAACCTTGCCTAATTGATGTTGTTCACTAGGAATAGTCCAAAGTTCTTTAATACCTAAGCCATAATGTTGTGGGCTGCGACCTTCATTTAAATTAAAACGTTCTTGTAATTCTTTACCTAGATGACCACGACAACCTTCTGCAAATACGGTGTATTTTGCATGTAACTCCATACCCGGCATGTACGAATCTTTCTCTTCACCACTTTCGCTCACACCCATATCGCCAATTAATATACCTTTAACTGACCCATCGTCATTATATACCGTTTCTGAGGCAGCAAAGCCTGGAAATATTTCAACGCCAAGCTGTTCTGCTTGCTCACCTAACCAACGACATAAGTTACCAAGACTAATAATGTAATTGCCGTCGTTGTGCATCGTTTTTGGAACGAACATGTTAGGTACTTTAGTGGCTTTGGTTTCGTTGCCAAACAGGTAGATGTCATCACCGACTACCTCGGTGGTGAGTGGTGCACCTAATTCTTTCCAATTGGGGAATAGCTCATTGAGTGCCTTAGGTTCGAACACCGCTCCAGATAAAATATGTGCGCCAACCTCTGAGCCTTTTTCAACGACACAAACAGTGATTTCTTGTTCTTTTTCTTTCGCCGCTTGCATGAGTCGACATGCTGCTGAGAGTCCTGCAGGACCCGCACCAACGATGACAACATCAAACTCCATCGAATCACGTTCCATATTCTTCTCCTATTGCTATTAACTATTTTATTATTGCGTATGAAGGTCGTTACATAGACGGCCTTTACTATTATTCATAATCATTTTTATGCGCGATTTAGTAAGCGCGCTGACGATTAAGTGAGTCTGCCAGAAAGTTTACGTATACGTCAACTGTATGCTGAATTCTCTAAGATGGAATTAATTAAACAGTCGTTTGAATGTTAGTGCAAGAACTATTTTTAGTTTCTGAAGAACCCAGAGGTAGTTTAATTAAGAAACTAGCGGTTTAAGAAAGAAATGATCAATGAATAATAGGACTAGATAGATATTTACAATTATAAGCTTTGAAGTAACGCATTACGCTACTTCATACCAATGTCGGTCATGTGATTTTATTGGCTAAGGCCTCTTTCCCTTTAAAGATAGGCTTTTTATTTGTTAGATAGGGCTTTATACCAAGCAGAAATAGCTTGTCGCAACAAAGCTTGTGCAGATTTTTTGCCCGTTAATGACAACTCTTTGGCCACATTACTCCAAGTCTGGCGTTGTAATACCCGCTTTATGATGATCGACTGATGAACATCATTTAGTTGTAATAACGACTGCGAGCTGGTCCATAATTGCTGCTCAACAATATAACTCACTTGTTCAAATGGCCGTGCGCCACGTATAAATACATCAATATTATACTTGTCAAAATCAGTTAACGAATTGGTGTAAACATTTTGCCCCATTAAAGCGGTAACAAATCGATCATCTAACTGACTAAAATTGTCTGCAATATCATAACGGAAACTCTGGTTGAAACTTTGCTGGGCCATATCAACCAAGCTGTTCCGATCATCATTAATAGCTTTGAGCACTAATAAAGAATGTGTGCCACTGGCACTGTCCTTATTAAGACCCAGCCTTACGGGTTTATAATCATTGTTAAACCAAAACTGGCTCAGCTGTGCCGTTGCCCCAAAGCTTGAGCCGAGCATATCAATACCTTGATCATTAGCCCAATGCGTTACAAATTCATCGAGTCCACCACCAATACCATGATGTTGACACTGAGGGTGCACAGCAATACGCATAATACGTGCGTAGCTATATTGTGCAGCTTGCTCAATGCCTACCTGTGCGAGTAATGATTGTGGTAACAAATGCCCTCTAAGGCGGCGTTTTCCAAGGGCTATCTCTCGGCCTAACGCTTCATCTAACTCGCCTTCTTTAAGCACCAAAGATACGCCGATTACAATATCATTGCGTTTGGCAATAAATACAAAGAGATTTGGGGCATCAAGTAGCTGCCTAAAATCAGACGGTGACGTTTGATAGTGTGCGAGTACTAACAAGCCAAATACTTGTTCAAGTAACACCTCATCATTAAGTAACGACTCTTGGCTAACCATTTGATAAATTGTGGATATACCGACCTCACAACCAAAAGGTGAATCAAAATTCACCCCTTTAAAGTTCAGCCCTAATAACTTATTGCTTAACAACTCTAAAGGGTCATTATTTTGCCACCTAATAGGCTGAGACAGCTCACACCGACGCATTTGTGGTGATATTTCTTTAAGGCGGCTCAAAAACCGTAAAGCAAATCCACGCCCAGTCCCTTCATAACCGTGAATCGTCGTCGCAAAGACCAGCCTAGAGTAGTGCGTTGCTAAAGTTGTTAACATAGGTGTTGGTATGGCGGCAGCTTCATCAATGAGCAGCAAATCACAATCGGGTAAGTGACTAACTAATTCATCAGGTGCAACAAACTCTATCTGCTTATTTTGCCAATGAAGCGTATTTGATTTCATCTCACTACCAATCAACAGCTGATGAGCATGTTTAAATACACTATTAAGAGCTGCTACTTTTGGCGCAGTAATCACAATATGCTTGAGTGACTCTTGCAACAACATCGCAGCAGCAATACCCAAGGCACTAGACTTTCCGCGCCCCCTGTCAGCACTAATGACCAATGGTCGGTTACGATGTCCAGTGCTCACTTTGATAATTTGTTCTACACATGAAGCCTGCTGTGCGTGGGCGAATGGCGCTAAAGTTTCCAAATACTGCGTTTCAAAATCAGGCGTTATAGCCTGAACTAACTCTGTTGACTCTTCAACGATAACGGCATGCTCATCATGATTAATTTCTCGCACAATTCGCTGTAGGAAATTATTTTTAATGTGAGGTAAATGCTCAGGACTGGCGACATAACGTAAATAATCGGGGTCGTTATAGCTTGTCCATTTAGTCAGTGACGGCGCGATGATAAAGCAAACTCCACCGCCTTTAATTGTCCCTACAGATTGACCAAAGGCTTCCGGGTGAAAGCCGCTGTACGCATTAAAAACTAGATATTGATATTCTTGCCCCAAACTAACATGGGCTTTATTCATGCTCAGCCCAACATTACAATCACTCGCGCCCAACCAGAGACACTCAGACTGTTCGACAACTTGCTTGATAACTGAAAATGCCCACGCTTGGTCGCCACAAAGCACCACTAATTGACGTGCACGAGTGCTTGCATACTCATTAACGAGTTTCTGTAACGTATTGATGAGTTTTGACAAGGTTATAAGTTCTTATTTGCGTTAGATGAATTGATTCTATCGCCAAACGTATTATAACGGGAATATTTTTGTTAGATTAATCCACTCTAATTTCAAACGTACGTTTAGGAACAACTATGTTTTCATTGACTATTACCCCACGATTTTTAGAAACCGATGCGCTAGGGCATATAAATAATACGGTCTTGCCAATGTGGTTTGAGTCTGGCCGTGATCCTATCTTTAAGTTTTTTACACCTGACTTAGATGTTAATAATTGGAAACTGATATTGGGCGGCATAAGCGTGAGTTATCACGCTGAAACTCATTTTGGCAAAGACGTAGAAATTAAAACGTATATTTCTCGTATTGGAAATAGCTCATTTGATGTTTCCCAAGAGTGCTGGCAAAACGGCACGATGACAGCCAGCGGTAAAGCCGCCATGGTTCATTTCTGTCATCAGACAAAGAAAAGTATGCCACTGACCCCAGCCTTAAGGGACATGCTAGAGTCTCACTTATTAACAAAATAGCTTATTGGAAGTTTGTCTTTAAAATGTCGCCGGAGCGCCCTTGCTGATAACTCACAATATTTAGATTCGTGGCAAGGTTAAAGCCCTAAACATCCCAGCGGCACATTCCTTTTATATCTACTTGTGCACCTAGTTTGTGATAGAAATTAATGGCGTTTTGATTATCCTGCTCCACTTCCCAGCGGATACGATTAGCGCCACCATCAATACACGCTTCGCGTGCTTTGTTCATCAGATGTTTTCCTACTTCTTGGCCTCTATATTTACCCCAAACGAATAAATCATCCAAGTGCATATAAGTAACACCGCGCCAGATGGAATAATTCCATGTATAGGTACAGTAACCAGCAACGGTCCCATTAATCTCCGCTAAAAAAACGCCAAATTTAGGAGAATCCGAAAAGCCTGAACCTAGTAATTCTGCTTTATTGGTTTCAACTAAATGTCGTTCATCATGAAAATCCGCTATTGCCAATATAAAATCATAAATAATATCGACATCATCAAGTGTCGCCTTTCGGACTGTGATCAAAACAACTTCCTCTCAAATTAAGTACTTAAATTAACGCAGTTTAATATCAAAAACCATGATAATAAAAGTAATAGTTTTAGATTACTTTTTAGTCAAACCTAAAATTACCAGCTATAGTAATAAATACTTCCCGATTTCATAAGCAGCCATATTAATGAAGAGACTTCTGGTTATTCAGCTATTATTATTATGCTTGTGCAGTATGTCAGTACTGGCCAAGGAAAATATTTCATTTACACCATACGGTGTGCAAAATGGCCTCTCTCAAAACACTGTGTATGCTAGTCATCAAGATCGTTATGGTTTTATGTGGTTCGCGACGCAAGATGGGTTAAATAGGTTTGATGGCTACCAATTCAAAAACTTTAGAGCCGATAATAACGATAGCTCCAGCATCGATGATGCTTATGTTTTAACAATATATAAAGATTACAAAGGATTCCTGTGGTTTGGCGCAAACAATGGAACACTCTCTCGTCTCGATGAAGAAACTGAATCTTTCGTTAATTACCCTCATAGTTTACCGAGTAAAGGGACACCTCGTATTGATGCCATTATGCAAATCACAGAGCATACATTTTGGATTGGCACCGTACATGGCCTTTTTGTCTTCGATACTCGTACGGCTGAATTCACACCACTGCCATTTACTTCAAGGTTCACCAAAAATGATATCAGTATATTAAGCTTCGCCAAGACTGATGCGGGAAAAATCCTTATTGGTACTTATCAAAATGGTTTATTCGTTTTTGACCCATCAACACAAAAATTCTCCCAATATTCGCCAGAGCCTCAAGAAAATTTAATTGTTAGTCGACATACCATTTTTGATATTTTAATTGATCATACTAATGAAATTTTTGTTGGCACAACACAAGGCTTAATGCGCTTTTTGCCAGAGCAAGGACTGTTTGAGTCCATTATAAAACTCGAATCAAAGAAGCTACTCTATATTACCCAAATTATTGAAGATAAAAAGAATAGACTCTGGTTAGCATCTTCTAACGGTTTATATGAGCTCAGTGCAAACCGTAAACAGCACAGTATTTATAAACACGACTCTAGTAAGTTAGATAGCTTACCCGGTGATATTGTTACCTCAATTTTTATATCAAAAGATCACTTGATTTGGGTTGGTGCAGGCAATAATGGTGTTGCTAGTTACAATACAATCAATGCAATTTACCAGAATAAGCACTCTGAAATCGATGATACATCAGTTGCCAGTAATGCTATTTGGGACATGATTGAAGCTTCTGACGGCAGCATTTGGATCGCCAATGACCAACAAGGCATCTCCATCTATAATCGTAAAAATAACTCACACAGACATTTAAAGCATTCACCAAATAATAATAATTCTTTATCCAGCAACCGCATTAACACTATTTTAGAGTCCACTCCGGGGATATTTTGGATCGGAACTTTTGATGCCGGTATTACTGTTTACAATACTCACACCCTGAAATTTTCACACTATCGGCATAATGAAAGCGACCCCAGTAGTGTGACATCAAATAAAATTTATAAGATTTTTAAAGATAGTGACAATCAAATTTGGATAGGAACTAATAACGGACTCGACCGTTATATTCCTTCATCAAACAACTTTAAGCATTACAAACATCAACAACATGACATAAATACCATCGCTGGCAACCTAGTCATTTCATTATTTGAGGATGCCCAAAATAACTTGTGGATTGGCACACTTAATAATGGCGTATCCATTATGGATAAGAGCCGCCAACTATTCACCCATTACAAAGCAAATAGAAACGAGGCCAAAGGGCTATCTCATAATATGGTTCTTTCTGTGAATCAGGATCACGAGGGCAATATTTGGCTAGCTACATTCAACGGTCTCAATAAATTATCTGCTAAAAATCAACAGATAACACGCTACTCTATGGACGATGGTTTACCCAGCAATGGATTATATTCGCTATTATTTACCGAAAAAAATAACTTATGGCTAAGTTCTAATAACGGAATAAGCCAGATGGATACGTTAAATGAAACATTTACTAATTATTCACTAGAAGATGGCGTTGCGCAGCAAGAATACAATTTTAATTCTTACCTAAAAACTGCTGACGGTGAACTATTTTATGGCGGCTTTGATGGCTATGACCACTTCTATCCACATCAATTGCAAAAAAAAGACCAGCCCCTAACGGTCAATTTTACTTCTTTGAGAGTGCTCAATACACCAGTCAAGATTCAACCCTACTCGAGTGAACATCAATACTCTATCAGTAAAAGCATTGACCATATAAAGTCTCTTGAATTTGATCATACTATTACTCTATTTTCAGTTGAGTTTTCAGCGCTTAGTTTTTTATCACCAAAAACTGTTCAATATCAATATATGTTGCAAGGATTCGACAAGTCGTGGATTAGTACCGACTCCAATATTAGACAAGCCGTTTTCACCAGTATTCCTTCCGGTCAATATACGCTGAAAGTTCGTGCAAGATTGGCCCAAGGAGAGTGGAATGGTGAAACTTTAGAGCTACCAATAAGCATACTTCCAGCACCTTGGCTTTCTTGGTGGGCATACACTTTATATATTCTCACTGCATTTGTGATCATATTTTCCTACTTATATCAGCGACGCCTACAATTTGTTGCCCTGCAAGATAGTGAACAAAAACTATCACTGCTTAATCAAGAACTGGAACAGCGCGTAGCCAATCGAACCTCTGAACTTTCAGCAACCCTAAATGATTTAAAAAGCACCCAACATCAATTAGTCGAAAGTGAAAAACAAGCCTCTTTAATAGGTGTTGTATCGGGCGTGGCACATGAACTAAACACCCCGTTGGGCAACATTCTCACCGCCACAAGCAATAACCAAATGGTATTATCAGATTTATATAAAAACATGGCAGAACAGACACTAACACGTGAAAACTTTACCAAGGCTAAAGAGCTAATAGAGTCTGCAACAAACCTCACATTGGACAACACCAACAAAGCAATTAAATTAGTGCAAAGCTTCAAAGCACTATCAACACACGAACTGACAACGCCAAATTCAACAATTAATATGTACAGCTTATTACGTCAAATTGAACAGCAAACGTTAACACTACGCACATCATTGGATATTGAATTCTTAATTGAGTGCGATGAAAATATCAACATATTCTCTTCACAAGGCATTTTAGAAGAGATCTTTATTCAGTTAATAGAAAACAGCACTTTGCATGGTTTTTTAAAGCAGGATGAAAAATCTATTCGCATTATCGCTTCCCAGAGTTCAACAGAGGTTACTATTATTTACCGTGATAACGGTTGCGGCATCATCAATGCCACCCCTGAGCAGATTCTAGAGCCATTTTTCACTACAAAACGCGGAGAACAACACACTGGTTTAGGCTTAACAGTGGTTTTTAACAAAGTGACTCACCGCCTTCAAGGTAATGTGATTATTAATGATAATGACGAGGCAGGATTCGAATTAACCATTACATTGCCTTTTTCCGTCACCGAACAGCCTAAAGTGAAAAACGCTCACATAATTTAAGTATCCAGTAACAATTGATAAATAAGCCAATCTAAAAGTCAAAAACACTAACAATATGTGTATTTAACAATAATAAAACATCAACCCCACCTAACTGACTGAAACTATTGTGTAAAATAAGTGGTACTATCTTTGCTATATCCCAATATAACTTTCTATGTATTGCTTAAGGAACCTCAATGCAACCAAACACTCTTGTGCCAAACAATAATGGCGCCCGTTCAATTTGGCTCATCAGTCAATTTGAACTCACTCGACTTTTTCTCACTAAACGCGGTGCTATTTTATTAGCGGCATTCGCTATTGTGTGGTTCTTAATATTAAAATACCCCATCTCATACTCTGTTAGCATTCTTGGTAACGAAAATTTTGGTGAGAATATTACCGTATTTTCGAGTCAGCTAAATCTCGATTATTTATTACAGTGGGCATATTCTGAAGTCGCTGTTTATTGGCTATTTGGGATATTCATTTTTCCTTTTATCGCCGTATTAATGACTTCTGACCAAACCGCATCAGACGCAAGCCGCGGCACCATCCGTTTTCTACTTTTACGTACATCACGCAATCAATTATTATTTGGTCGTTTTATTGGTCAACTTATTATCATCGCCATTCTTATTGCGCTCACCATGAGTGCAGCCTTAATCATGGGGATTATTAGAGAACCAAGCAATGTTTTTGCAACCATACCGCAACTTGCATTAGTCGCCAGCAACCTGATTTTGGTCTGTTTGCCCTTTATAGCGCTAATGGCTTTATTCAACAGCTTAATTCAGTCATCAAAATTGAGCGTTGTATTCACTATCATTTTATTACCAATCGTTAATGGTTTTATTACGTATTTCTCAACTTATTTTGCTCCACTAGATTATCTCCTTTACGCATTACCAGGGGTTCAAATTACCGATACGATTCAAATGGCAAACTTCCAACTTTCTTCAGTCATCACTCCTGTTGTACAAACAGTGGTTTACCTTGGCTTAGCTCAAACAGTTCTAGCAAGGAGAGCACTATGAGTACATTAATTAGCTGCAAAAATGTCAACAAATTCTTTGGTCCTAAACAAGCATTAAAAGATGTGAACTTTGAACTTAATGTAGGTGAAACAACGGCGCTAGTTGGTCCAAATGGTGCGGGTAAAACCACGCTGTTTAGCATCTTATGTAACTATCATTTACCATGCTCTGGCCAAGTCAGTATCTTTGGTGAAAAGCCTGGTAGTAACCAACTAATTGGCAAAGTTGGCGCGCTACCTCAAGATGCACAACTTGACCCTCGTTTTGCGATTAAGCACCAATTAGAACTTTACGCTAAGCTCCAAGGATTTAGCACTAAAGACGCCAAAAGTGAGTGTTTACGTGTATTAGAACGTGTTGAGTTATCTCACGTACTTAACGAACGACCAGCAGCACTAAGCCATGGCATGCGCAAGCGCGTTACCATTGCACAAGCGCTTATTGGTAGCCCACAACTAGTGATGTTAGATGAACCAACAGCAGGCCTTGATCCAGCCAATGCACGTAATATTCGCCAACTAGTGATGGATTTATCCGGTGATGCAAGCTTTATCATTAGCTCGCATAACTTAGAAGAATTAGAGCGTTTATGTTCAACAGTATTGTTATTAGAAGAAGGTCAGCTGTCACAACAGGCGATTGGCCAACAGCATCATGATCATCAACAAAGCATCACGTTATTATTAGAGCCGACTGAATTAGCCGCTAGCGATTTACTCGCTAATATTCAAGGCGTTAGTGATATCGAAGCCATCAACAAACAAGAGTTTATTTTAAAATACAATGCTTTAAGCTCACCAAGTTTTGATGTTGAACTTATTCAAGCCTTAAATCAGCAAGGTTTGCACTACCGTCAGCTCACTAAAGGCTTATCACTAGAACAGCAGTTGTTTGCTTAATAACGTCTGACTTGCTAACTTAAAAAGAGCTAATCGATTCACTCGATTGGCTCTTTTTATATGAATTTCAATTACGACAAACTAGCAAGGCAATCATAATGAGAGAACCAAAATACCAAGATGAATCGGGTTCTAAAACAGGTAATTGGTATCTAAACCGATTTGAATATTTTGAGTTCTATGGCTTTCAAGGTGAAACCAAGCTGAAATTTATTTGCATAATAGTATGCATATCCAGTTATTTATCCATCATATCAGCCCCTATTTACTTCTCCCCATTACTAGCATGGTTAGTCTATGTTACCTGTTGTACGCTTTACATTCTCCATAAAAAAGTCTGCAAAATTGAGGGCTATTTTTTATTTCCACAACGAATAATCAACCGATTTAAGCGCTACGAAAAACAGATCGATATGGAGGATTTTGATAGCGTTGCGACCTTAAGCAGGGAGAATAAATAGCAAAAAAACCTCCCTCTTCCATTTAACAGCTCATTAACAACACTATAAAGTTTTTTATATTATTGGCTTTTTTTACGTATAACCCTCCCTCAAAAGAACGCAAAACAACCAAAGCGATCAAATAACAAACACTTAAGTGTTAATGAAAATATATATATTGACTTTGAATTTATAAAATTGTTAATTTCATTGCTCTTGTTATCAAAGGATTTGATATGTCGTTATTTAGAAAGGAAGCTGTTTCTCACCAAAGTGAACGTCTAACGGGCGATATTTCACTGGCACAGCCATTATCAATTAAGCTTACGGTTAGTCTTTTAGCAACCGTTGCTATTCTAATTATTACCTTCCTTTTCAATGCTCAATATTCTCGTAAAGAAACCGTGCGTGGTTTTCTCATGCCTAATAAAGGCGTGATTAAAAGTTTTGCAACACAAGGCGGCATCATTGAAAA
>Ga0105359_10002456_pt1 | contig 15374 bp, 9 predicted proteins | sample GOMGulsemesocosm_6_FD_83659 | JGI IMG/M metagenome (GOLD analysis project Ga0105359, IMG submission 83659) | Methane-oxidizing microbial communities from mesocosms in the Gulf of Mexico - GOM8C Gulf of Mexico | ecosystem: Environmental > Aquatic > Marine > Cold seeps | place: Gulf of Mexico...
AAAAACAACCCTGAACTCATTGCGGAATATAAAAAGTATCACCAGCCCGGTAATGGATTTCCTGCAGTTGCTAAAAGTATTCGGGATGCTGGCATTGTCGAAATGGACATTTATTTAATTGAAAATCGTTTATTTATGATCATGGAAGTGGATGACAGTTTTGACCCTGTAGCCAAAGCTAAAGCAGATGAAGCATGTCCAGAAGTGCAAAAGTGGGAAACACTGATGTGGCAATTTCAACAAGCACTTCCTTGGGCAAAAGATGGTGAAAAATGGTTACCAATGGAAGAAATATTTAAGTTAACAGAGCAGCCTTAAACCTACTATATCCAGCACGTTGAAGGTTATATCTCGATAATAAATTCAGCGAGGTATTAATGGAAATTCAATGTGAATTGAAAAGCCTTTAGGTTGTTCATTTTCTGCCCATATCCTACCGTTATGGGCGGAAACCGCTTTACTGGCAATTGACAGGCCTAAGCCTACTCCACCCGATTGTCTCGAACGATCAAGTTCAGGCCGATAGAATGCATCAAATATTTGATTAATATCCTCAGGTGGAACGCCTGAACCATCATCACTAATAATGATGGAAATAACATTTTTAGTCTCATTGTTATAGCAGGTTAATTTGATAATTGAATTTGCATATCGAATCGCATTCCTCACAATATTTTCAAAACAACTTAATAAACTAAGTTTGCTGCCTTTAATAAAAACGTTTTCTGGTAACTTGGTTGCTATAGTCACTCCAACTTGCTCAGCTTCAAATTTTGCATCATCAACTAAATTAAGAAAAAGTTTTTTAATATCAATCAATTCATCAAGACTTTCATCTTGTAAATTATCTATTTTGCTATAATCGAGAAGCTCAGTTAGCATGCAATTCATTTTGTCGGCTTCTAACTTTATCCGCTCAAGTTCAGTATTCTTTTCATCTTTATTTAATTTATTGTTCGCTATCCCAATGGCAATTTGCATACGTGCTAATGGTGAGCGTAATTCATGTGAAACATCACTGATCAGACGAGAACGAGCACTAAACTGCTGCTCGATTTGTTGTCTCATCGCTTCAAAATCTTTAGCAAGTTCAGCAAATTCACCTTTACCTAAAAGTAGTGACTCTATACTTTGTTTGTTTTTTATATCTTTAGATATCTCTCTCGATGCAGCTCTTAAACGTTTGATAGGACTAACGACAAACCAAGCCAAGAAAAAGCTTAACGGAAAGCTAATAAGGAAAACTGAAATTAAGATGCTATAAGCAAACTCACGAAAAAAAGACGCCATATAATCTTGGCTTAAATATGAAAATATCCGCCGAACATATATCCTGTAGCTCTCCCCTTTTTCAACAATGGTAATGCCGCCATAAATAATTCTATCATTTGCAATAACTGAAAATATTTTCTTTCTGTTATTCACCCGCTTATTTAATGACACTAACAACTTAGGAACAGGTTTTCCTAACCAATCCGTACCATCTTCTTGTAACAAGAAAATATGCTCAACTCTTGGGTGGTGTGAAAGCTTTTTATTTTCATCTTTAGCAATATATAGCTGCATCCTTTCTTTCGTATATTCAAGCTGTTGAAGGAGTTTTTCCGATGTCCTTTCATAACGAGTACTTTCATCCGTCATTTGTAGGATCAATAAATGTAAAATGAATGTTAAAGCAAAAGAGAGCCAAAACCAGAAGAGAGTTTTCCAGAAGAAATTAACCTTGAAGGCGGGGATTGGCATCATAGATATACTGAGTTATCTTACTTCATCAGGGTAAATTACATATTGGTAACCTACCCCACGGATCGTTTTGATCCTTTTTCGTCCTTGAGAATCTACGCCTAGTTTTTTTCTTAATTTACTCACGTGCATATCAATACTGCGCTCGAACGTCTCTAATGGCTTTCCTAATCCATGTTGACTGAGCATTTCTCGACTTACTAGCAAACCAGATTTTTCAATAAGAAGTAACAGTAAGTTATATTCCGTGGAGGTAAAATCTAAAAATTTATTGGCCAATAACACTTGTCGGCTAGTTTTCATGACGATTAAATCATCGATATAGATATTCTCTTCGCTCGGTTTAGCTTGTTTAGTACGCTTACCTACAGCCCGTATCCTTGCAATCAGTTCTCTTGGGTCACAGGGTTTAGCAATATAATCATCGGCCCCCATTTCTAAACCAGCTATACGCTCAAGCTTAGCGCCTTTTGCCGTTAACATAATAATTGCCAGATCATTTGATAACCATTTGAGTGCCTTAAGCGTATCAAAGCCATTCAATTTAGGCATCATGACATCAAGCACTAATAAATCAAAAGATTCAGTTTTTATCAGTTCAATTGCTGCCAAGCCATCTGGTACTGTTTGTACTGTCATACCCTCTTGCTCAAGAAATTCCTTAAGTAAGCAGCATAAGTCAGTGTCATCATCGGCGATTAAAATTTTCATTTTTTTAGTCTAGCATAATATATAAGCTATTTAGAGAAGCAAAAATCGCGTTTACATACTTTTACAAACGTATGAACATCAACTTACAAAACTATTTACTTTAAACTTTCTCTTTAATAATCAGTGCACTAAGTAAAAACCGGCATGTATCATATAATAATCGAAACGTTCTAATTTTCATTATGGTTAAAGCATAGGTTTAAAATCAAACCGTTGCCGTTGCACACAGGTGGTTTTTATTTATAATATCCACAAAGTAATTTAATAGTGATTTACCATGAAAGTTTATTCTTTTTGTATAAAAAAAATTTCAGCATTTATATGTTTAATGAGCTTATCTATTGTCTCGGTTTGTTATGCCTCAGATAAAGACAAGCCTAACATCTTACTAATTATTACCGATGACCAGTCAATTGACACAATAAATGCACTCGGCAATAAAGCTATTAACACACCAAACATCGATAAACTGGCTCATAGCGGCATGGCATTTACTCATGTTTTTAATCAGGGCTCTTGGTCAGGAGCAGTATGTGCGCCAAGCAGACAAATGATTAACACTGGCCGTAATCTTCACATGACAGGCTTTTCTCCTAAATCTAAGAAAACTGAATTTCCATTACTCGGTGAAACGTTTAGAAAAGCAGGTTATGAAACTTTTATGACTGGGAAATGGCATGTTGGTAACAATGCATTAAAACGCTCATTTGATATTGGTCGTGCTGTACATGAAGGCGGTATGGCGCCTATTAGTAAAGGTGGCCAGTGGAAGCCTTGGTTAACGGATTTTGGCGAAGATATAACATGGAAAAAAGAACAAAAAAATCAACATACCAGTGAAGCTTTTTCTGATGCAGCTATTGACTATATTAAGTCCAAAGCAAGTAGAAATAACAAACCATTTTTAATGTATGTCGCTTACACGGCTCCCCATGACCCACGTCAATCACCTCAGTCTTATGTAGATAAATATCCCGCAGAGAACATTGATTTACCACCCAACTTTTTGCCTATGCCAGAGATAGATGCAGGAGATTATAATATTCGAGATGAGGCGTTAATGACTTTTCCTCGTACCGAAAAACAAACCAAAGAATTTATTGGTGAGTATTATGCGATGATAGAACATCTGGATCATCAAATTGGTCGTATTCTCGATACATTAGAGGCATCTCCCTATGCTGATAATACCTATATTATTTTCACTTCCGACCATGGATTAGCGGTTGGTAAACATGGCCTAGCCGGTAAACAAAGTGTTTATGACCATAGCATACGCGCACCATTTATCATGGTTGGGAAAGACATACCAAAAAATACCCAAGCCAAAGGCATGTTTTACCTGAACAGTATTTTTGCTACGACAGTTGAGCTAGCAGGAATCGAGAAACCTTCATCGCTTCAAGGACCAAGCGTACTTCCAATCGTGCGTGGCGAGAAAAGTGTAATGAATGATTATATCTATGGCAGTTACCGCCACTTTCAACGTATGGCGCGTTCTCATCGCTATAAATTAGTTTATTATCCTTTATTGAAAAAGAACGTACTTTTTGATCTACAAAACGACCCATGGGAAATGAATGATATATCTCAAGAAAAAGGCAGCGAAAAAATAATTGAGCAACTCACCGTAAAATTAGAAGAACTAAAGGTTACGGTAGGTGACACTTTAACTAATGATAACCCCGCTGAAAGTTACCAGCCTTTCACGGGAAAAGTTAGACCTGGTTTTCAGAAAGATATGATAGGCATAAAACAAACAGTTTTCACCGAGCACTAAAGCGACTGCTCGTCTCTTGATAAATTAACAAAGGAGTTCAGATGAACTCCTTTTCCTTCAAACGTTATTTAAAGACCTTCAGCACTTTTATCCATTAATACAATAAATTACCTCTATTTACTTTCCAGTCTAACTTCTGTGTCAGCTAGAAAGTAATATTTCCCCCTCAAATTAGCCATTGTAAAATCGTGTAAAAGTACGGATTTTAGGCGCTATTCACTTGACTCATTCATAGTATAAACATAACTTCAATGTGAACTTTACCTATAATAAACATAGCGAGGTCTTTATGCTTTTACACCGCTTCAGTACTACAAGCGTAATATTTATTCTTACAACCCTATTTCAGCCTTTGGCATTCTCAGCTGAAAATAAACACATCTTTGTTGATCCAATCAATGGCTCAGTAAAAGGAACCCCCGGACTAAACGGCTCAATCACTACCCCCTTTAAAACGATTAAAGATGCAATAAACTATGCTGAAAAAGAGTACAACAGGGGCAGTACTCGATTTCCTTATACTATTCAGTTACGTGGTGGAACTTATGAAGAAGTGGTTACACGAAGTGGCATGAAAGGAACCGCAGAACGCCCTATCACCATTCAAGCCTATCAAGGTGAATCAGTGACATTTGATGGAACAATAGATGTAACCGGTGGTTGGCAAACCGAAGGAGGAAATATTTACAGTAAACATATTGGCCAAGATGTATGGCAACTATTTATTAATGAAGATGGCAAATGGCAAGAAAAGAACAATGCTCGCTGGCCTAATGCTCGTTTTGGTGAGAAACAAGGAGATATCGCCTCTATTTATAGCCGTGAAAGTTGGGCGCATGCCAATGAAAGCGGTAATGACTTTGGCCTGATGCAAGATGATTCTCTTACTGATGATGTAAATATCAATAACGTAGATTTATCAGGTGCCGTTGTTGTTGCCAATGTTGGTAGTTTTGATACTTGGACTCGAAAAATCACCTCACATACTGCCGGTAGCAATAGCTTTGAATATGGTGCAACACCGCGCATTTGGAAAAATCAAAAGCATTTTTACTATTTTGTTGAGGGCAAAAAAGAACTGTTAGACAACGACAATGAATGGTTCTTCGATCGCGCGAGTAAAACAGCTTATATCTACTCATCAACCGGCGTACCAAACCAAGAGATACGTGTTAAAGCAAGACCCTACGGTTTTAAAGTTGGTGGGTTGCAGCATGTAACGGTGAAGAATATTGATTTTTTTGGTACGACTCTTAGGTGCGGAAATTGCGAAAACTTCACTTTAGAAAATGCCAATTTAAACTTTGGTGGTTCTTCTCGTAGAGCTTTAGGCATAGTGGGAGAAAAATCTGAGATACTATTTATTAGCTCCAATAACCGAGACTTATCACATAAAGCTAATAATACCTTAAGAAATATCACTGTTAGGAATGTTGACGGCCAAGGCTTTTTAATGAGAGGAAATGGCTCTGTGGTTGAAAACTCCTTATTTGAAAATTTCGACTGGGCCGCCTCAGAAAGTTATGCCCCTAGTTCCTCTTTAGTACTGGATGGTAACTTTTCAATATTCAGATATAACACGGTAACAACGGCTGGAAGCTCTGAAACTTTAGCGACCTCAGGTGCTTCACCCGGAGGAAGTGGTAAATATACTGGACCATTGGGTGGTCAATTTACTGCTGAGTACAACGACATTTCAAATTCAGGTTTTGCTCAAAGTGATGGCGCAATGATCCAAGTACGTATTGCTGCGCAAAAAGGCACCATCATTCGCTATAACTGGTTGCATGACTCCATTAAATACGGTGTACGCTTTGATGCGCCTATCCCAGCTAAATTTTATGGTAGCGATGCTATTGCTCACCACAATGTAATTTGGAATGCCAATGGCATGATGGTAAAAGGTGAAAATCAGCGGGTTTATCACAATACAGTTTTTGACACCTTAGAAGATAAACGCAGTGATTTGATCATCCTTGATGATGCCGATATTGGTGGTATTTTAGGTGGCGCCAACAGAGGAAGTTCCGTAATTAACAACGCAGCTGATGCTATTTCCAGCCAGCGTGCAACTATCGACCCAGTACTCTCTTGGGTGGATTATGGTCATAACTTTAATGGTCATAATGAAATTTACTCGCTAAAAAGCCAGTTAAAAGATGCAGCAAACAGAGACTTTCGGCCAGCACAGGCATCGTTACTTAATTTAGGTGATGGTATTACCGACAGCTATTTAAGCAATCAACAAGGTGGTGTATTAAGTTATAGTGGTAGTTATCGTCAAGGGGTAAATGATTATTGGATCCCTGGTCGCCGTGAAGCTAAAACAAGTCACCCGATCCCTGCGCTATCAAGCAAAGATGTTACTGTGAATGCTGATTTAATCTGGCGTCCAGCTTATAAAGCAACGAGTTACCGAGTCTTTTTTGGCACAAATCCAAAGGCACTAACTCAAGTAAGCACATTAACGAGTAATATCTTTGATCCCGGTACCTTAAAACTCAATAAGCGTTACTTCTGGCGTGTTGATTCAATTACTGACTCAGGTGAAATCATTAGCGGAGATATCTGGCATTTTGATACCCCTTACGTGCCCGTAACAGTCATCACTGATGACTTTGAATCAGGTAATTTAAACTGGCAAGTTTCAGGTAAAGCTCACATAAAAAATGAATCGGCTTTTCGTGGCAATCTTGGCTTGCGTTTAATGAAAGAAACCACTGCAGAAAAGCATATAAGTAGTTCAGGCTATAGCAATATTAAAATAACTTACGCTGTTAAGACTGAAAAATTAAACTCTGGTGAGCAACTAATCGTTAGCTACAGTACTGATGGCAATAATTGGTCTATTCTTGAGCAAACAACCACAAGAGATTGGCAAAAAAAGTCATTTGATTTGCCTGAAAGCGCAAACAATCAATCCCAACTTAAATTGCGTTTTACCCTAAGCGGCAGTAATGCCAGCCAACGTGCACATATTGATGATATTAAAGTCATCGGTTATGCCATTAATTAATAACCTTGTGCTTTAATCATGATTGTAAAATCAACAAAAGGGAACCATAACGGCTCCCTTTTTTTATTCAAGCATTTGACCTTCAAAATTTCTCATGAATTATTGATTCATGTTTTGATATGCTTTTATAGGCCAATTAATAGCACTATCATCAGCAATACGTTTAGGCATAATGTCATTAAAGTCATGCTTTTTCATTTTATTATCTAATAAAACCACTAATCGTTTAGCTTGTTTAGGTTGCTGTTCAATTATGTTATTTTGTTCAGCGATATCATCCGCTAAGTTATATAGTTCAAAGCGTTCATCGGTAAAAAAATAAATCAATTTCCAATTATCACTGATCACAGATGTTGCAGGTTCAACGCCACCGTCAATAAATTCTAATCCGTTATAGAATGAGCCTTCAAAGTGATAAGGCATTGCGAAGAATTGCGATCTATTGCTAAAGCTTGTTGGTACTTGTTCACTGCTAAAAAACTGCGACCAATCCATGCCGTCAATATCGTCGCGTTGATCTACATTGACACCAGCAGCACCTAGTACTGTGCTATAAATATCTTCAATCATCACAGGTGCAGTATTGGTAATATTCGCTGTAATGTTGGTTGGCCACTTAATTACGCCAGGTACTCGATTACCACCTTCGTAATTTGAAGCTTTACCGCTGCGCAATGGAAAATTAAACTGCCAGTCACCATAAAGCGACTTTTTGCCACGACCCAGTACACGTCCACCATTATCTGAATAGAAAATCACTAGAGTGTTATCGGCAACTTGCCACTGTTCCAGCTGTGTCATTACGTAGCCAAGGCTAGCATCTACTCCTTCAATCATGCTTGCGTATTGTGCTTCTTTTTTTGACTCACCTACGGTCAGCTTGTAGTTTTTAAGGTATTTATTGTGAGGCTGAATTGGTGTATGCACAGCATAATGCGCAAGATACAAAAAGAATGGTTGCTGATTATCAACCGCAGGAGTGACGGCATTCATTGCTTCCTCGGTTAATGCATCGGTTAAATGCATATTTCTTTGATAGTAGCTCTCTAAGCCTTTTAGTCGCTCTGGATGTTTTACGTTTCCGTACTCATCAATTGGTTGATAACTACCCGGAGCGCCATAAAATGAACCACCTATGTTGATATCAAAACCTGCCATCTCTGGTGTGGGACTCGTCTTACTACTGCAATGATGACAAACATGATACTTACCAGCATGCACAGTAAAGTAACCCTGCTTTTGTAATAATGCTGGTAACATATTTGCCTTTTTATCAATGACTTTAGCAGGAGGAAAAGCTAATGTTTTCGATTTATTCTTTGTTGGAATTATGTCTCCTTTAACTTGATGACGAATAAAGTTTTGTCCTGTGAGTAAAGAAACCCTTGAAGGGACACAAATAGCATTAGCGCGCGCGTTAGTAAGCGTCATCCCTTGCTCTGCCATTTGTTCAAGGTTCGGAGTTTTATATCGCTTATTATAATTCGTCTTTGATTGACTTATTGGGAGCGAGATATCATTAACACCAAGATCATCCACTAAAAACACTATAACGTTTGGCTTAGTACTAGTTGTTTTCTCTACCACGTTTTTCGATGACGCCTGTCCTGACTTATTATGATTTACCTCTTGTACTGTCTGCGTACAACCTACAAGAAATAGAAGCAATAATGGGATAACTTGTGGAGAATATTTTAACATTTATTTTTCTCCTTTAGCCGCTTGTATATTAAGCGGGCGATAATTTACCCCTTCCGCCTCAAAATATTGAACTCTATGTGTTAAGCGATTACTGAAACTTTTCCAATCTCGCTGCTCTTGTGTTGACCAAGATACTTCAGATAAGCTTAATAAGCGTGGGAAAATCATATATTGGGCATCATCCATTGATTTAATCGTCTCTCCCCAAAGTGCTGCTTCAACGCCAATGATTTTCTTAACGTTAAGTCCTTCAATCATTTGCTCTGGATCCCAATTATAAGAATTTTCAATACTGTTATAACCCGCCCAATGCAAACCAATTGGGGCATCTTTATCGTATTTAAGATCAAGGTAAGCTTTATTTGCAGGGGACATTATTATTTTACTCCCACTTTGAGCCATATTTAGTGTGTTTTCACAGCAATGCTTTTTAGTAGACCAGTCTTGACCAACTACGTTTGCAGATAAGCCTTTTACACTACCTAAATCATTGGTCCACCCCACCATAGTTTTGCCGTGTTTGTTGATAATATTACTGGCTTTCAACATAAAATCTGCATAATCTTGATGTTTAACCCATTTTGGCGTTTCATCACCACCAACATGAATATATTGTCCGGTAGTTCTTTTAGCGACTTCACTGACGACATCATCAAAAAAGTTATAAATTTTAGGGTTAGAAAAACATAACGAGCTAATACGCACTTTAATGCCGGTATAAGGCCAGTCTGGCTTATCACCCTCGCAATAAAGTTCTTCAGGATATGAGGCAAGCGCCGCTTTAACATGACCGGGTACATCAATTTCAGGAATGAGTGTAATAAAGCGATCATCTGCATATTGAACAATTTCTTGATACTCATCTAAGCTATAAAAACAGTTTTCACAGCTTGTTTTACCAACAGCGGAGTTGCTTCCTATTGAAGTAAGTTTTGGCCAACTTGGAATGTTAATACGCCAGCCTTGATCATCGGTTAAATGAAAATGGAAGACGTTATATTTATAAGCGGCCAGATAATCAATAATCTCTTTTACTTCAGCCACAGTATAAAAATGCCTTGCTACGTCTAGCATAAAACCACGATGTTCAAAACGAGGAGAGTCTTTAATAACCCCCGTTTTTAATACGGTTTGGTGATGTTTATCTGGTAATGGTAAAAGTTGTTTGAGAGTTTGTATGCCTCTAAATACACCTGCTTCAGAGCCACCAATAATATTAATTTGCTTTTGATTTATTGATAATTGATATGCTTCTACTCCTCCCTGTAGACTATCATCTACCGCTAACACTATTTGAAGACCAGATGTAGTAATATCAGCTAAATTACCTTCACTCATTACATTTAAAGTAACCGTTGGTTTGAACACCATAGAAAATTCATTTTTCAGGTAATTAGCCACATTTTCTAATCCTGGGTGACTATCACTGACAAGTATTTGCTCAGTTTCAGCTAATACAAAATATTCATTGCCTTGCTCAGCCACAACAGGTAATGGGATGATGTTTTCATAATCAACGACAGAAGTTTCTGTCGTATTAGTGGAGTTTTCGATGGACTTTGTTGACTGGCTACAGCCAACGTTCAAGAATAAACTTGAAATGAGTACAATACATGCATTGAATGGAGATCGCATACCTTTCACCTTCGTTTTAATATTTGTGACAACAATTCAACCATAATAATAATAGCGCTAATATAGGGGATTCCTTATCTAGTGTTCAGTATTTACCTGCTAACTCATTTAGATGGAAAATTTCATATTTTTCATAAAAAATATAAAATAGGAAATCCAATAAACAACCACACTGATATTTCCCGATTGCTTTTGTAGGCATTAACCTACAAATTTTATCAGGCTTTTACCTAATAGAAATGCAAATTATAGCGCTGCATAATAAATTCAGTAAGTTAGTATATTTTATTTGTGACAAAACAACTTAATGCATATTATAAATAAAACTCATACACAGTCTTTAAAGTAGGAATACACCTTAATGCTAAAAATTATTATTGTAGATGACCACGCCATTGTCAGAGCTGGTATCAGACAGCTATTACAAGAGGCTACTATGTCAGTCGAGCTTGGCGAAGCAACCAATGGTATAGAAGCTATGAGCATGGTTCGCAGTAATGAATGGGATTTAGTCTTACTTGATATTAAACTGCCTGATCGTAGCGGCGTTGAGTTACTCAAACTCATCAAATCAGAAAATCCTAAATTACCAGTATTGATGTTAAGTTCTTACCCTGAATCTCAATACGCAGTGCGCTTAATTCATGGTGGTGCTGCCGGATATTTATCAAAAGATGCTGATGATGAAGAAATATTAAAAGCTATAGAAACAACAACTAAAGGCAAGAAATACCTAAGCCCTGTCGTTGCAGATTTATTAGCTAATTTTGTTTATCAAAGTGGTCAAAAAGAAAACCCTGACAGCTTACACGAAATATTATCAGACCGAGAATACCAAGTATTTTTGGAGCTAGCCACTGGTGCAGGTCCTAATCTCATCTCCCAAAAGCTCAATGTTAGTGCAAAAACCATTACCACCCACCGCGGCAGAATTTTACAGAAAATGGGCTTTACTAACAATGCCGAAATAGTGCTTTATGCAAACCGCCACGATTTAATCGATTAGGATAAGCTATGTCGCTACTCCCTTGTAAAACAAGCGTTTTTACACCCCCCACCCTTAACATTAGTTTGTTATTTATTGCGTTATTTTTTTCTCTTTCGGCAATTGCAGAAGCACAAAAAAATGATTCAATAAATCAAAGTATAGTAAGCCCACATACTATAAATCATAATGCAGTAAGCGACTGGCGAAAAAAACACTTAACATCAAGCGAGCAAAACTGGCTTGTCAATCATAATGTTATTCGCCATGGCACCCGCAAAGGCGTAGAAAATAAACCCTTTGAATATACCGATGAACAAAATCAGCTTAAAGGGCTTACCGGTGATTACCTGCAAATCATCAGTGATAAACTAGGTATAACCATTGAATCAAACTTTAGAACCGATAAAAAAATGCAACTTGTGCGCGGGTTGCAAAATCTAGAAATGGATCTAGCAACCTACTTACATCGTGGTCGAGGCATGCCAGAACATATTGGTTTTAGTAAAGCAATAATAAAAATGCCATTAGTATTGCTTGGCCGTAAGGATAGCGCCATTATTCAAAGCTTAGATAACATCACCACTGAACGTATTATTGTGCAAGAAAAAACCTATGCACATAGCATGCTTAATAAACATCATAGTGCCATCAATCCAACCTTTATCGACTCGGTCGCTCAAGGTATTGAAGCTATTTCTTCTGGTGAAGCCGATATCTTTATTCAAAATGCATTCTCCCTTGAGTACGAACAACGCAAATTAGGCATTGAAAATACAAAAATCATAGCCACAACACCCTACACATATGATTTACATTTTGCGGTTTCAGCACCCATGATCCCGTTTATTAGCATCGTCGAAAAAGCCATCAACGATATTTCCCCATTAGAAAAACGCTTAATCTTTGATAAATGGGTAAATATCGAAGTAGAACACAAAATAGATTACCCACTGTTATTGGTTATTTTGATGGTCGCCATCGTGATTATTATTGCCATTGTGACTTTTTTTACTCACTGGAACCGACGGTTAGCGACAGAGGTAGAAAACCGCACAGCAGAGTTGCGTGATTTAGCTCGTCATATGGACAACGTTAGAGAAGATGAAAAAGCCAAACTCGCCCGCGAAATTCATGATGAGTTAGGTCACTCGCTTACCGGGCTTGTTGTTGGTATCAAACGATTACGCACATTAACTACCGATGAAAAATGCATTGAAAAAACTAAAGAATTAAATGATTTAGTGTTAAGCGCCTCAAAAACATCAAAACAAATCATGACAGATTTAAGGCCGAGTATTTTAGAAGACTTAGGCCTGGTAGCCGCAATAGATTGGCTGGCGAACGACTTTAAAATGAAACATGGTGTTAGCTGCAAGGTTAATGCACGAGATTTACCGGTAAAATTAAAAGATGAGGCGGCAATTGCTTTATTTCGTATTGTACAAGAGTCATTAACTAACATTGCTAAACATGCGGATGCTGAGCAAGTTGAAATTAGCATAATAATTAAAAGAGAATATGAAAACGAAACCTTAATGCTATCAATTAATGATGATGGCCAAGGGCTTAACGCCGGTTTCAAAACCAAACAAGGTTCATATGGTTTAAAAGGGATGCATGAAAGAGCGATTGCCCTTGGTGGTAATCTGACAGTAAAAAGTGAAAACAATAAAGGTGTTCAGTTACAAATAAAAATCCCACTTAATAAAGATACCTGTTGCGAAGAGTTCGCTATTAATAATTAACAAAACCTATAATGTTGTTTGCATTTGAAATATCGGGATTTTCCTACAGCCGATTGTCAATTTTGCCTATTCACCTCATCACACATGTATTGTTATGGTAGCTTAGCATCACTAATTACATAGGGAAATTACACTCTTAGTGATTAAGTGAGTGAACATTGGCATTGCAATTAATATTAGGAAATAAACATGAATAAACTAGCCGTTTTAACTGTATTTAGCACTTACCTATTCACTATAACGGCTTATGCCACACAAGAGGTGCAATCACCTAATATTATTTATATTTTGGCAGACGACCTAGGTTATAGTGAGCTTGGTGCTTATGGTCAATCAAAAATAAAAACCCCAAACATTGATAAACTAGCTAAACAAGGTATGCAATTTACTCAGCACTACTCAGGCAGTGCTGTCTGTGCTCCTTCACGCTCTACCTTTATTGAAGGTAAACATACCGGTCATAGCTATGTTCGCGGCAATATTAATAATGGTAAAAAAGGACGTATGCGTGGCAATCACCCCCTACCTGATACTAGAACGATTGGTGATATGTTTAAAGAGCGTGGCTATAGTACTGCCGCAATAGGTAAATGGGGGCTAGGTGGTATGGTAGGAACCGGCCATCCTAATGATCATGGTTTTGACTTGTTTTATGGTTATCTTGACCAGATTCATGCCCATAATTATTACCCAACTTACTTAGTAAAAAATCGAAGCTTCGTTGAACTTGATAACCCTGTAATGCACAAGAGCCACAATGTCAGTATCGAAGAAATTAACAACGCAGAAAGCTATGCTGCATATCAAGGGAAAGTGTTTAGTGGTGATTTAATGGCTGATGAAGCGATTAACTTTATCAACAAAAATGCAAAAGCAAACAAACCCTTTTTCTTATATTTTCCGACACCAATACCCCACGTTGCCCTACAACTACCAGATCAAGCGTTAGCAAAATATGACGGTGCTTTTGAAGAAACTCCTTATATTGGTGATCGAGGATATTTCCCACATCAAACTCCACGAGCAGCGTATGCTGGCATGGTAACCTTATTAGATGATTATGTTGGCCGTATACTTGCCACTTTAGAGCAAAATACGATAACAGATAATACCTTAATTATATTCACCAGTGATAATGGTCCAACTTTTAACGGAGGCTCAGACTCAGAATTTTTTGAAAGTGCAAAACCTTTTCGCGGCCTAAAAATGGATTTATATGAAGGTGGTATTCGAGCTCCCTTTATTGCCTACTGGCAAGGAAAAATACTCCCGGGGCAAAGCTCTGATCTTATATCCGCTCAATACGACATGATGGCGACTTTTGCTGATTTAATTGATGGTAAAGCCAATCACGATACCGATGGCATTTCAATTGCGCCAACATTATTAGGTAAGGGTAAGCAACAACAACATAACTATTTGCTATGGGAATACCCAGAAAAAGGCGGACAACAAGCTGTACGCATGGGGAAATGGAAAGCGATCCGCACAGATTTAAAAAACAATCCCAACTCGCCGATTCAGCTTTTTGATTTATCAAAAGATATTAATGAAAACAATGATATCTCTGCTGACACCCCCAAAATCATAGCACGCATAAAACAAGTATTAGCAGACAGAACACCTGCCAGTGTGCCTAAATGGGAAATGTCAGGCTTCAACCTACCCCCGACAAGCGATTATTAACTTAACTTAGGCAACGAGACTCTTTTACCTATGTTTAATAGAAAATTACCCCGTTCATTATTCAACGTAATAATTGGCCTATTTTCCTACTTACCGTTACTTGTTACTGTCCATGCCATTGAACTACATAAAACAACACCAAGGCCTCAAGCTAACATAGTATTTATCATGTTAGACGATTGGGGCTGGCAAGATGCCGCCTTTATGGGGAGCGACTATTACCTGACCCCCAATATAGATAAATTAGCCAAAACAAGTTACCGCTTTAACCAAGCCTACAGTGCTTCACCCAATTGTGCCCCCACGCGAGCCGCCTTTATGTCTGGTCAGTACAGTCAACGTACAGGTATTTTCACGGTAAAAAGTGCA
>Ga0105359_10002460_pt1 | contig 15361 bp, 11 predicted proteins | sample GOMGulsemesocosm_6_FD_83659 | JGI IMG/M metagenome (GOLD analysis project Ga0105359, IMG submission 83659) | Methane-oxidizing microbial communities from mesocosms in the Gulf of Mexico - GOM8C Gulf of Mexico | ecosystem: Environmental > Aquatic > Marine > Cold seeps | place: Gulf of Mexico...
CATATAAAAAAAGCAGCATTAAATAATGCTGCTTTTTTAGTTAAGAAGAAAAAATGATCTATTTAATAATCACTTTTCCAGTAGATTTTTTATTGTTTTCATCAATTAAATTTACAATATAAACTCCCGAATTTAAATTTACAGAAACTGATTGTTTTGATTCTTTATCAAAATCTAAATCTTTAGTAAACACTTTTCTTCCGTTAATATCAAACATCTGTAGTTTCGATTTACCCAAAGTATTTTTAGCAAATACGGTAAAATTACCATCAGAAACAGTAGGGTACATTGTAAATACTTTCGTGTCATTCAATACCTCTTTTATAGATGCTGTTGCCTTATTTACAGATCTAATAGCCCATCCAAATGAATTTGACCCTGGATCTGCTACCAATCTAAACCTTACAACAATTGTTTCTCCAATAGAGAATCCTTTATCTGTTAACACAATGTTTTGTGTTTTAAATAGCGCATCACTAGCAGAAGCACTTGCTCCTTTATCAAATTCAGCTTTCCATTCTGGAAATCTTCTTGAATCGTATTTGTCTAATGTTTTCCATGTTTTTAAATCTGTAGATGCCTCAATAATAACATAATCATAAAACTTTGTTAGATCTAATAAGTTATCTGTATAAGGTTCTACAATGGCAACATCTTCATAAGAAAAATTCTTATTAGCATCAGAAATAGTCAATGGTTTCTTTAAAACTGTTACATAAGTTTGACTATCATTATAAGGGTGGTCTGCATTGTTTAATACTACACCAGAGACATCTCCATTTAAATTATCTATTTTGAAATCAGACTTATATACAAATACATCTGTATTTTTAAACTCTGCAATACCAATACTTGAAGCGGCATTTTCAAAATCAATAACCACAAATTCTTGAGTGTTTATTGGTGTTTGTGCATTATTTGTTGCATCAAATACTTGCATTCCTAAATCATGATAACCTTCTGTCAAATCATCAGTATCATAGGTATATGTTACACCAGCACTAAAATTTTGAACAATTTCGGTTTGCTCTACATTGTCAATAAATATTTTAACAGAACTAACATCATCTGTAGGTACTGTATAACTTACCACTGTTTTACGGTTGTCTATTGCCTTTTGTTCAGTTGTAGCTGTTGCAAATGCTAAATAACTAGATGGAGTATAAGTTCCTAATTCGGTTATAGTAGCTGACCATACACCTCTACCGTGAGTTGCAATTACTACTTGGTCGTTAACCACTTTCATATCATAAACAGACACAGGTGGAAGCCCTGAAACCAAACTCCAACTTGTTCCTCCATTTTCTGTTTCAAAAATACCAATATCTGTACCAACCCAAATTAAGTCTTTATCAAAAGGCATTTCTAAAACACTGTGTATTGCTACATCTGGAAAACCTGTATTTGTACCAGTTGAAAAACCAGAAATATCGGTCCAAGTAGCTCCTAAATCTTCTGTCTTTAAAATTTTAGCCGCTCCTTGAGAAGAAAATAGTGCATAAGCTCTATTTTTTTCTATATAGGATGTTGCCAATCCAGATATGTATAGACTATGATCTCCTATTGGATTGTCAAAAACATTTGTTGCAGAAAAGGTTTGCCCATTGTCTTGAGACACAAACATCGCATAACTTCCAGACTCTGTCATTGCCGCTCCTGCCCAAACAATATTCGGATCTGCTGGAGAAACCTTAACATTTAATGCACTTGCAGCACCAGGTGTGAAATTACCAGGTATTGAAATTAAGTTCCAATTTCCAGCAAAATCCGTTGAACGCCAAACACCGCTACTTGAAACGGCAAAAACAACATCTGGATTGTTATTTGCGTTTGCTACTTTTGTGAAAAATGGTGATTTACTACTATCACTAGATTCTGCAAAATTTGCTGATGAACCACTAAAGTTAATAAAACGTACAAAATAATTTGTTTGAGAGGTTACAATAAAATCTTGTGGGTTATTATAATGCCAAATAGCCTCAAAACCATCTCCTCCTGATGCTCTTGTGTATGTTTTATTTTTTGTAGTATTATTTCCTGTTGATATCCAAGAACCATTATCTTGAGCTCCTGCTAAATAATTGTCTTGACCATTTTGCTTGGCAGCACCATAAAATTGAGTACTATTTTTTCCTGTTACAGCAGCAGACCAATCGCCTTCAGTTGCTCCAGAATCTTGTTTCATTGTTGTACTATACACACCACCATCATTGGCTAGTAAAATTCTAAATTCTTGATTTGATCCAGTAATTGAGAATAACCCATGTTGATCAACATGTACATGAGAGTTCATTTGAGATCCATCATATCCAGAAGCAATAGATGTAGATGTAAATTTATCTCCAACTACAGTCACTTTAAACACAGCAACACCTCCAACATAAAAAATATTTGCATCGTATGGATGCGCCATTAAAGCATTGTCATACCAACCTTGGCCTGTAACTAAATTTGCAGCAGCTGCAGTACCAGTAGTACCTAAACTTGTAAACGAAGTTCCATTATTTCTTGAAACATAAAAATCTGTATTTACACCTACAGTAGCATTTGAACCACTATAAACGCTTAAGAAAACCGTTTTAGGATCTGCAGGCGATACTGCAGTCTCAAACCTACTGTGGTTAGAGTTTAGCGCTACTCCATCAAATGTAGTAGACCAAGAGACACCACCGTTGGTACTTCTTACAATTCCTAAACCATTTACAGAACCATATTGTATGTTAAAGTTTGACGGATCTGCATCCAAATCTTGAACTCTTCCTGTAGATGTATATGATTTCGACCAATTTACACCACCATCTGTTGTTATGTAAATTCCATTTACTGTACCTATAATCACATTATTTTTATCAGCTGGGTTGATAATAATACGTCCAATACTTCCAAATGAAGTTGTGTTTGTTAAATGTTGCCATGTGGTTCCTCCATCTGTTGTTTTATAAACACCAATACCACCAATAGCATCAAGATTCCCAAAAGGTTCACCTGTTCCAACATATAAGGTATTTGCATCATTCTGGCTAATTACAATTGTAGAAGTCGATAAATTAGGAACTTGAGAATCTGTAAGGTTTGTCCATGTAGACCCACCATCTTCGGTAAGCCAAACACCACCACCGACAGAACCGACAAACCATCTGTTTGCATTTGTTGGATCTACAGCAATTCCTCTAGCTCTACCTGGCACGTTAAATGGACCTCTTTCTTCAAAAACAGGTGTAATTGAACTCGCAGATTTTTTTGCTAATTGAATTTGTTTTGCTTTATTATATTCTGTAATTAAATATCCCTTTTTATAAGTAGATTTCTCTTCTCCTAAACCTTTTCTAATTTGATCTTGGTAATCAGCTATATGCTCAATTCCTTTTTTATGGTTTTTTCGATCTTTCTTACTCGTCTTCTTTTCTTCTACCTTTATAATAGTTGCTTCTTTTGTTTTTTGCTGACAGGAAGCAAAAACTAAAAGGCAAACTAAAGTGTATTTTATTAACGATACGTAATTTTGTTTCATAGTTTTGGTTATAAGAATTATTTAATTTTAATGATTGTATAATTTTGTTGTTGCTGTTTTTTCCCGTTTAGTAGCTCTTTATGGTCATCTTTTTGTACCATCCCGATATGAGGTGTACATTTTAGATTTGAATTGTCTAACCAGTCTATACTTTTCCCTATAAAAGTTCCTTTTTTTAGCTCCTTTTTCGTCTCAATATCTATGACTGTAAACTTAAATGTTATGATGGGACTTTTTGCTGTAGAATATTTTAAAATCAAAAGCATAGATTTTTCTTGATTGTACAACTCTTTTGTTATTTCTTTCATTTCAAAAGAAAGAACGGATTCTGTTTTTGTTGTTTTCTTGTCCACATTTGCTGTTTTACAAAAGAAAAACATACTTGAAATCAATGTTAAAAATAATATTGGTATTCCTTTCTTAAACATTTATCTATTTGTTTTTTTAATCATTTTTTTTCTTAAATCAAGTCTCCTTGAATCTTTTTATACAGCCTAATTGCGTAACCATCAGACATGCTTGCAACATAATTACAAACCGCCATAATCCTGTCATATAAACTGCCTTTATCTTCATGATATTCAGGAGGAAGTAAATTTAACGTTAATTTATGATAATTAGACATCTCTTTCTCAAAATTTTTATTAACCGCCTCAATGAAGACATTTAACAAGTTTCCTATTATCTTATAACCTGCCAATTCCTTCTCAACAACATCTTTGCTTTTATAGATTATAGATACACTAATTTTTATTATGTCATTGATTTGTGCCTCGTACTTACATTTATCTAGTAATCCTCTATCAAAAGAACCATTTAAAATAGCTTCTTCATTGGCTAAAAAGATCTCTACAGCTTCATTTATCAATACTCCAATTGCCAAGGCCCTCAAATAACTTACGCGATCTTTTGTATGTTTTAGAGTATGATATTTTTTAGTGTCAATGGTGTTTTTCACCAACTTAATCATAAACTCAAGCGCAAATTCTTCATCGATTAAGCCTAAATTGATTCCGTCTTCAAAATCAATAATTGTGTAACAGATATCATCTGCTGCTTCTACTAAATACGCTAAAGGATGACGGTAGAAAGAAAGATCTTCTGTAGTCGATTTTTGTTGCAACCCTAATTCTTGAGCAACATCTATAAATTTGTCTTTTTCTGACTGAAAAACGCCATATTTTTTATCTACAATGTGTGTCGTTGGTTTTTTTGGCAATGATTCTTTAGGATATTTCATAAATGCTCCTAATGTTGCGTATGACAATCTCAACCCACCAGAAATACCTTCTCTACTTTCTGTTAAAATTTTAAATCCGTTTGCATTCCCTTCAAAATCTATCAAGTCTTGGTATTCTTTTTCAGACAATTGCGCTTTATATTGCGCTCCGTTTCCTGTTTTAAAATACTCTCCGATTGCTTTTTCTCCAGAATGACCAAAAGGAGGATTTCCAATATCGTGCGTTACAGAAGCTGCAGCGACAATAGCTCCAAAATCGTTAAATGTATAGCCTAAACTCGCCAAATTAGGATGACGTTCTAGCAATGCTCTACCAACACGTCTACCAATACTTCTACCTACAACAGATACTTCTAAACTGTGCGTTAAACGCGTGTGCACAAAATCGGTTTTTGATAGTGGAATTACCTGTGTTTTATCTTGTAAACTTCTAAATGCTGATGAAAATATGATTCTATCAAAATCTACGTCAAAACCCAAACGCGTTTCATCTTGCTTGGCTCTATCACGTTTTTCTGTATCTCCAAATCGTTTTAACGATAGTAATTGTTCCCAGTTCATTTTATGCTGAATTTAGTTCAGTATCTTATTATTATTTTCTGATGCCGAAGTTAACAAAAAAAGAGAAGTATTTCTACCTCTCTTTTTTCAACTTTTAATTTATTCTTTTGTCTCTAGAGACAATCATGGACATGGTTAAGATCCACACATTAAGCAATCATCATCTGGTGCTCCATTTTTAGAAGCATCTACCATTGCTTTAAACTCTGAAGCAGACATTGGTTTTTCATCTTCAATGACGTCTTCTTTCTTTTCTATGTTTAGGGTAAACTGTTTTGCATTTACCGCAGATTTTGTTCTTAGGTAATACATTCCGGTTTTTAATCCAGATTTCCATCCATAGAAATGCATTGATGTTAATTTACCAAAATCTGGATCTTGCATAAACAAGTTTAATGATTGAGATTGATCGATAAAATATCCTCTATGGCGGGCCATATCGATAATATCTTTCATACTCATTTCCCAAACTGTTTTGTACAATTCTTTTAAGTCTGCAGGAATTTCTTCAATGTGTTGGATAGATCCGTTTGCACGCATAATATCTTCTTTCATATTGTTATCCCACAACCCTAACTCAACTAAATCTTCTAATAAATGTTTGTTTACAACGATAAACTCACCAGACAATACTCTTCTGGTATATATATTAGAGGTATACGGTTCAAATGCTTCGTTATTTCCTAAGATTTGAGAAGTAGAAGCTGTTGGCATTGGAGCCACTAATAATGAGTTTCTAACTCCGTGTTTCATTACGTTTTTACGCAACTTCGCCCAATCCCAGTTTCCGCTTAACTCATCATCTTTAATTCCCCACATATTAAATTGGAATTCTCCTTCTGACATCGGAGATCCTTTAAATGTAGAATATGGTTCTTTTGCTTTAGCAATCTCCATAGAAGAAGTTACTGCTGCAAAATACATGGTTTCAAAAATTTCTTGATTCAGTTTTTTCGCTTCATCAGATGTAAATGGTAAACGCAAATTGATAAATGTATCTGCCAAACCTTGGATACCCAATCCTACAGGTCTGTGACGGAAGTTAGAATTTTCTGCCTCTTTAACGGGGTAGTAGTTCATATCGATAACCGTATCTAAGTTACGAGTTACCTTTTTAGTTACTTCAAATAATTTTTTATGGTTGAAGAATTTTTCTCCATTTTCTTTTTCTGTAACAAACATTGGCAATGCAATAGATGCTAAGTTACATACGGCAACTTCATCATTTGCAGTGTATTCCATAATTTCTGTACACAGGTTTGAAGAACGAATAGTTCCCAAATTTTTGTGATTTGTCTTACGGTTTACGGCATCTTTATATAACATATAAGGCGTACCAGTCTCAATTTGAGATTCTAGGATTTTCTCCCAAAGCACACGTGCTTTAATTGATCTTCTTCCTTTTTTAGAGGCTTCATATCCTTCATATAAACGTTCAAATTCATCTCCATAAGAATCAAACAAATGCGGACATTCATTTGGACACATCAAGGTCCATTCTCCATCTTCTTGAACACGTTTCATGAATAAATCTGGAATCCACATTGCATAGAATAAATCACGTGCACGCATTTCTTCTTTACCGTGATTTTTTTTCAAGTCTAAAAACTCAAAAATATCTGCATGCCAAGGCTCTAAATACATTGCGAAAGACCCTTTACGTTTTCCTCCTCCTTGGTCTACGTACCGTGCAGTATCATTAAATACTTTTAACATGGGTACAATTCCGTTTGATGTACCATTTGTTCCTCTAATATAAGAACCTGTAGCTCTTACATTGTGCAAAGACAAACCAATACCACCGGCAGATTGCGAAATTCTTGCTGTTTGCTTTAAGGTATCGTAAATACCATCAATACTATCGTCTTGCATTTGTAATAAGAAACAAGAAGACATTTGAGGTTTTGGTGTACCAGCATTAAACAATGTTGGCGTTGCATGTGTAAAATATTTTTTACTCATCAACTCGTAAGTCGCAATAGCTTCGTCAATATCTTCTTTGTGGATACCAATAGAAACACGCATTAACATGTGCTGTGGACGTTCTGCAATTTGACCGTTTAATTTTAATAAATAAGAACGCTCTAATGTTTTAAAACCAAAATAATCATAATTAAAATCTCTATTGTATATAATTGTAGAATCTAATTTCTCTGCATTGTCTTTAATGATCTTATACACATCATCTGCTAACAATGGGGCTTTTTTATCTGTACGTGGATTTACATAATAATACAAATCATCCATGGTGTCTGAAAATGATTTCTTTGTGTTTTTATGTAAGTTAGAAACAGCAATTCTTGCCGCTAATTTTGCATAATCAGGATGCGCAGTTGTCATTGTAGCGGCAGTTTCTGCTGCTAAATTATCTAATTCTGACGTGGTAACACCATCATACAGCCCTTCAATAACACGCATGGCAACTTTTACGGGATCTACAATTTTGTTTAATCCGTAACACATTTTCTTGACTCTTGCCGTAATCTTGTCAAACATTACCGGCTCTTTCTTGCCATCTCTTTTTAGTACATCCATGTTAAATAAGGTGTTAAATTAGTTATTTGGTTTGTTGAGTCGTCAAAAAAATCCACATAATTTTGACGTATAATTTTGTTTATAATGTCCTTTATAAAAAGGAAAATAATTTTGTTTTGCTACTATAAAACTTAGTGCTTAGGGAAACACTAAGCTTAAAAATCTGAGTCGAAGCTGATACTTCCAGTTCCCCCCGATTTTACTCCTGCTTTTTGATATTCTGAAACTCTTTTTTCGAAGAAATTTGTTTTTCCTTCTAAGGAAATCATTTCCATAAAGTCAAATGGGTTTTTAGATTCGTAAACTTTATCACATCCGAATTCTAATAATAACCTATCTGTTACATACTCTAAATACTCTGTCATTAACTTGGCGTTCATTCCAATCAAACTTACCGGCAAAGACTCTGTAATAAACTCTCTTTCAATATTTAAGGCATCAATAATAATTTCTTTGATACGTTCTTTTGGTACTTTATTTACGATGTGGTGATTGTGTAAGTGTACCGCAAAATCACAGTGCATTCCTTCGTCTCTTGATATCAATTCGTTAGAAAATGCCAATCCTGGTAATAAACCTCTTTTCTTTAACCAAAAAATAGAACAAAATGATCCTGAAAAGAAAATACCTTCTACGGCTGCAAAAGCAATTAATCGCTCAGCAAAAGAATCTGATTCGATCCATTTTAACGCCCAATCTGCTTTCAATTTAATTGCAGGAAAGGTTTCTATTGCTCTAAACAGCTTGTCTTTTTCTACTTCATCTTTTACATAGGTATCTATTAATAGCGAATAGGTTTCAGAATGAATGTTTTCCATCATGATTTGAAAACCGTAGAAAAACTTTGCTTCTGAGTATTGCACTTCGTTTACAAAATTTTCTGCTAAATTTTCATTTACAATTCCGTCAGAAGCCGCAAAAAAAGCTAAAATATGTTTGATAAAATAGCGTTCATCGTCTGATAATTTATTGTTCCAGTCGATAACGTCTTCAGATAGATCAATTTCTTCAGCGGTCCAAATACATGCTTGTTGTTTCTTATACCATTCCCATAAATCATCATGTTGAATTGGGAAAATTACAAATCTGTTATCGTTCGGCTGTAAAATTGGTTCTATGGCAGACATTCTTTATAAAAAATTTAGTTGTTTTGTTTGTGTGTTGTTTGTCGAAAAAGACGTTAACAAAGATTGGAAAATTTGTCTGAAATACGAAGTCATACTTATTCACAATAACTTGAAGTTTTTAACAAAACGTTCACATTTGTGGTTTTTTCGCAGATAAATAATATTATATAAATTACTGACATACAGCATGTTGCGAATATTTATTTTTTTAATCCCTTGATTCTATTGAGTTTCTTAAAAAAGTCGAATTCTATTTTGAGAAACTAATTTTTAAATTTGCATCATAAAAAAAGACCTGAAAAAATTCAGGTCTTATCTATTTTTGAAAAAATATTTTATTAATTGATCGTCGCGGTCATATTCATAAACACTTCGATTTCAAAATCCATTCCCTCTACTTCTGACAAGACAGTTCCTATCAACTTAACGGAAACTTCTGAATTATTCACAAAGTTAGAGGCTATAAGACTCAACTTTGCGGCATCCGTTATTTCAAATGTTGTTCCAGCTGCTGCTGCTGCAGAAATATTAAAATCTGTCAACTCTCCAATAACCACATCATCAAATTTCAAAGTTCCTGTAGGAATTGTTCCAGCAGCATTACCTGCAAAGTCTTTAAATTTATAGGTTAAGGTATTTATCTCTATGGCTGTTATTTTATCTTTATACTGTGAAAAATCACCAGAGTTTAAGTTTACAGTACTTGACAAATCAAATGCAACAGCTGTACTCCCTGTTTGAAGCACATTTACAGGAATCGATTCCGTTAAACTATTTTCCACTTTTAACTCTAATAATTCGTCTAAACTACCACAAGAAGTTGCAATCAGTGATAAGAAGAATATGTATATACATTTTTTCATAATTCTATTATTTTGTTTTTTTTTATAAAGGTACAAATTACTTCGCTAAATGTTTTTCAGCTACTTTTTCAAGTTCTTCATACCAATCTTCACCAAACTTTCTTACTAAAGCTTGTTTTACAAATTTATACACAGGCACTTGTAATTCTTTACCTAAAGAACAAGCATCATCGCAAATTTCCCACTTATGGTAATTTACAGCAGAAAACTCGCTGTAATCTTTCACCCTTACAGGGTATAAATGACAAGAGACTGGTTTTTTCCAATCAACAATTCCTTGGTTATATGCTTCTTCAATTGCACATAAGGCCGTATTATTTTCATCAAAAATAACGTATGCACAATCAGCATCGTTAATTAATGGAGTTTCTAATTCTCCAAAATCACTTGTAACCCACGTCCCTTGACTTTCTATAACATCAATTCCTTCTTGACGTAAAAATGGTTTTATCTTTGGGTAAATTTCATCTAAAATTTCAGTTTCTTCCTTTTCTAAGGGGGCTCCTGCATCTCCATCAATACAACAAGCTCCTTTACAAGCTGAAAGATTACACACAAAATCTTTGTCTATAAGATTCTCTGAAACTATGGTTTTTCCTAATTGAAACATTTAGCAAAAATACATTTATTTTTTTTCTAATTCTTTATCTTTACGATAACTTAGTCATCAATTCACACTATTAAATTATTGTTATTATGGAATTTAATGTAAAAGAAGTTTTTACCGCATTTATGGTTCTTTTTGCTGTTATAGATATTATTGGAAATATTCCGATTGTTATTGATCTGCGTAAAAAATCTGGCCATATCCAATCAGGAAAAGCAGCTATAATAGCTGGTGCAATTATGATTCTTTTTTTATTTTTAGGAAAGAGTTTACTCACAGTAATTGGAGTAGATGTCAATTCGTTTGCTGTTGCTGGGTCTTTTATTTTGTTTTTCATTGCACTAGAAATGATCTTAGGAATCACCTTATACAAAGACGATGAAAGCACGGCAATAACCGCGTCAGTCTTCCCTTTGGCTTTCCCTTTAATTGCCGGGCCAGGAAGCTTAACAACCTTACTTTCTCTAAGGGCTGAGTTCCATGTAGAAAACATTATCATCGCAGTGTTTTTAAACGTACTAGTCATCTATATCGTATTAAAAACATCTTCTAAGATTGAAAAAATAATCGGCCCAAATGGCATCAATATTATTAGAAAAGTATTTGGAGTAATTCTTTTAGCAATTGCGGTTAAACTTTTTGCTGCAAACATTAAAGAGTTGTTTTAATGGCAGATTTTGATGTCTTAATTATTGGCGGCGGCGTTGCAGGAATGCAATGTGGTTTAATTTTAGGTTCAGCAAAAGAAAAGCCATTTGCTTCGGATAAAAAAATTGGCATTATACTACACCAAAAAGCTTCTCATTTACAAAACGCTTTATTCAATAATACGCTTGGTATAAAACCTGGAACCCTTGGGTGCAATATCCTTATGGAAGGTAAAGAACACTTAAGCGCTATTTACCCACATATTTGCCAAATAAATGATGAAAAAGTACTCTCTATTTCTCCTTTTCAAAATGGGTATGAGATTACTACAAACAGGCTTATATATTATTCAAAAATTGTAGTTCTAGCGTTAAATTACTCAAAGCCACTAACAATAAAAGGTGTCGAAAAATATATTATTCCTCATAAAAAATCAAATGCAAAAAAGGACCGCATTCAGTTAAAAAACGTAGATTTATTGGTCGACAATGGACTATATGCATGTGGGACTATTGCCGGATTAAGAAGTCAGTTTTCTATTGCCGCTGGAAGTGGAGCAGCAGTTGCAACAGATATATTAACGTTATGGAATGGAGGAAATCACAGCAAAATTCATGATAAACCACTACAAAAAAACCCAGCTAATTAGCTGGGTTTTTAGTGTAATTCTATGTTAAATACATTTATTCTACGGTAACCGATTTAGCCAAATTTCTAGGTTGATCTACATTTTTCCCTAACATTACTGCTATATGATAAGACAGCAATTGTAACGGTATTGTTGTAAGCAATGGTGTAAATGCCTCTTCTGTATCAGGGATTTCAATAACATGATCTGCAATCCCCTTAACTATTGTATCTCCCTCTGTAACAACTGCTATAATCTTTCCAGATCTAGATTTTATTTCTTGAATATTGCTTACCACTTTTTCATAATGACCTTTGCTTGTTGCAATAACAAAAATTGGCATATTTTCATCAATTAAGGCAATGGGTCCATGTTTCATTTCTGCAGCAGGATATCCTTCTGCATGAATGTAAGATATTTCCTTTAGCTTCAATGCTCCTTCTAAGGCCACAGGAAAATTAAATCCTCTACCTAAATACAAGCAGTTTGTTGCGTCTTTATATACAGAAGCAATATATTTTACTTGCTCGTCAATTTTTAATAATTCCTCTACCTTATTCGGTATTAATTGTAAAGTCTGTAGGTAGGTTTGGAAAAGCGTTTTAGAAATTTTCCCTTTCGCTTTACCTAATTTCAATGCAATTAACGATAATACCGTTATCTGAGTTGTAAATGCTTTAGTAGATGCTACTCCTATCTCTGGACCAGCGTGTGTATAAGCTCCTGCATGGGTCTCTCTAGCAATAGATGAACCAACCACGTTACAAACACCAAATACAAAAGCACCTTTAGATTTTGCTAACTTAATAGCTGCTAGAGTATCAGCTGTTTCCCCAGATTGAGAAATTGCAATAACAATATCTTTATCTGTAATAATTGGATTTCTATATCTAAATTCAGAGGCATATTCTACTTCTACAGGAATTCTAGCAATATCTTCAAATAAATATTCCGCTACTAAACCAGCATGCCATGAGGTTCCACATGCAACAATAATAATTCTCTCAGCATTTAAAAACTTCTCTAAATTATCATCTACACCTGCCATTCTAATGATTCCTTGGTCGGCAAGCATTCTTCCTCTATACGTATCTAAAATCGCTTTTGGTTGCTCATGAATCTCTTTTAACATAAAGTGATCATAGCCCCCTTTTTCAATTTGTTCTAAACTCAATTGTAGTTCTTGAGTTTTTGTATCCACTAAAGAATCATCTTTAATTTCACGAACTTTAATTCCTTTACCCAGTTTAATAATGGCCATTTCTTCATCTTCTAAATACACTGCCTCTTTAGTGTATTCTATAAAAGGAGATGCATCTGAAGCTACAAAAAACTCTTTATTATCTTTTCCAATACCAATTGCAATAGGACTTCCTAAACGCGCAACTACAATTTCGTTTGTTTTAGTTTTATCAAAAACAGCAATAGCATACGCACCGATTACTTGGGTTAAGGCAATTTGCACTGCTTTTCCAAGTTTACAGTTTTCTTGTTTTTTTACCTCTTCAATAAGATTTACTAAAACTTCGGTATCTGTATCACTTTGAAAAACATAACCTCTACTAATCAGTTCTTTTTTTAATGTGTCATAATTTTCTATAATTCCGTTGTGAACAATAACCAGTTCACCAGACATAGAGGTATGAGGATGAGAATTAACGTCATTTGGCACACCATGTGTTGCCCAACGCGTATGACCTATCCCAATATTTCCTTTTTTTCTTTTTTCATCACTATCCGTGATTGCTTCTAAATCAGAAACCTTCCCTTTTGTTTTAGTTACACAAACATCATCTCCATCAAACATCATAACACCCGAACTATCGTACCCTCTGTACTCTAATCTTTGTAACCCTTTTATAACAATTGGATATGCTTCTCTATAACCTATATAACCTGTAATTCCACACATAGCAATGCTTTATTTTTTTATTGAATATGATATTTTTAACCTCGCTCTTCTTTCACCATTTAATGTCTCGTCATGGTTTAATAAAGTAACCGCTTTTGGATTCCAATTGTAGTTTCTCATTATTGTGTCATTAATGGTTATGGGTGCATCCGTAAAATTAAAAACTTTCAACCCTAAAACTGGATTATAGCTTGAATTACCATTTAATAAATCTGATACATAATCGGTAATTCTAAAGGTATAATTATCGGGCTTACTATCAGACGAAAGCACTAATTTCCCATTAAAAACATCCGCTCCTTCGGTAATTCTATCTTTAATCTGAGTCGCATGCAGATTACCATCTTTAAATAAATACAATTTAAATGGAGTCGCGATTGTATCATATTTAACAATGTCTTGATTCACATAAAATGTCAAGGACGCATCATTTATAAGCCAATTTTTATTTTTTAATATGTTCAATTGATTTGAATCAAATATTTTTACTTGAGCCGCATTTCCAGCTGCTCCTTGCAAAATAATATTCTTATCAGCTGGATACACTTTTTCAGTCATTTTATACAAACTTGTACTAAAATTTGACAGTAAAAAAGTATTTGATTTCTGAATTGTATCGATCACTGTTGCTCCACCTATTACAATTGTTTTTGTATACCTTAACTCTATTGAAGGTCTATGTTCTTGATTTGTATTGTTAAACAAAAAAGAAACTAACGCTCCCTCATTCCCTGAAGCCTCTATATACATTCCTTTAAAATACTCATTTAAAGCTTCTTGCGACTCAAATTCAGCAGATTCATATTTGTCAACAAACATCTCTTTGAACTTACTTTTATCTAACCCAATCCTTGCAAAAGGAATATTATTTAGTAATTTCAGTGTATCTGTTTTGTATACAACTCCGTTGCTTAATTTGCTTTTGTAAATTAAAGCTGTGTCTAAAGGATTTGGCTTAAATTGGTAGTTTGCAATAGAATTTAAAACACCTGGAAGTATTTGATAATTGTGATTAGATTGATAATTATTTGCATTTGCAGGATTAACAGGATCCAACCTATTCATATAAGTATCTGTTCTATAAACATTAAGGTTAAACGATTTTGTCTTATCTCCAATAACAGAATCAAGGGTATACTCTGAAGTTGTCCCTGTATTTAATGTTGCTTGATAAGGCAACTTTAAAAACACGGTATCAATAGTAGTTACCACTGTTGTATCCGCTCCATATGTCCTTTCGCCTTCTACTGTATTTTTAATTTCGGCGTCTAATACAATTTGAGATACAACTGAAGCCTCAATTTTCTCATAATTTGGGTTGTTGTATACCCCTAATAAATATTGGCCTAGAGTTCCTCCAATTGCCAATCCATCTGCACGTACACTAGTAATTGATTTATTTGTCACAACAACCTCAATTATTGTGTCCTTAGTATCAAATTTTGTGTTTTTTACAACATTTGATGCAATATCATTAAAATCTTTTTCACATGATATTACTCCAATTATGAACAATATAAACACACCAAAATATACACTCTTTTTTGTCATTTTTTCTTTAAAATAATGGTTATTCAGCTAAAACCTCGTTAGCATAAAATTCTAAATAAGCTTCCGTTAATGTTTCTTCTGTTTGATATTCTAATACAGGTTTGTTATTGTCCTGAATAAAAGAATTTAATTCATCAGAAATACTTTCGCTTCCTTTAATTACGGCATCAGAATTTTC
>Ga0105359_10002461_pt1 | contig 15356 bp, 19 predicted proteins | sample GOMGulsemesocosm_6_FD_83659 | JGI IMG/M metagenome (GOLD analysis project Ga0105359, IMG submission 83659) | Methane-oxidizing microbial communities from mesocosms in the Gulf of Mexico - GOM8C Gulf of Mexico | ecosystem: Environmental > Aquatic > Marine > Cold seeps | place: Gulf of Mexico...
CCCTAACGACTGTACCAAATGGTAGGGTTTTATGAGCTGCAGTATAGGCTCTCATATTGTATGTCTCTCCACTGGCAGTTAGCTTTCCGTGAAATCGTTTACCATACCAAGAAGCCTGACCAATAGTTATCAGTGGTAACTGTGAATAACATCGCATGAATGTACTCTCATTGTGGATAGAATCAATCACATATAATTATAACTATATAACCTATAGGAATATGTAATTGTGTCTGTATACTCTTAATATTTATGAAATTTATACGTAGATAAAGGTGGGGTATCCCCTACATATGTAGGTAAGTCGATGGTAAGGGGGGGATAAAGGTTTAATTCCCGTTATTCGTACACATATTGAAGCTGTACTAAATTATGATAAATTTCAAGAAACTTGAAAAATATCACAGGTATATTTCCCTCACACCTGAACCCTCTAGATCGAACCATATGAGCTTAACAAACCCTCTCTTAATATGCTTACAACCTTTACACTAAGCCTGTTATGAGAGTTCTATGGTTCAGGTTATGTAGGTGTAAGTAAACCGCAGTTGTTCGTATTTAAGTTATCAGTTAATATAATCTTAAGGTCACTGAGATACCTGCAAGTTGATTAGTGAATGAATGAGATATTAGAGAACCATCAATGCTTAATGTATATGGTTCGTTATTGGCTAGCATGGCAATGCTGGTTAGTACTATTAAGACTCTAGTATGGAAGTTAGTAAAGTATTCGCGTCACTGAACTAATGAAAGTATGACTAATGGAAGGACTGCGAATCCTGATGTTAGAGTAAGTTGAGGTGACTAGGTATAAACAGCCTGGTTACCATCAATACTGTAGTTAATTACTATGGTTTACACATACCATTTAAGTGTGGTGTTTTTGTTTCTAAAGTACCTTGATGTTTGATAGTCTATCCTTATCGACTCGAGGATGTAACATAGTAATTAGTCCTCGGTAATATTATATTATTGAGGATACTATTAATGGCAACTCCAGACCAAGTACTGCAACAAGCATTAGCTAGACAAACTCAAGTACTGAATACAGAACCCACACAGCAAGTACAACCATTCGAAGCTGGTAATCTAGGTGGTAACATTGGATTAGCCAATCAAGGATTAACTACTATTGCTAATGCTTTACTTTCTCCTAGTCAACGTACTTCAGCAGCAGAGCAGAAAGCTTATGAACGTAATCAGGTTGCACTGAATAGAGAAGTAGAGCAAGCTAGATTAGACCAAGGTTATTCCAGAGAACAGGAACTACTTCAGAACCAACAAGACTTTGCTACTGAAAGAGATGCTATAGCACAACGAGGTAGAGTAGACCTAGCTAACCTAGATGCAGAGCTTAGAGTGGCTAAACCTAATACATATACTCCAGTTAAAGATACTGATGGCAATGTTATTGGTTCATTCAATGTTAATACTGGTGACCAGAAACTATATGACTCTACAGCAACTGAGGGTGATACTATTATTAACCCTGATACTGGCTATGATACTGGATTCAGTAAAGTACAAGTTAAAACAGCTCAAGGTGCTTCTGATTCGATTCAAAGTATTAACCCAACACTGGAGCTTATCGAAAGTTTCACTATTGATAACTATATGGGGGCTAGTGGTCTATCATCATATGCTCCTGACTTTGCTATTGCTGGTGGTACTGATGCTTCCGCCAAGTTCGGACAATTAGCTGGTGCTGGTTTCCTAGAGAACATTGGTTCATTCGAGGGTAAAGGTGCTCTATCTGATTCAGAGGGTAAAGCTATTCGTCAGGCATACAGTGGTATCTTTGATGAAGATGGTGTTAAGTCTGGTATCTCAGAAGATGAATTCTATAATCAAACACAGATCATTAGGCAGAACCTACAGATCTCTAAAGCTAAATCACAGAAGATTGAATCAATAGGTAGAAAGCTTACATCTAAAGAAGCTAAAGATATCGCTGATACGATTAAATCAGAGAATCCTATTAAGACATTCGATCAAGCTCAGGCAGATACTAATGCAGCTAATCGTCCTCAACAACCTGCATTTGAACCATTAGGATCTAGTACTCCTACCGGTCTAACTTCACCGTCTGGTATCTCTTATTCTATCGTAGGGCAGTAATTATGATTATTAATATCAATGGTACTCAGATAGAAGTTCAGGATGGTCTATCACAAGAACAGATTGGTCAGTTTGTAGATGAAGTTGCACCAACGCTAGGACAACGGGAACCAGTAGATAATAGAAGCTTTCTAGAACAATCAGGTGATATTGCTAGAGCTGGTGCTGAGGGTTTAACACTAGGTTTTGCTGATGAGATTAGCGGTAGTGTTCAATCAATCTTATCTACTGATGTTGGTACAGACTATTTCAATAGACTTGGTAAGAACTACACAAGAGAACGAGATCTATCCCGTAATACCTTTGAGGCATATAAAGATTTGTATCCTACTGAAGCATTAGTAGGTGAGATTGCAGGTGGTGTTGCATCACTAATTTTACCAGGTGCTGCAATTGGTCAAGCTACTAGAGCTGGTCGTATTGGTAATGCTGCAGTGCAAGGTGGTATTGCAGGATTAGGTGGTAGTGAAGCAGAACTGCTATCTGGTGATACTGCTCAAGATGTTGCTACTGGTACGTTATTAGGTAGTGCATTTGGTTCAGGTGCAGAGCTAGCTGCTGCAGGTGCTAGAGGTCTAAATAGTAAGTTTGGTGGTTCAGATGCTGTATTCAATCGCTTATTAACTACTATTTCCGATAGTGAAGGTGGTGCAGATGTATCCCCTACTATTCAACGAGCTAGAGAGCAGTTAGAAACACTTGAAAATGCTACTGGGCAGAAAGCAGCATTAGGTGATCTAGATATATTCCAAGATCTAGGAAGAGAGACTACAGGTGTTACTCCAGTAGATTCTAATCTTCAGAGTAATCTACAAGCACGAACCAGAGGACTTCAGACTGATATTCTAGAGGGTAGAACTGGTGAAGTAGGAGTAGATCCAACGTATACAGCTAATGTAGATGCTCAAGGTAATCCATTGCTTAGTGGTTCAGGTCGTCCAACGGTTGCAAGTACTGCCGATGGTCTTGAACAAGGTCAAATTGGTGGTGTTGATATTACTACACAGGAACTTGTTCCTAATACTGCTGATACAGGTAATGCTGCTGATGGTTTCATTGGCCTAGATCGATACGCTACAGCGGCTAGACAGCAGGGTAATACTGATTCTGCTGCGTTGTATCAACAAGCATACAATGATCAGTTGAATACATCACAGATTAATGATCTATCTAAACTGGTTCGTAATGCTCCAGCACTGCAAGGTGTATTTGATACTGCTTCTGATAATGCTCGTAACATTCGTGCATCACAAGGTCTGTTTGGTACTCCTCCATTGGTACAAGTAATCGATGAAGCTGGTAAGGTTCTCAATAGTCAAGCTGCAAGACTTGAAACTGGTCAATCTAAATCAGCTCTGACAGGGCTTAAACGATCTCTTGATGATATTGCATACCAAGCTTCACCATCACTACAGGATGCTCGTAATGTAGCAAGACAGGGACAGCGTGCTCAGGGTAATATTGAAGCTGGTCAGAGTGTATTGGATTCTTCAGTTGATCAAGTTGATACGCTAGTGAATAGCCTCAGTTTAGCTGATGTTGATCAAGCTACATTAGGTGCAGGTAGAGCAGTTAGAACCAAGTTAACTGATAGCATTACTACTCGAACCAAAGATACAAAAACTAGACGTTTACTCAAACCTAGCGAAGTAGAAAACTACAATAGATTAACCACTCAATCACCTGATAGTTCAGGTCTAGAAGGTTTAGTTAGTGCAGAAGCTATTGCTAATCGTACTGAGAACCTTGCTGCTAAGACCCCTAAGATTATCTTTGATGAATTGAGAGCTGAAGTACCCGGGTTAGCTAAAGATGCTGGTGCACTATCTGCAATGGCTGCATTTGTAATGAATCCGAATGTAGTAATGGCAGGTCTTGCATCTACTAGATTCGGACAAGCTGCTGTAAGTAGGTTCCCTAAGACTAAGTTAGCTAAACGTACTCAGTCAGAACTGTTTAGTTTAGGTGCTACTAAAGCAGATCTTGATTCTCTTATCGCTGGTGACTTCCAAACAATTGATCCTGATAAAGTGTTAGATATTGGTCGTGGACTATCATCATTGCTATCTCGTCAAACAGCTACTAATGTTGCAGCAGATAAATCTGATAGCAAACCAGTACGTAACTAAGATAGCTTAATTAGTGTAGCTAGGTTGCTGCACTACTCTCATCTTTGATATCTAGTCAGTCCATTAAGTTTACGCCTAAGTTTCTAGACTATCTCACTTAGTTGATATGTACGTTCATCATATGTATTATCAATATTGAGTCTAGGTGTGTACAACCGAAAAGGTATTTGTTCAGTACCCTGACTCTAAACTCTATTGAACCTCTGTTGAACAAGGAATAATACAATGGCTGATATGACTACTGATGAAATGTTGAATGATATCTTTGGTGATGAGTATGAGAAAGAAGAACCTAAGAAAGTAACCAAGATCAATATGAACAATACATTCTTATCTAATAGTAATCCTACTTTCAATGTGAAGTCTAAGATTAAATATATGTCACCTGAAGATGGTGATGAACTACTAGGTAAAGTTAAGTCAGGACTACTTAAGAATAAAGACTTTATCAACAGTCCTGCTGCATTGTTAGAATTCTTTGATGAACTACCTGATGATAAGAAAGCCATGGTTCGTGCATACTTCTATGAACAAGATGAGGAATAGACTATGAGTTATTCTAATATGAGTGATGTAGATTTTGAGAAAGAGTTAAACCAACAAGCTTCTACTGAGTTCTCACAGTCTAACCGTACAGGTAGAGCAGCTAAATTAGCATCTATGACCGATGAGCAACTATTCAGTAACTCTCAACGTGTTCATGCAGTAGAGAATCAATTTAGAGCACAGGAGAAGCAACGTAGTACAGGCTATGAATCTCGAACCATGGATAGCTTCAACACTAGCATTGATCTAGATACTCCTAGAGGTGTTGCACATGGCCTACGTAATCAATCAGCTATTAGACAGCAAGAGATCTTGAACCATGTTAACTCTACTAGTCCGAAGAAGTTTGATGATGTAGGTGAGCTATCTACTTCTATTGCACAATGTGATATCTCTGATCGTAACTATGATGCAGTGTGTACCTTGCTTACAGCTTAGTATCACTAGCTAGATTTAAAAGTTTATTTTCCTGTCTTCATTGATAGGCTTTTTTCTGCTCCAAACAGAGCGCAGGGAAGCAATAAGCAGTACACATATTAAATGATGTAGGTTAGATGTAAGGTACGCTTATAAGCTTATTTAGGCGCGATTTAAACAGGAGGAGATTATGAAGTACTTTTGGTTAGTTAAACGTGAAATGAATAAGAGCCCTAAGTAAGGGCTCTCTTTTTATCTAGAGTAGTGTCACTTCAAAGGGTGAATGCTCATCTTTCTGCTGAAGCAGTAATGCATACTTAGTTGAACCAGCATAGAACGATAAGATATAGATCAACTCTGTTACTGGTATGAACTTCAAGAACTCTCTATGCTCCTCAAGTACTTTAGTCTTACTTAGTACCTCTGCATCTAACTGGTTTAGTATTTCATGGTTCATTAGTTAGCCCCACTTATATTATCTAAATCAAGGGCAATACATATCACCATCAATACACCTACAGCTTTCAATACAGATTCTACGATATCTAGGAACATTACACAGTCTCCTTTGATTCTAAATGCTTTTGAACAAATTCAAGTAGTTCATGGAATCTGTCATTGAACCATCTAGGGTTAGTCTTACCTGTGTTAGATGAACCTTTGTCATTAGTACCGAAGTACAAACCTGCTCCAATGATCTCATTAGTAGTTGATAACATACCTAGTGGGCGGAGTACTTCAGCATTGAACTTAGTGGGTGTCATATCATAAGCGTTGAGATCTAACAGGTGTGATAGCGAACTTCTTTCCATATCCAATGTACCAAACTGATTAATCTGTGGTGCTAATTGCATCTTCAAGTCAGTTATAATCTGCTTAGGAACAGTGCCTAAGTCTCTTGTGATCAGATCATTAATATCAATAGGTGCATTGAATAGTTCAGCCATCTTCAAAGCTTGCTGTACAGCGTCAAATGCTCCTGTTTGTTGAATCTGATACAGACGTTGCTCTGCTTGTGCTTTGTCTGCCTGAGCATTGATTAAAGCTATTTGTTGATGAGTCTGTTCAGTAACAGATAGAGCAGCTTGAGCATTAGTGGTCAGGTATTCTTCCATACGATTAAAGGCAGTGATGTACTGTTCTTTCCACTGGATAGCTTTATCACCTGTGAACCCCATAGCTAACATCATAAAACCATCACGGGTAATATCGTAGCAAGGCAACACTTTATTTTGGTCTGACACATAAGAGGACAGCACAAAACTTTGCTCACCAAACTCTTTCGACATTTGGGTTAACAAGGTACGTATAGATACCATGACATTGCGATGCTCTTTATTAAACTTATCTGCAATGATCTTAGAGGTAGTGGTAATAGTCTTATCTTGGTTCAAGTTAACTAGCGTATTCATAGTGTACCTTTACAATGATATAGGCACATGGGAGTATTGAGAGACTTCTACAATGTCCGTTATGTGACTACAGATTAATATGGCCCCCTACTGCTATAGGGGATTGTCTGTAATCTTCGGATCATTGACTTAAGTAGTGTGACTCTTGAAGATAATGAAGTACTTCTTACACTTCATGAGTAGTAATATACACACCTAAATATAACTAATCAACACCTTGTTATTCCATTTAGTTATATATTCCTTAATGGTATCGTTAGCTCACTATAGTAAGTAATGTTAGTCGATTAATATAAGGAACATAGCTATGCCGGGAATCAATCCGAAAACAGGTCTGTATGACTTTAACTACAATCCATCATCACAAGGTCAGTCTGCTACACCTACTAACTTTGGTAACCCTAATGCAGTAACACAAGCTGGTAGATTTAATCCTGTTGCACCTAGTATTAATAGCCTTAACTTTGGTTTAGATGGTGTTAATGCTAATCAGTTTGGTGCTGTACCTCAGAGCTTTACTAATCTTCAGATTCCACAAGATACATTCCTATCTACATCTACTAATGGTTTTGGAAATCAACAAGCTAATATCAATGCTTCTAATGCAGTAGATCCTAATCAACAGTTTGGTTTTAGCGCAGATCAATTATCTACATTAGCTGTAGATCCCACTGCTAATGTAGGGGCTCCTGCAGGAACAAATGTTGGTGGTGCAGGTACAGATCAATCAAGCTTATTCGGTGATCTAGGTACTAAAGATGTATTGGGGCTAGGTCTAGGTTTAGGTCAACTAGGTCTAAGTGCTTATTTTGGTAACCAACAAATTGATGTAGCAGAGGGTAATCTTGCATTAGGCCAAGAGAACTTAGCATTCAAACAACAGCAATACGATGATCGTCTTAACGCAGCTAAATCACAAGGAGGCTAGTCATGCCTGATGTACCTATTACATTTGTTAAATAGCTGCTTACTAGTTAGCTTAATAAGTAAAGATTATAAAGGGTTCTACTTGATTGATAGTAGAGTCCTTTTTTTACATCTGAAAAAAACTCCTCTCTATATAACAATTTGATATAAGCATTAGTTAGGCATATTTGTATTTTTGTATTAGATTGCAAACGCAAATCGACGCAAGTGTATGTTTTATAAAGAATTTTATGTATGTTATAGATACATAAACCCTGAGAGATTAACCATGCTTAAACTAATATTCAAATCCCTAGTAGCACTTAGATATAAAACATCTGCTGTATTCAGAAATCTAGATAGGACTCTAGATGCAAGTATTGCTAAGAATAAACCAGTACCTACGTTTGAGCAGAAGTATGGTTTAACTCCCAAGACTCCTATTATCGTTGGTAAATGCAAAGGTCATATCAATAAGTTCAAAGCTAATAGAAAAGCTAAAGCAGATCTTAATGAATCACTTAAACGTATCGAAGCAATCAACGCCAATATCAAATCAGTAAACAATCGTTAGGACTTACCCATGAACAAACTATTAATATCTATCACATTACTAACACTTGTTGGTTGTGGCTCATCATCAACTGAATCTACTCCAACACCTGCTCCAGAAGGTATATGGGTTGAAACCTATCGTGATGCTGTACGTTATGAAGAAGAATTAGTTAACAACTTAGAAGATATGTCTCCATTTATGCGTGATATGCCTGATGCTACTCAACCTATGACTAAAGATGACGGTAATAGTGCCATGTATATGGAAGATTTCATGGGTAACATATCGCACTTTAGTATTACATGGGGAAGCAGTGAATCAGGTACATATCGTAACTTTGGACTCAATGCTACTCAATATACTGGTAACTATTCTGAAGATATGAGATCACATGGTACTAACTTAATAGCTAGTGCTAAGCATCTACAAGTATGGAACAAAGATTACACAGAAGTCATGTGTTACTTAGGCGAAACAGTTACATGTGAAATTGAGGGACAAACCTATGTTGGTACTAATATTGGATATCCTCCAATGCCTAAATATGCTGAAGAAATAGATTATGCCTTCATACTTGAACAATACATTTTAAACTACTTCAACGTTAACTATTAAAGAACTGAACCATGAAACAATTATTAATCGCTCTATCTCTATTATCACTAACTGGTTGTGCTGCTGTATTCCAAGGCACTACTGATACTTTAAATGTTAAAGCATTAGGTGCAACACAAGAACTAACTAAATGTAGTATTACTGATGGTAAAGCTAATTACTCTACCTTAGGTAAATCAGACATAATCACAGTTGATCGTGGTATCAATGATCTAGTTATATCTTGTGAGAATGAAGATCAATCAGGTGAATTAACAGTACCTTCTGACTTTCAACAAATGTGGTTAGTCGCAGACATCATGTGGGATGCATGTATTATCACACTATCATGCCCTATTGATTTAATCAGTGGTGCATTCTTTGATTATCCAAATGACTTACATATCGAAATGTATAACAAAGATGGTAGTGCGAACTATGTATTAGATACTGATAAAGCCATAGTTGCTAAAGAGCTTAAAGCTAAACGAGCTGCTGAAAGAGCTAATAATTCTAATAACAAGCACAGTAAATAATCAACTAAGGCACATCTATTCAGGTGTGTCTCTCTTAATACCAAAGAATTGAACCATGAACAAACTAATAATGGTATTGGAATTACTAGCACTATTCTCACTCACTGGCTGGATGCTCTATCAGAGTATATTCAACTCGTCACCATGCTACACAAGCGAGTGCAGAGAACTATCATCAGGCAGCAACCGTTATAACTAAAGGAAATGAACCATGTTTAACCTATTAAAGATTATGATCATCATCGTTGGAGTACTATTCATCAAATCAGTGTGGTTCCCATCTACACCCTCTACGACTCAAAGCAATGGTATAGCAATATCACGTACCACATGTATGAACCAAGTACACTCGGCTATCAATGCTCTTGAAGTTGAAACTGGTGTTGAATTAACTAAGACTCAACGTTATGACTTCGTTAACTCTAAATGTAAATAAGACTGAACCATGAAACAATTATTAATCTCTTTAACACTACTAACACTTGTTGGTTGTGACTCATCTGATACCACTAGTGTATTTGATCCAAGTACACATTGCTCAGCTACTAATGAATATAGTTATGTTCACTCTGGTACAGCTAGCCAAGCTACATTCTACTCAAATGAGTGTAACACCATGACTGTAGTAAATTTCGCACATAGTGGTGAGACATTGAAGTCAGCTACATATGAGTATGATGAGGGTGAGTACATCCATTATCCATACTCAGGTACTCCAGATGCTTATGTATACTTCACTGCTATTGGACAACATGAGTATAGAATTAAATATACTCGTGATAATGGAGTAATAACAGCTTCAGCCAGTGATGGTAATGAATGGTATATCTATGACGATGAACCTGAGTTCAATAAAATAGACTACTTACTTACTCCATCTAATATTGATACTGATTATACTGATGCTACTGCTTATGCAGCAATGGTAGGGCCAAGATAACCCAATCCAGTAAGGAACTGAACCATGTTAAAACCAATTGAATCTCTAGGCATCATCTTATGAAATAGTTAATACCATTGAGGACAATAAGTATGAGTACTTAACATCTACTGCATACATCAATGTATCTTCCTCGTAATGACTCAATCATGCCTGACTGTAAATTGTTGAATTTGATCTAATTAATGTATGTATGTAGACTTTGTAACTCAACCAAATATAGGATTATTCTCATGTCTAAATTAACCCCTGATCAACTAGATGCTAAATTGAATAGCGTTAGTGATAAAGATATAAAAGAAGCTCTGAACGGTGCAACTAGTGTCAATGCTACAACATCAAAAGACATTATGGTACTAGCTGGTATAGTAGATGAAACTATGCACTTCTCCACTATTGATGCATCGGTACGTAGGATTGGGGTATTACCAAAGAAGACTAGAACTAAGAGACAAGATCTTATGATTGATACCAATACTGATACTGCAAAGCTAAGACGCTATGAGAGTATTTTAAGTAGTATGTCTGATGAGTTTAAGGCTGAGTTCAATAAGAAGCTTAGAGAAGCTGCTGAGAACGATATGGAAGCTGAACTACAGAAAGAACTAGAAGCTGTTAAAGCTAAGTTTAATAAACGTATTGCTTCAGTAGAAACTATCTAATGAATAAGAGGAGTGTAATGCTCCTCACTTTGAACCATGCCTAATCTATCTCTTATTACTTCCTTTACACACTAGGCAAGTGAGCGTAGTGCCAATTGAGCCAGCAACGCAGCGTAGCGAGTAGCGCACGATTGCAGGTACGGATGTGAGCCTGCCGTCTAACGCAAAATCCTTTTATCTAATACACTTATCAACTATCTATTAATACGATCTCTATGAGCTTGTTTGGTGGATAGTATTAGATATAAAAGTATTTAGTTTCCGTATGACGCAATCTTTCGCTTACCGCACTAGCGAGCAAGGCATCCGTCTCGCAAGCTCGACACCTTACTCTTGTGCTCACGCTTCGATTGCTATCGCTCCGGCGGTGGAGAAGAGAGGGGGAAGTATTTTCCCGCACTAAATCCAGTTGCCTATTATGTGTAACCGCTTGCGAAACTTTTGTAACCGATGAATAGCTGGGGAAAATACTTCCCTAGGTACATGGTGGATAATTTCAACCATCACATTCTCTTATTACTTATAGAGCACCCTAAAGGGTCAATGTCCCCAAAAGCGACAGAAGTGTCGTGTTGTGTCGCCTAAACACGACACTTTTTTAACACCTGCTAAGTGCTGCCTGTAAAGGGTTAGTGTTAACAAATATTACATTTATGATTAGTCATGTTTAATAGTTGAACGTCAACTGAACGCGCGTATAATAGGGGACATAATCAATTACCGTGAGATGTACCAATGAATAAACCTGATTTTCTAACACTACCAACGGACGCGGTAGAGCGTAAAGAGAAGAACATTATAGACACTGAGAAAGAAGCTCAGGCAAATGCAGTGTACCACCGTAAAGAAGCGTTACGTATTGAGATGGAACAGTTAGAGTTTGAAGAACGTGGGTTACGTTATGAAGCTAAATACGGTAAGCCTATGCCAGTACGCAAGCACTACGCAGATGATGAACTAGTTTGCGATTCAATCCGTAACATCTATGAAAATACCATGGTTCCAAGCATTGCAGTATCAACTGCTTTCACTAAGAACGGTTACGTCCATCCTGATACAGTTAATGAGTTCTCCACTACTGTATTACGATCTTCATTCTCAGGTTTCAAGAAGTGCCACAAGGAAGTAATGGAGCAGTACCAAGACAAGGTACTACCGCTATCTGTACGTATATTAAAAGAGGTTGGCTTACTCAAGCCTGATTATTTTGCAGGTGGTTCAACTCTTAGTGCTCAGTTAAATCGAATGGTTAGTTTCATCCAACGTAGTGAGATGGACATTGCAACAGTTGAAGCATTCAAGGCTAATGAAGAGTTCAATATTGAGAACATGGATCTAAAGCAACGAGTGCAATCACTAGAACGTGCATTTGGTCAACATGAGCAACGTATTACTGATGCTGAAGTAGGCATAGCAAACAATAACATGCAGCTACAAGCACTTGGTTTAGTTGAATGGAAAGAACAGGCGATCACATTAAAGCTACGAGGTCTTACTAACGTAGCAATCTCGAAACAAGTTGGTAAAGGCAGACAAGCAGTATCAACCTTGCTTAACACTGATGAAGTAAAAGCATTCTTAGAGGGTAACAAGTAATGATGACTAACGAGCAACTAACCACGAAAGTACAAGAGTTAGAAGTAGCTTTAATCAAGGTTATGGAAGTAGTAACTGTGCAGCAATCAAGACTTGATTCTCTACTAGGCATCAATGTAGCCGATAAGGACAACTGGAAAGTATGCGCTATTAGAATGAGAGCACATGGCTCAGATGTTAAAGCTATATGTGAAGCTACAGGCAAAGGTAGAACTACTATATCTAACCTACTTAATTCAGATGAAGTGAAGGCACAGATAGAAATGTTAAAGGGGAGTAAGTAATGAATAACCTAGTTGCAGGTACTCATGAAGTAGCAACAACCTTTAATGTAGATCACCAATTGGTAGTTGATGAATGGGATATGAAGAAATACTTATTCAGTGAGGAGCACTATCAGTTAATGGGAGATGGTTAGTATCAGTTATGCAATCACCTACTCATTGTGAGATCAGAATGAAGTTTACGGATCTATTAGGTGATCGGTATAAAGGGATGCAGAACCAAAGTATAACATTCCATTAATCAGAGCTATTAACAATGCTATGTTCTCGCCCTTACTTAGTATACTGATAACCCTCTAATTGAGGGTCTCTGCTTCTAAAGTCCTAACCATTTCTTATGACCAATGTGATCTAGGTTAGCTATCTCTTCCATTAGCTCCCTTTTACCATCTTCTGTTTTCCATAGCTTACGTAGATCTATTAGTGTCTTTCTACGTCCTACATATGCAGCTCTTAGTTTAGTTGGAGACTTACACATAATCTTTAAGTATTTATCTAGAGTCATATCTTTTAAGTAGTGCATGGTTCTATCCATTAATCCAGTCAAGTAGGTACAGAGTAATGAACCAGTAAGTGAAATGGAAGTACCTTTAGGTAGCCTTTAGTTAAATATGGGATATTTAGAGAACTGAGGTTTAGAGATACTATACAAATGAATATATCAGTAAATAGAGTAAGAGGTTTTAGGTTGCCTTTAGGGTTAACAGAAGAGGTATTAACCTTTAGTTAAGTGAAACTTTATCAACTTAAAATAGTAGTATCTTAGTAAATTCTGATCCTAATACCCCTATAGAAGCTCATAACAGCTATAGAGGAATATCATTGCTTACCTTTGAGGTTATATGAGCTTACAGACGTTCTGAGAGACTATTCATTAAATGCTCCATTAGCATATCTGTTTCCTCAGCCCTTAGTGTACGATCATATATGACATCTTTCTCACATTGAGCAAATCTCTTCTGACCATCAATCAATGTAACAGTGATGGTAAATGCCTTACTACCTTTATCTTTATGAATTGAGATACATGTTACTAGCTGTAAGATCAGTGCTCTTAGTTTCAATCTCTCATCATGCTTGCTAAAGTCAGTAGTTATATCTTTACTGAAGTTATTCCATTTCTGGAACAGGTCAGTAGTATCAACATGGTTCACCTGTAGTTGTTTCAGTTCAGTATGCTTATCAGTTATCTGTTGTTCTAGTTCAGTTAGCATACCCCACATAGATTTCGGTAATGTACCATCCAAGATAGATTCTTGTAGATCAGTTAATCTAGTTTGTAGGTCAGTTAGTTCACCTGTCACTGTATTAACCTGGTCACTGTTATCTGTTTGTGAAGCATCAAAGGTCACATCACTCAATAGCTCAAATAAACATGGTTCAATATACTTAGCATTAAGACTACCACTGTCACATGTACCTGTAGCATCTGACTTCAAACATACATAAGCTAGGTGCTGCTTTGCCAAAGACCAATGAGCACGTATACCACCACCACACTTAGCACATTTGAGAATGTTACTACCAGATATCAATCCAGTTACTTCTCTAGTGACACCATTACTACGTTTAGCAGTCTTAGATTTAATACGCTGTATCTTTAGGAACTCATCTTTAGTTATTACAGGTATGTAGTAGTCAGTTAATGTAGTTATGGTTCCATTAACTTTTACATCCATTGAGCCATATAGAGCAGGTGATGTACTAACCCTACTGATCAAACTGAATCCCCAATCTTTGCCATCTGCTTTAGGATAATGCTCATTAATGTATTTACATATACGTCTATTACCGTGTCCATCAAGTGACATTTGAGCAATTTTCTGAATAACAGGCCAGTTAGCAGGGTGTTTGATGATACCTTTCTCTGCATCCCTAGCTAACCAAAATGGTAGTTTCCCCATTGGTAATGGTATTACTTTACCTGTTGAAGTACGTTTACCTGCAAGGAAGTTATCTACTGCAATCTGTGCAGCATTGATACTACGAGCAGACTTCTTCTGAGACTCCTCAGCAGCTACAGAGAATGCAATCAATGACATCATCAAGTCAGCCATTAAAGAGTCACTGTCGTTATCGTATAGACGATTATCAATGGTTGTATGAATACGTACTCCAGTACCAATTATTTGAAGTAGTAGCCCTACAGCTTTAGTTAGATGTTGTCTTGATAATCTATCGAGGGAGAAGATTACAATGATTGAACCAGAAGCTATTGAACCATCATGTATCAATGAGATGAGTTTACCTAGATCACCCTCTAAGTGTTTACCATGGAATGCAGACTTACCTACATCTGAGAATGTACGTTCATCTAACGGTAGATCATATTGAGTGGATAGTTTATCTAGGATGGTTCTATCTTGTTGTTGTGCTAGACCTGTACCTGTTTGTTGTTGTGCTAGACCTGTACCTGTTTGTTGCTTGCTACTACTTACACGACTGTAGTTTATTATTGTTGGTTGCATTGGTATTCTCTAAAGTTGAACAAGAATTAACAATCCCCACTATAGCATATTGGGCCTGACCAACAAGATCGTGAGATCTTGAGTGGGCTATGGTTTTAGGTGATCCGGTTGTCGATGTAGACGAACAAGCTGTCAGCATGGAAAGGACGGCAATGGTAAATATAAGGCTTATCTTTTTCATGTGATTTTTAA
>Ga0105359_10002464_pt1 | contig 15351 bp, 13 predicted proteins | sample GOMGulsemesocosm_6_FD_83659 | JGI IMG/M metagenome (GOLD analysis project Ga0105359, IMG submission 83659) | Methane-oxidizing microbial communities from mesocosms in the Gulf of Mexico - GOM8C Gulf of Mexico | ecosystem: Environmental > Aquatic > Marine > Cold seeps | place: Gulf of Mexico...
AAAATCTCTTCTATTTCCCGGTAACTTAATTTGTACGCTAAGTAATAACGAAGTGCTTGCATGATGATCTCTTGTGGGAAATGGCATCCTGAAAAGTTAAGTTTCATGTTAATAAGACTCCGTTATTGTGACGTTGCATTATCAATATATCGCTTCACTTCGTCAACTTTGCGACAGAACCGGAATTAGCAGTTATAACTCTCAAATTGATACGACAGATAAAGCCAAGCATGTCGGTGGCCTTGTTGGTGTGTTAAAAGAATCCTCGTTAAGTTTAGCAAGCGTAGATGAGAATCAAATAAGCATCAGCTATGACTTAGGCGGTAATGTTTCGGTTGGCGGGGTCATAGGGACACTAGAAAAAAGCGTTGCTTCAGATGTTACTATTGAAAGTAGTCGTATTTTGGCTGACGAAATTGACCGTGGATATGGTGCAACATTCATTGGTAAAATGAATAAGTCGCGTTTAGTTAATGGTTTGTCAATTAATAACTATATCGAATATTTAAGTGCCGATACTCACTGGAATCCAGCTATCGCAGCGGGTTATATTAATGGTGATTTTGGATTAATTCCGACGCTAGAAAATATCGGAGTATCAAGTTCAAATGGCTTTCCTTGGTATAACAGCGCTTCGGATGTATTAACAAAAGATCTCCAAATAATGAAATAGCCTGTAGTGATTTACTTATAATAACCACTGACGATAACTGCATTGCTGTTATTGTCAGGTATTTTGCTAAACATTTATTTCCCTGCATACCAATAAATAACGCCGATAATAGCCAATGCCGTTATCACGCCAAAAAGCCAGATCCACATACCAATCACGTTCATGACTTTCTCCATTCCAGACATGTATTTTGACATTATAGCCGTGAGCTAAGTGCCTGGAGTAATTATTTATGGATATTGGTTCGATAGATTTCATGTGGCATCGAATATATAATAAAAAACCATAGCAATAAAGGTCAGGTGGGCTTATGACTTCAATTCAAATTTTTGGCACTATAATGCTATCCGCTTCAGTTGTGATTTTCATAGGCGGTCTGTATTTGATCGCTAACTATAAAAAATAGATGCACACAACCAATTGAATATAAAAGTAATATTTTAATCGTTAGAGTAGGATAACTCATTGGGATATTATTGGTCGGCAGTTACGCGCCTGGAATGATTATTCGTTGGAGTTAGTTCGCTACACCTATAGTAAGTATTAGTATTTAAATTTCATACTAATACTTACCCTTTAAATTACAGGTGCTTAAAGTGAAAGTTGCGGTTGTAGTAATAGAGGGTTAGATTTTAAAATTTGTTGGTACTACCAACTCAGATAGAACCTCTCATTGAGGTGTCTGACGTCGTCACACTACGTGCCTGGAACTTTTTTTGGTGGGAGTTAGTTCGCCAGATTTCACGTAGCGAACCGTCATTCAGACCTAATCTGATATAACATGCGTTATGCGCCCGCGGTCTAATTCCCGAAATCTGGCTCGCCTACACTTTTAAACATCGTTGCGACACAACCTTTAAAGATCGGATGTTGTTAAACTAATTAATGCTTAAGGTCCAACGTATGGACTGTTATTAGCTATTAAGTCCGCCTAAGCAGATATATTTCATTTCTGTATAATCATCAAGGCCATGTTTAGAACCTTCTCGACCATTGCCAGACTCTTTTACACCACCAAAGGGGATCATTTCTGAGCTAATGGCAACTTCATTAATACCAACCATGCCGAACTCAATGTTTTGTGCCATTCGCCATGCCTGACTAATGTTATTGGTGAAAACATAAGAGGCTAAGCCAAATTGGGTATCATTGGCCATATCTACGGCTTCTTGCTCATTACTGAATTTAAATATTGATGCTACTGGACCAAAAATTTCTTCACTAAATATATCCATTTTACGATTCAGATTTGTCAGTATCGTTGGTTCGAAATAACAGGGACCCAAAGATGATATTTTTCCGCCAATATTGACTTCAGCACCTTGATGAATCGCACGTTGCACTAAGTCATTAACATCATTAGTCGCTTTTTCGGAAACGAGTGGGCCATGGGTTGTATTTTTTTCAAGGCCATTGCCTAATTGAAATTCTTTAACTTTATCAGTTAATTTAGTTAAAAATTTTTGATAAATATTGTCTTGCACTAAAATTCTATTAGCACAAATACAAGTTTGCCCAGAATTTCTATATTTAGATATGATCGTTGCATCAACGGCTTTATCTAAGTCTGCATCATCAAAGATAATTAACGGTGCATTTCCACCTAACTCCATTGACGTTCTTTTAACTGTATCGGCACATTGCTTCATCAGTACCTTTCCTACAGGTGTAGAGCCTGTAAAGGTTAATTTGCGTATAATTGAGCTGTCCGTAAATACTTTCCCTAGCGTTCTAGACTGCCCGACAATAACGTTAATCACGCCAGCGGGAATACCAGCTCGTTCCGCTAACGCAGCTAAAGCTAGTGCAGATAAAGGGGTCTCTAATGCAGGTTTAATAATGATTGTACAACCAGCAGCTAACGCTGGCGCTGCTTTTCTAGTGATCATTGCATTGGGGAAATTCCAAGGCGTAATTGCTGCCACAACACCAACCGGCTGACGAATAACAAAACCTTGGCGATCTTGGCTTGGTAAATTTATTACATCACCGTAAATACGTTTGGCTTCTTCAGCGAACCATTCGACATAGGATGCGCCGTAATCAATTTCTGCAAGCGATTCAGCTATGGGCTTTCCTTGTTCCAACGTCATCAAAGTGGCAAGATCTTGCTTATTCGCAATGATTAAATCAAACCATTTTTTTAGTAATTCAAAGCGTGTTTTTACTGAGGTGTTTTTCCACGTCTGAAAAGCAACGTCAGCAGCAGCAATGACCGTTTTTGCATCTTGCTCACTAGAAAGGCATAACGTCGTAATCACTTCACCTGTTGCTGGATTTTTTACCTCAGTATGATGTTCAGCTTCTACAGACCATTTTCCATTGAGGTAACTACCTGACTTTAATAACGTATAATCCATTAAATTTGTCATGAATCTTTCTCTTCTAAGGTTTTAATTAAATCATCTAATAGCTCGTAAAGTAACTCTAACTTTCTGGCGCCATACGCATCTTCTATCGCGGTATATTGCTCGCTTGATTTTGGTGCTATTTTAGCAAATAGCGCGCGGCCTGAATCTGTCAAAAGTATTTTTGACCTACGCTGATCACTATCAGAAACTTGGCGTTCTATCAGTTCTTCTTTATCTAGATAATTAATAATTCGAGATAAACTTGGCATAAGTAAATGGCAACGTTCTGCTAAAGTACTGATGTCAAGGCCACTTTCATGCTCCAAAGCTCGTATTACTCGCCACTGCGGGGCTGTTAAACCGTATTCTTTAAGTGTCGGAATAAACTTCTTCATCACTGCTTCTCTTGTTTGCAACAAGGCCATTGGCAGTGAACGCTCGAAACTACGGAGTCTTTTTGTCATAATTATAAATCTTCATCCTTAACACCATTAACTAAGGTACCAATACCTTCAACATCTATCTCAACAACATCACCAGGGGCTAGATATCGTGGTGGTTCAAAACGAGCGCCTGCGCCATTTGGTGTGCCTGTTGCAATAATATCACCCGGTTTTAAATGGAAAAATGTTGAAAAGTAACTAATGATGTATTTAAAAGGGAACATCATACTTGCTGTTGTATCGTCCTGTCTAACTTCACCGTTAACACGAGTTGTCACACGCATATTTTCAAATTGTTCAGAAGTAAATTCATCCGCGGTGACCATCCAGGGGCCAATTGAACCGGAATGGATAAAGTTTTTGCCTTGCGTTACGTTGAATTTAGCATGGCGAACCCAGTCACGCAGTGTGCCTTCATTCATTATGGTTAAACCGGCAATATGGTCATAAGCATCTTCTTCTGCAATACGACGACCTTCTTTACCAATAATAATAACAATTTCACCTTCGTAATCTAATTTATGCGATTCTGGCGGTCGGATAAGTGGTTTGTCATGTGCTGTGAATGAATCGGGTGTTCGTATAAATAGGCTTGGATACTGAGGCGCTTCAGAGCCATCTTTATATTCAGCATTGCGGTTCGCATAGTTAACGCCAACACAAGCGATCTTCCCTGGGTTGCTGATCGGTGGTAAAAACTCAACGTCTTTAGCTTTATAATCAATCTCTAGCGCTTTGCTTAGTTTTTTCATCGCGTCAAGTTTATCGTTCTGTAGCACCTCTAATAAGCTACCACCAACTAAACGACCTAAATCAATAATTCCTTCATTGGTGATTACACCCCAAGATTCTTTCTCTGCATGCTTAAATGTTAAAAATCGCATTTCATCTCCTCAATCATTACAATCCCACTGGCTAATATGTATAACACGTTAAGTAAAGCCTAGCAATTACTTGTCATTATTTAATTTCTTTCTGTGTATTAACGGGGTTTTATCATCATCCGACTTGACATGTAGTGTTTGTAATACTTAACATGTTAATTAACTGTCCTATTGTTTATAAATAAAATGAATGATGAGTTATTAAGAAACAACGGTTAATCAAAAAATGGAGCTAACAATGTCTGAGTTCGAAAACAACCTTAATAGATCAACGCAATATTTAACACGATTTAAAAATTCTCCAGTCGGGCACTTTATTGATGGTGAATTTTATGTAAATGATAAAACGTTCACGAATTTAACACCGGTCGATAACACTGCACTTGGTGAAGTCTCAGAAGGGACTGAGGTAGATGTTGATAAGGCATGTGTTGCCGCCGCCAAAGCATTTCCGGCGTGGCGTGATATGCCTGGTGCCGAACGTAAAAAAATATTACATCATTTTGCAGATATGGTCGTTGAACGCGCAGATGAGATCGCCTTGGTTGAGTCAATGGACTGTGGTCAACCTATTCGATTTATGAAACAGGCCGCGATCCGTGGTGCGGCTAATTTTAGATTTTTCGCTGATAAAGCGACTGAAGCAGCGAATGGCTCGTCACTTCATCAGGAACACCACACTAATTTTACCGTGCGTTCACCTATTGGCCCTGTCGGGATCATCACTCCTTGGAATACGCCATTTATGTTGGCAACATGGAAAATAGCACCAGCCTTAGCCGCTGGTTGCACAATCGTTCACAAACCGGCTGAATTAACCCCATTAAGTGCAACGCTTTTAGCTGAAATAGCGAAAAAGGCAGGCATTCCTGATGGTGTTTGGAATATGGTTAATGGCTTTGGTGAGACGGTTGGTAAACGGTTAACTGAGCACCCTGAGATCAAAGCTATTGCCTTAGTCGGTGATTCTTCAACGGGTCGCCATATTATGCGCCAAGGTGCCGAGACGTTAAAGCGAGTACATTTTGAATTAGGGGGCAAGAACCCTGTCATTGTATTTGATGATGCTAATTTTGAACGGGCACTCGATGCTGTCGTTTTTATGATTTACAGCCTTAATGGCCAACGTTGCACATCGTCGAGCCGTTTATTAATACAGAGTGGCATTAAAGATAAGTTCTTAGCTGCATTAGAACAGCGAGTGCGTAACTTAAAAGTTGGTCACCCACTTAATCCTGCTACTGAAGTTGGTCCTTTGGTTCACAAAGAACATTTTGATAAAGTGATGAGTTACATGACTATCGCCCAGCAAGATGGGGCGACAACTAAAGTCGGTGGTGTGCGCCGTGCAGATCTCGGTGATGGTAATTACGTTTCTCCAACGCTGTTTACCGATGCTGATAATACGATGCGCATTGCGCGTGAAGAAATTTTTGGCCCGGTCTTAACTACGGTTAGTTTTGATACTGAAGAAGAAGCCATTATCATCGCGAATGACTCCGATTATGGTTTATCTGGTTATATTTGGACTGAAAATACAGGCCGTGCTATGCGCATGGCGAAACATGTTGAGTCGGGTATGTTGTGGGTTAATTCAGAAAACAACCGTAATTTACCTTCACCATTTGGTGGCATAAAATCATCAGGTATTGGCCGCGATGGTGGTGATTGGAGTTTTGATTTCTATATGGAAACTAAAAATGTGTGTATCGCACATGGTACACATACAGTGCCTATTTTAGGCGTTTCTTAAACCAATATACTGGAGAGTCTTATGGGTAAACTTGCATTTGCGGCCAAAATAACACATGTACCATCAATGTATTTATCAGAGCTTGATGGGGAGCATAAAGGTTGTCGTGAAGCCGCGATTAACGGCCATAAAGAAATATCACGACGTTGTCGTGATCTCGGGGTGGATACGATCGTCGTATTTGATACTCACTGGTTGGTTAACTCTGGTTATCATATTAATAACGCACCGCATTTTGAAGGGGTATATACCAGTAATGAGTTACCCCATTTTATTAAAAATATGCCTTATAGTTATGATGGTAATGTGGCCCTCGGTGATGTGATAGCTAAAGTCGCGACTGAGGCTGGTGTGGTCACCAGAGCACACTCAGATACGACGTTGGGGATTGAATACGGTACTTTAGTGCCAATGCGCTATATGAATGAAGATAAGCATTTTAAAGTGGTGTCTATTTCTGCCATGTGTCAGGTTCATGATTTAGAACAAAGCGCTAAACTTGGCGCGGCTTTAAGAAAAGCAATTGAAGAAGAATATGATGGGACGGTGGCTATTTTTGCTTCTGGTTCTCTATCGCATCGGTTTGCGCAAAATGGGGTGTCAGAACAGTACTTGCATAAAGTATGGTCGCCCTTGTTAGAAAACATTGATCACCGTGTTGTGGACATGTGGGAACAAGGCGAATGGAAAGAATTCGTTGAAATGTTACCTGAATATGCACTGAAATGTCACGGCGAAGGCTTTATGCATGATACGGCGATGCTGCTTGGCGCATTAGGCTGGGATGAATATCAAGGTAAAGTTGAAGTTGTTACACCTTATTTTGGCAGTTCCGGTACAGGTCAGATCAATGCAATTTTTCCCGTTGAATAAAATAGAGAATTTTTATGCCACATTTCATTTTAGAATATTCAGACAATTTAGAAAGCGAGTCGCTTGACTTAGATGGCTTGTTTACAAATTTGATTGATGAAGCTGTGGGAACGGGGGTTTTCCCGTTAGCAGGTATTCGCTGTAGAGCACACGGTTGCGCACATTTCAGAATCGCAGATGGGACTGCTACATTTGGCTTTGTTCACTTAAATGTACGCATTGGTTCAGGTCGTAGTGAAGCCAAAAAGGTCAGTGCAGCGAAAATACTATTTAATGTGTTATCTGAGCATCTAGCTGCGATTTATGAAAACCAAGGCCTTGCTATTTCATTTGAGTTAACAGAGTTACCTGTTCATAAATTTAATCAAAACAATCTTCGTGATCACCTTGCGAAGTGATAAAAGGATTTAAGCATGCTTAGTGAAAAGATTATTGAACAAGCAGCAATAGACCACTTAGAGGCAGAAGTTAATAGCAAGCAAGGTTTGCCGTTATCAATAGCACACCCCGACATGACGTTAGCAGATGGCTATGCGATCCAAAAGAGTTGGGTGAATAAAAAAGTAGCGCAAGGCCAAAAAATTGTAGGATATAAAATTGGCTATACCTCACGCGCAATGCAAAAAGCATTAAACATAGAAGAACCTGATTTTGGTGTTCTCTTGGATAGCATGGTTTTTAACGATGGCGCCCAAATCGATGTTTCAAAATTTTGTGACCCACGTATTGAAGTCGAACTCGCCTTTATTTTAAAAGATCGCCTTGAAGGTGATAACGTGACCATTTTTGATGTGTTAAACGCAACCGATTATGTGGTACCTACGTTAGAAATTATTGACGCGAGAACACATCGTAAAGACCCAGATACTGGGTATACCCGAAAAGTATTTGATACAGTTGCCGACAATGCTGGGAATGCAGCCATTATCATCGGAGGTCGACCAATTAAACCGCTAGAAATGGATTTACGTTGGTGTGGTGGAATTTTGAATATCAATGGCGTAGTTGAGGAAACGGGGTTAGCTGCCGCAGTACTTAATCATCCTGCAAATGGTATTTGTTGGGTTGCGAAACGCTTTGCTCCCCACGGTGTGTCTTTAGAGCCAGGTCAAATCATCTTATCCGGTTCTTTTACTGCACCCGTGCCAGTCAAAAAGGGTGATACCGTTAATGCTGATTATGGTCCGTTAGGCACTATTTCTTGTCATTTCATTTAGGACTCTTGTTATTTTATTTAGGAAAGCATAATAATGAAATTACCAAAAAATAAATTTAAACAGGCCATCAGGTTTGATAGGACCCAATTTGGGTTGTGGATGGGACTTCCTGACAGTATTTGTGCCGAAATTGGAGCCGGTGCTGGCTTTGACTGGCTATTAATTGACGCAGAGCATGCTCCTTACGATTTACGTGGAGTACAGCAGCATTTGCAAGCTATTGCACCTTATGGTGTACCAGCTTTAGTTCGGCCACCAGAAGGCACTACCGCTATAATCAAGCAACTGCTTGATATTGGTGCGCAAACCTTACTTATCCCTATGGTAAATACTGCAGAGCAGGCTCGTAAATTAGTGCAAGATTCGTTATATCCACCGCAGGGTATCCGTGGCTTAGGTACGTCTATGGCTCGCGCTGCTCATTGGAATGGCGTTGAAGGTTACTTACAAAAAGCGAATGATGAAATTTGCTTGATTGTACAAGCGGAAACTAAGCAAGCTATTGATAACTTGGATGAAATAGTCGCTATCGAGGGCGTGGATGGTGTATTTATTGGACCATCTGACTTGTCTGCATCTATGGGGTATGTTGGTAACCCTGGGCACCCTGCAGTGGTTGCCGCGGTAGAGAAGGGCATAGAAACCATTATTAAAGCCGGTAAAGCAGCTGGAGTGTTAGCTGTTGATAAAACATTAGCTGAAAGCTATGCGGCCAAAGGCGCTCATTTTGTTGGTGTTGGCGTTGATGCGAGCTTGTTGGCTACGTCAGTGCGTAATCTTGCTATGCAATTTTGCCGCGATGACAAGGTGGAAAACTTAACGGCAGGTTATTGAAGGCTACTGCGAACCTAATCGTTACGGAATAAATAATCCGTGGACTCGATACTAAGGATTGTGTCGCGAACGCATAAAAGAGCTCCCATGCTGGTAACAATCATCTCTGATAATCTGACCTCGTTTAATCATCGTCATGAGTTAGATACGGCTCGTTTCTGATGTCTATCCCTGGCTTCAATTTTAGCCAGGATCAACGTCCAATATACTTAATATTATTAAGTAATGTAGATAGCTTCGCATTTCCCTCTTCACCCATATCGATTTTTCATCGAGTGTGTTGCCTCTCAAAGGTAGTGAATCTTCGTATCTCGTCATAAAGTGATCTTTGATTTATAAGAAAGATATATCATCACTAGTACATGATATATCTTTCTTCAATTAATACATAAGATTAGGTAAGAATAGAACTAGAGATGGGATCAACACTATGATAGCAAGTCTGACCATATCAGCAACCCAGAACGGGAAGACACCTTTGAAAATGGTGGCTGTATTGATATCTTTTATTACGCCGGAGAGAACGAATACATTAAGTCCTACTGGAGGGGTAATTAGACTGATTTCCGTGACTACGACCACCACAATTCCAAACCAAATTGGATCAAATCCTAACTCAACAACGACTGGGAAGAAGATTGGGACAGTCAGTAACATCATAGACATGCTTTCAAATACACAACCAAGGATAATGTAAATCAGCAAGATGAGACTTAGAGCCATCATCGGAGAGACGTTTACTGCTTGAATCATTTCGATTAGTGCCGTTGGCAAGCCTGCTCGATTAACAAAATTAGAAAGGATTAATGCTGATATAACGACAGCGAATAGTGCTGATGACGTTTTTGCAGTATCAATTAAAATCTCACGCATAACTTTAAAATTTAGCTTTCTACGATAAGCTGCGAGTGCGAAAGCGCCAGTAGCGCCAATTCCTGCAGCTTCAGTTGGAGTGAATGCGCCGATGTAGATGCCACCCATAACCAATACAAAAAGCATTATCGTTGACAAAATCCCCTTTAATGCAATGAATCTGTCTTTCCACTCCATGCGTTCTGCAGGTGGTGCACTCTCTGGTGAACGGAAAGCAACCCATTGTACAGCAAGAAGATATAACCCGATACCAAGTAGCCCTGGTACGAATCCAGCGGCAAACAGTTCTCTGATACTGCTTTCTGTAAGTAGTCCGTATATTACTAACATGACACTAGGTGGAATTAGAATGCCTAGTGTACCGCCTGCTGCGATGGATGCTGCGGCTAATCCGTCAGAGTACCCATACTTACGCATTGGTGGCATTGCTACTTTCGCCATGGTTGCAGAAGTAGCAAGACTTGACCCGCAAATTGCAGAGAAACCGCCGCATGCCAAAATGGTAGACATCGATAACCCACCTTTTCTGTGACCAACAAAAGCATTACACGCCATATATAGTTCGCTAGAAAGTCCTGCACGAGTGACGAAGTTTCCCATCAAAATAAACAGCGGTATTACGGACAAACCATAATCTTGTCCTGTATCAATAATCCTTCTAGCAGCCATCGACATTGATGCGTTCCAGTTGTAATCATTGAGATACCAGAAACCGATAAACCCAACCACGCCCATAGCAAAAGCCAGTGGTAAGCGAAGAAATACCATAACGATTAGGGCGGTAAACCCTATAATTGATTCAATCATTTAAACGTCCTCACTATTTCTAGCTAGATTTTCAAGTTTACATGGCTTTGAAAACATTTTTTTTGCATAAAATACGGCGTTAAAGAAAGTAAGTAACCCTCCGATAAACCCCGTTATAGAAATAATTGAAGTCACAAATCCTAGTGGGATTTCCAGCATTTCGGTTACTTCTTCATAGTCAAAAGAGCGATCAGCTAATTTCCAATTCATCATAGCTACTAGAATCAGAGCGCAGGAGCAAACAAGGTTGATTACGACTTGCCTTAAGTCAACCCAACTTTTTGGAAAATAGTTATCTAATAGATCAACACATATATGTTCTTCGTTCCATGACACTAATGGAAAAGCCATAAAGACCATAATAGCCAGCAGAATTTCAATGAGTTCTGTTGAGCCAGAAATAGGTGAGTTAAAGAAATACCTGCAAGTTACATCAACAAAAGTAATCAACATCATGAGAAATAAGCTGATTGAGGCAAGTGACTCAAGTCCACGTTTAATGAAATTAGAGAGACTAAAACTATGCATAGTCTTATTGTCCTTGCTCTAGTTGTTTATAGAAGTATTCATATGCCGCAGGCCCATCAACTTTGCGTTTTTTCGCGACTTTATACCAATTTGAAGTCAAAGGTTTGCTGTATTTTTTTAGCTCTTCAATCATCTCAGGCGATGCAGGGTTAAAGTTATGACCGCCTTCTTTTGCTTTTTTATAAGCGCTTTGATCTACGTCGTCCCACATCTTTCCGAATAAAGCTGATAGTCTTTCCCCGGACACGTTCTTGATCGCTTCTTGGTCTTCTTTAGATAGGCCGCTTAGGGTGTCCTTGTTCATAACAATTGCAAAACTACCTCTATAAAATCCACCGGGTACAACTAGAGTATTATTTGCTACTTCTGCAAGGCGGAATGAACTTAAAGCTTCAATAGGTTGTAAAGCGCCTTCTACGACACCTTGAGATATTGATTCATAAACTTTCGTTGTTGGAATGAATACAGGTGTTAATTTCATATCTTTAGTAATCGATGAGATGACACCGCCGCCGATTCGAATCTTTTTGCCTTTTAGTGCTGCAAATGTGGTCACTGGCTTTTTCGTTATCAATTGACCCGGACCATGAACACTCAGCGCCATAACTTCCACACCTCGATGCTCACGGCCATTTTTAAGGTATTTATCGTAAGTACGCCAGTAAGCTTTCGACATTAACTCAGAGCTGACTCCTTCCGAGAATGTTGGTATTTCAGGCAATTGTGTAAGTTTAAAACGACCGGCTTTGTGCCCGTGAAAAATCCAACTTACATCGCCTACTCCATCAGTAACTACATCTATTTGACTTTGTGGTGGTGACAAATCATATTCTATTTTTATGCCAACTCGCCCATCTGTAGCTTCTTCAATCCATTTTCCCCAAGTAGGCCAAACTACTTTATTAATACCGTGGTTAGCCGATCCCCAAGAACTTATTTTTATGATCTTCTCTGGCGCTGCGTAAACAGAAGACGCACCAAGAAGAAGCATTAAAGAGGTGGCGATTGAAGTGATTTTATTTGCTCTCATAACATTATTCCTTTTTTCAGTTATGTTTTTCATTCATCAAACCAAACGTTTGACCACCGACTTAATTAACTAATCAAGTAATTTAGCCACTGTTATATTAGTTAACATCTTAACTAATTTTCAGGTAAAACAAAGGATATATGTTAATTAAATGCATTAAATGTGATCGTGATGCAGTGGGTTTTATTCTGGATAATGAATGTTAACGAAAAAATAGTGTGACTAACTTCAATTAAACAGTGTTGCTAATTTGCTTTCTGTGGTGTTATAAAACACTCCGCGGCGTGTAACCCACTGTTTACATTCGATTAAGTGTTGTTGTTGTGAAAGTTGGACTTTAGTCGTAATATTAATTAGTATGCTCAATATAGATTTTTAACATGTCAGCTATAAATTTTAACGTTTTAACTTACATGATTAACGTGTTAACAATCTTTGCAGGTAGGTGTTGAGTTTGTTCTCGCAATGAAGATAGAGTGGTGTGGAAGATAAAAGCAGCAGTATTAACATTAGATCACCCTGATATGAACATGAAAGATGACCATCGAATTCAGAGCTCTTAGGCTGTTTGTAAAATTCGAGACGGCGAAAAAGTTAAAGGTTACAAAGTTGACTTAACGTTACTAGCTATGCTGATGGCGCTCAAATGAAAGTATGATAGGCATAAACGAAGGGGTGATATCAACAGTAGCTAAGTAACATACTTATTAATTATTATTTAGGAGAACTATATAATGCAATATCACTTAAATGGTTTTAAACCTGGTAACTATCAAATTCCAGATTCAGTTCGAAAGCCAGCCCCTACGCTACCTATTTTAGATCTTCCAAAGGAAGTGGATGTATTAATTGTAGGTTGTGGGCCTGCAGGACTAACGATGGCAAGGCAATTGTCAGAGTTCACTGACATTACAACGTGTATTGTAGATCTAGAAACTGGCCCTCTGATTTTTGGACGAGCGGATGGAATATCTTGTCGTACAATGGAGATAATGGAGGGCTTTAATTGCAGTGATATGGTTGTCAAAGAGGCTTATCGTTTAAACCAGAATACATTCTGGGAGCCTGATAACATTAAATCAGAGAATATAAAGCGTACACATAAAGTACCCGATGCGAGAATTGGTCTATCTGAATTTTCACATGGTATTGTTAATCAGGCACGACTTCATGAATTATTACTAGAAGGCATGAAGCACTCTGTTACAGAACTTGTTCCCCATTACAGTCGTCGCTTACTTGAATTAGATGTTGATCCTAATCTCACTCAGGATCTAAATGCACACCCTATTACTGCAAAATTTGAGCTTAACGATGGCTCTTTATCATCTAAAGTTGAAACCGTTAAAGCCCGATACGTTGTAGGTTGTGATGGAGCAAGAAGTGCTGTTCGTAAAAGCCTATCAATCCCTTTAGAAGGTGATTCAGCAAACAAAGCTTGGGGAGTGATGGATCTTTTGTTAGTGACAGACTTTCCCGACATTAGGGTCAAAAGCTTTATTCAGTCAAAAGAACATGGCGCAGTAATGACTATTCCGCGAGAAGGCGGTTATTTAGTTCGGTTTTATATAGAGCTTGATTTATTAGGCAAAGATCAACGCGCATCAGATCTTAACCTTAAAGCCGAAGATGTCATCGCAAAAGCACAAAAAATTATGCATCCTTATAAACTAGATGTTAAGGAAGTTGCATGGTGGTCAATCTACGAGGTTGGTCAGCGTGTCGCAGAAAAGTTTGATGATACACCCGTCGGAAATCCAGAAGATCTTATTCCACGTGCATTTGTTGCTGGTGATGCCTGTCATACACATAGTCCTAAAGGGGGCTGGGGTTTAAACACATCACTACCAGATGCATTTAACCTAGGCTGGAAAGTAGCTTCTGTTTTACAAGGGAAATGTAAACCAAAATTGTTGCAGACATACGGCTCAGAGCGACGAAAAGTTGCGTTACAGTTAATAGATGCAGATAGACAGTTGTCAAAGTTAGTGGCCACTAGCCCAACATCAGACAATAATGCACCTGACGTTAAAACCAATACGGCTGATATTGAGAAGTTCATGGCGAAACAAAATGGGTTTGTTTCTGGAACATCAATTGAATATAACCCTTCTTACATTTGCACTGGTATAAATAATCAAAATTTAGCAAGTGGGTTTAAGATTGGTCAACGATTCCATTCCGCCGAAGCTCTTCGAGTAGCCGACGGTGATAGGCAACATTTAGGGCATCTAAATAAAGCAGATGGCCGCTGGCGAATTTTTGTTTTTGGTAATAAACAAAGCCCTGTAGAAGCTTCTTCCGACGCACATAATCTGATACAGTTTTTAGCAACAGCAGACTCTTCCCCTGTGCAAAAATATACACGTGAAGGCGCGGATATAGATTCAGTATTTGATGTTTATGGTGTATTTCAGCAACAGGATCTGTCAATTGAAGATATGCCTGATTTTCTATGGCCAGCCAAAGGGAAATATGGCCTAAGGGACTACGAGAAGGTATTCCATGCAGAAGAAGGTAATGATATCTTTGAATTGCGTAATATAGACCGCTCAAACGGGTGCATGGTGATAGTAAGACCTGATCAACACATTGCTAATATATTACCACTCACAGCTCACAATGAGTTAATTGATTTTTTTGATGAGTTTATGATTGCCTAAAAATTTCTTAAACTGAGCTGAAGTTAACTATATTTTACCGGTCTTTGTTCGGTTCGCAGTATTGTAGTTCATTGAAATTGGCCTCCTAGTCGGAGGCTTTTCTGATCTTGGGCTAAAACCGTGAATATGCGCCCTATTGAAAATAAGGGTGATAATACGCATAACTATGATTGGTATCAAAAGCTGTAAATGATTGGTCAAAATTAACATTTTATTTATGTGTTACATGTAACAGGTTTAAGTAATGATAATAAATATTACTAGGTAATACTTATGTGCTGTGGCAACGGAATATCTCATTGGGATGTTTGGTGGCCGTCAGCTACGTGCCTAGAATAATTCTTGCTGGGAGTTAGTTCGCTATATTTCACGTAGCGAACCATCATCTTGTTCTCGATCTTACATAACATGCGTTATGCGCA
>Ga0105359_10002465_pt1 | contig 15351 bp, 15 predicted proteins | sample GOMGulsemesocosm_6_FD_83659 | JGI IMG/M metagenome (GOLD analysis project Ga0105359, IMG submission 83659) | Methane-oxidizing microbial communities from mesocosms in the Gulf of Mexico - GOM8C Gulf of Mexico | ecosystem: Environmental > Aquatic > Marine > Cold seeps | place: Gulf of Mexico...
ACCATAGGTTTATTTTGAAATAGTTTTTGATCGATACGAGAAGTCCAATCAAATAGGTTTTTATAGGCTGCAGTATAAGAGCCATTATGCTCAGCAAAGGCAATGATAATGGCATCTGCTTGACCTAATTTAGCGTAAAAATCTTTAGCTTGCTCTGGTTGACCTAATACTTCTTCTTTATCTTGTGAAAAAAGTGGCATTTCATAATCGTTGATATCCAAAATTTCAACGGTCGCATCATTAACTAATGAGGCGGCGTAGGTTGCTAGTTGTTTATTGATAGATTTTGAACTGCTGCTGGCTGCAAAGGCTAATAATTTCATAATGATGATTCCTTTATATTCCGATACTAATAATTTAATGACTAAACAATACTATTTATCTGCTTAGCTTTAAGATGGAATTAGTATATATTGATTCTTATCTGTGATTAATCACCCAAAACGACAATAACTTTTTCCATATGACTCATAATAATCTTATTTCAACTATAGATAGCAAGCTATTTGATGGTATGGTGATCTTTACTCAAGTAGTCAACAGTGGCAGCTTTTCAGCGGCAGCGATAGCAACCAATCACTCAAACTCTTATATCAGTAAAGAGATCAATAAGCTTGAGACACGTGTTGGTGTGCGTTTGTTAAATCGTACTACACGTTCTATCAGTCTAACGCCTGAAGGGCAGAGCTATTTTGAACAGTGTCAGCAGTTAGTCTTTGATGCGCAAGACGCTATTTCGCTGCTAACACAAAGCCATATCGAGCCAAAGGGAGTATTAAAAGTAAGTTGTCCAACGTCTTTTGCCGAAAGTCACTTACAAGAAGTACTGTCAGATTTTATGCACAACTATCCCGAGGTTAATTTAATCTTGGATTTAAATGACCGGCAGGTCGATTTAGTACAAGATGGTTTTGATTTAGTGATCAGGGCCACAGATAAGTTAGCAGAATCAAGTTTAGTTTGTCGTAAGATTTATAGTTGTAAAGGTTATACCGTAGCATCCCATGATTACCTTAAGCGCTTTGGTACCCCGCAGAAGCCGGAGCAGCTGAGTGAACATCAATGTATTTGTTACAGTAATTTAAAACAACCAAGTAAGTGGCTTTTTAATCACCATGATCGAGAAGATACTCAGATAGACGTCAATACTAAGTTGCTATGTAATAGCGCAAGTATGGAATTGGCTATGGTGCTGGCGGGACATGGTATATGTCGGTTACCTGAGTTTGTTATGGAAAAAGCACTTGAAGAGAAAAAGTTAGCAGTCTTGTTCCCTGACTATGACTCTCCGACTATTGATGTCTATGCTATTTACCCGAGCAGGAAGCACTTATCACCGAAAGTTCGCTGTTTTATCGACTTGTTAGTAGAAAAGATGCCCACGAATAAGTGATTAAAATTAATATAACTAACCCTAATTTCGCTTAGTAATATTGCTTAGCAGTATTCATACACTGTATTAATAACCTGTGAAAATCAATGAGTTCTCTATCTATGGCTGTTTCTGGCAGAAAAAGGTGATAACCAAAAGCTGCTTCTAATAAGGTGCAATGATGAAAAAATGCGGCTATAGGTCCTTTAAGTATCTCTCCCGAAGGGAGCTTAAATGGCTCAAAATTTAGCTGGCATTGTTCAAGGGTAAGTCGCTGTTGTTTAAAGGCGAAAGCGAGTAATGTTTTTTGTTCGTGGATTAATCGGTTAGCTAATCGTGGTGATATTTGCTTCGCTAGCAATGACAGTTGAATTAAGTGAATTCCTATATAGGGTAGCTCTATTTGCTGCAAGCCAATAGTTTCTTTGATTAATGAAATACGCTGAATTTGTCGCCACTCTACTTGCCAATAGCCATACCTATGTTGATACTTTATTCCTTCAGGGGTAAGACATAAGCTGAATTTTGGTTGTAAATATTTAGCTAAACCTGTGATGAAAATAACCAGGCCACTGAGGTAGATAAAAGTGAGTACTAAGCGGTATTGATGCCAATAGTCTTGGCTGAATACTAAGGTGAAGAAAGCGATGAGGCCGGCAATTAACATTAAAAAAAGCGCATGATGATTACTTTGCGCTTTAATATTTATAATAGGTAATGACTTTGCCATAAGTCTCTCCGTTAAATAGCTGTCCTACTTATGTTGAGCGATCATAGGCCTATATATAGAGGAACTTAACGACAGGTCTGTTTATACGCTTTGGTCAGCTTTTTCTTTTCCGCTTTAAGCTGCGCTTCACTTTGAAAGCTACGCTCTCCCTCAGGTGACATCACATAAATACGACCACCTTGGTCGATAGTTGCTAGTTGGCGCCTTAATTGATTACAGTAGCCCTTATTTTTTCTTGCTTGTTTAGCCTCTTCTTCTGCTTGTTCCGCTTTTGCTTGTTTGCTTTTGTTGAAATCTCGTTGCCACTGACTGTCTTTGCTTACTGCATTGGCAATGTTATTATTTTCTTTGGGTTTTATCGTGGTAACTTTTTCGCTAGTTATTGGCTTATCACTAAAATGTACTTTGCCATCCTTATCGGTCCAAGTATAAATTTCAGCAGCTAAGTTGCCAGATAAGCCAATGGTTAGCAGTAGTAAAGTGCGAGTTAATGGTGATAATTGTTTCATAAAATCCTTTTCCATTTTTACTTGGGAAATTTGTATCGTATAGATAACTCGTCTCAGAGTTAATGCGTATAACAATAACATAGCTTTATTCAAAAATGACAGGCTGTTATGATTAATTATTAAGTGATAAATAAGTTTAGACAAGGAAAGTTAAAGTGCAAAAAAGCATTTTCATGTTCATGCAAGCATGCATTGTGGTGTTATTCATGGCTGGCTCTATTTTTTGTTATGCTGGTGAAATGTATAAATATAAAGATGCCAATGGCAATTGGGTTTTTAGTGATAAGCCACCAATAAAAGAGCAAAATTTTGAAACGCTCAAATATAGTCAAGATAAGAAGAAAACCAGTAAAATTCAGCTTTTTAATGTCAAAGGTGAAGATGGTTATACTTTATATGTAAAGAATGATTTTTATACACCAATAGAGGTGGGTTTTACTTCACCGTTTAATCAAGAAGCGATTCGTAAGGTTATTCCTGCCAGAGCTAAGAAAGCTATCCTTGAGAGTAAAACCAAAGCGCCCAAAATAAAATATCGTTGGGCATTAGGTCAACCCACTACTTTTGCAGAAGATTACCCTTATCGGCCACCTTTTACTTCACCTACAGGTCACCGGGTAAGCCAAGGCTTTAATGGCAAGTTTTCCCACACCAACGAGTATAATAAGTACGCGGTAGATATTGCCATGGATGTTGGCACTTATTTAACCGCGGTAAGGGCTGGTACGGTTATTTGGGTAAAAGATGATTATCATATGAGTGGCACCACAAGGTACTTTTTAGATAAAGCCAATGGAATTCAAGTGCTACATGATGATGGCACCTTTTCATCGTATGCACATATTTTGATGGATACTGCACTAGTTAAAGAAGGTGATAAGGTTGCTATTGGTGACAGGTTAGCTCGCTCTGGCTCGTCAGGTTTTTCTACGGGGCCACACTTACACTTCTCGATTATTAAAAATGCGGGACTAAAAAATGTAGCTATTCCTTTTAAGTTTATTGATGATAATGGCCGAATGTTCACACCAAAAAGAGCAATGACTATAATTGGTGCAAACAAGCGTTAGCCAATAAACAAACTTACCTATAGGTGTTAATCCAGCGTACGCTTAAAACGAAATGCAGCAATAATAAGTCCTATACAGGTAAAACCTATTAGCCAAAGCATATCAAAGCTCATTTCAACAACAGTAACATCGCGTAATACCACACCTCTAATTAAGCGAATAAAATGTGTGGCTGGTAGTGCTTCAGCAATATATTGTGCAGGTAAAGGCATGCCTTCATACGGGAACATAAAACCAGATAATAATATTGACGGTAAAAGAATAAACACTGTCATTTGCATCGATTGTAATTGGCTTTTAGCAATGGTTGATATCATTAAGCCCAGCACTAAACTTGCACAAATAAAGAGCAATGTTGCTAAAGCAAGTTGTGCTAAACCACCATTTATTGGCACATTAAAGAGCCAATGCCCTAGGCCCAGTATGATACTGACTTGAATCGCACCGATAAAAATATAAGGTACTATCTTACCAATCATTAGCTCGAGTGGCGCTAAGGGAGTAGTGATCAACATCTCCATGTTGCCACGTTCTTGCTCTCTAACAATGGCAGCAGAGGTGAACATTATCATAGTCATGGTTAATATCACGGCAACCAGTCCAGGCACTATATTGACCACGCTGCGCTGTTCTGGATTATAAAGCAAGGTTACTTCAAAGGTTGGTGTATTTCTGTTGGCAGGCTTATCTAATAGCTCAGCTAGCGGCATGCTACGCAAACTTCTAATACTATTGGCAATCACAGTATCAGAGCCATCAACTAGCCATTGAGCAATGGGCCGGCTGGTTTCTTGTTTGCTTGATGGTGGTAAGCCAAAGCCGACACTAGGGTGGCGTACTAGACGCTGGCTAACATCCTGCGGGATAATCAATACACCGCGAACTTCACTACGATCTATTGCTGCTTGGGCCTCTTTTGTTGAATGATAGTGCTGAGTAAAAGTAACAATACCTGTAGCGCTAACCGTTTGTTGTAACACTCGACTAAGTGCCGTTTGACTATGATCAACGACGCCTACAGGAATATTTCGGACATTGGTATTGATAGCGAAAGCAAATAACAGTAGCTGTACTAGTGGTATCATTATTACCATGCCAAAAGTCATTTTATCACGACTTAGCTGCAGTAATTCTTTAGTCACTATGGCGTGAACTCTTAATAATGAAGTTTTGATGTCATTACTTAGGCCATTGCCTAGGCGGTTACTCATGTAGGCATCACCTTATTGCCAGTACAACTGACAAAAACATCCTCTAAACTTGGCCTTACAATGGCTAGCTTATCTGCTGGGGTTAAGCAGGGTTGCTGTTGTAAAAGTGCAATTGGCAGATCAACTTCTTCTTTGACTAAAACACGTAAATGGCTGCCAAGTTGTGCTGCAGAAATCACCTGAGGCAGTTTAACCAAGCTGTCTTTAATATGGCGTAAATCATTTGCTGCAATTTCAACGACCTGTGCTGCCATGTTAGACATTAAGGCTTGAGGTGAATCATCAGCTCTTTTGACTCCGTTTTCTAATATAGCAAGCTTATGGCAGCGCTCAGCTTCATCCATGTAATGGGTTGATACCAAGATAGTGGTGCCTTGATCACAAAGATCAAATAATTGCTCCCAAAACTCTCGGCGATTTTGTGGATCAACTGCTGAAGTGGGCTCATCTAAAAACAATAACTTAGGTTTGTGAATCACAGCTGCAGCAAGGGCTAAACGCTGTTTTTGACCACCACTCATACTACCAGCGAGTTGATTGCTTTGCTTAGTTAGTTGATGAGTACTTAACAACTCATTTAAGCGGTATTTTTGTTCATTTGCGGTTAATCCGTATATCTTACTGATAAATTGTAAGTTTTCTTTAACAGTCAGATCATCATAAAGTGAAAATTTTTGCGTCATATAGCCAATTTTTAAGCGCAATTTATTGGCTTCTTTTGGCAATTGACAACCTAATACCTTGATCTGGCCACTGGTAGGCTTTAATAAACCAGTAAGCAATCTAATCGCAGTGGTTTTCCCTGAGCCGTTAGGGCCTAAAAAACCATAAATAGTTTGTTTTTCAACATGTAAATCTAACTCTGACACTGCAGTTAAGTCACCAAAATTTCGCGTTAACTTATCAGCACTTATGGCAAATTCATTGTTCATAACTGTACCCATGGTTTCTGAGTTCATGGTTTTGGCATCACAGCTAGAGATACTTGTGCAGGAACACCCATGGGTAACTCAGAAGCACTGTCGGGTAATTGAATTTCAGCTAGATACATAAGATTTGCACGTTCAGCTTGGTTTAGCGCGTAATAAGGGGTAAAAGCGGGCTCTGCTGATATCCAACGCACTGTACCGGTAATTGGTGCTGTTAAACCGTCAATGTGAACTGAGAGTTTATCATCAACCTTCACCTTTACTCGGTAGGGTTCAGGTACATAAACTCGGGCAAAAGGAGCATTGCCAGCTAGGACAATCGCGACAGGACTACCTTGTGTTACTCGCTCACCTAAATTCCAAGGTAAGTTATCTAATAAACCATTACGCTTGGCGGTAATAGTTAAGTCACTAAGTTTTTTCTTCTCGCTTTCCAATACTGCGATTGCCGTGGCTAAAATAGCGTCGGCTATTTGTAAGTCCTCGATACGGGCACCATTTATGAGTTGTAATAATTTTTCTTGGGCGCTGTCTAACTTTGCATTGTTTTCATCACGTGAGGCGAGGGCGTTATCAAGTGTTGCTTGACTGGCTAGCTCTTTTTTTATCAGGGTTTTGGCACGTTGATAATTGGCCTCGCTTTTTACTAAGGCTGCTTTTGCACCGGCAACTTGTGCGGAGGCTGCTGCCACTTCTTCGGTCCGGGCACCATTATGAACCTTCTCTAAATTTGCTTTAGCTTGTTGCATTTGAGATTTCGCTTTGGCAACTTGCGCTTTTTGGATAGTATCATCGAGTTTTACTAGCACTGTACCTTTAGTTACCTGAGAGCCAGCACTAACGGGCAGTGCTATGATCACCTCACTGACCGTTGCGGTATGAGCGATGCGCTCTCGCTCTAAAGTGCCTAAAGCAATTCCTGTTTTAGTATTGTCACATGCGCTGAGTAGGGGGAAGATAAATAGGAAGCAGTACCTGGTAAATAAGTATCGAGGAGAAAAGCACCGAGGAAAAAACGTAGCAGACATGATTATTTATCTCATTGAAATATAGGCTAGTTTCAGTTTAATCTCAGTGAATTAAAAGTCAATTATTCTCTTTAAGTTACTTGGCGAATATTGAGTTGAGCTCAAAAATAAGTGGGTGTAATGGTGACGTTTTTTACTAAAATATTAACTTGAAAAGGCAACAAAGCGTTATGTTTAACACTTTGTTTTCAGCATAGGTATCTGAATAAGCTTACTTTAGTTATATTGCTGCTCAAAGAAGCTTTCAATGATAAGTCGAGCAGACTCAGCATCAATATTATCTTTTTTAAGGTTTTTATAACCGCCACGAGCAAAGAGTTGCTCCTTAGCATCGGCTGTAGTTAAGCGTTCATCTTGAAACTCTACCTTGATTCCAAAACGACCATGTATTCTATTGCCGAACTTCTTAGCATCTAAGGTAAGTTGTTGCTCACTACCGTCCATGTTTAATGGTAGTCCAACAACAATAAAGTCAGGCTGCCATTCCTTTAAATACTTCGCTAAATTGTCCCAATGGGGAATACCATCATTGGCCTTTACTGAACCAAGTGGTGTTGCACTGCCGGTCATCTCTTGACCGACGGCAACGCCAATATATTTTTTACCAAAATCTAAACCTATGATGGTGCGTTGGCCAATAGGGGATTTAGTTTTTGTCGACATGTTTTGTCCTTGAAATGCTATTTGCAAATAATTGCGTGAGCTAATTGCTAAAGTTTATTGAGTGAATTAACTCTGTGGAAAAATAGTGAAATAAAAAGGGCTGCAACTAAGCATGCCCTATATCTGAAGACAAATGAGCGAGGTCTATGCCCATTTTTTCAGTGGCTTTTTTCCAGCGCTGCTCTATCGGGGTATTAAATAAAATTTCGATATCGGCAGGGGTCGTTAGCCATGAGTTTGCTTGCAACTCTTGCTCAAGCTGACCAGGTCCCCAGCCAGCATAACCTAACGTAACCATAAACTGCTCAGGCGCTTTTTCAGTACCTAGCGCTAATAAAATATCCTTTGAAGTGGTAATCATTAGCTCTTTACTTAGCGCTAACGAACTATTCCAGCCTGTTTGTGAGCTATGAAGTACAAAACCACGCTGCTGCGATATAGGCCCTCCAGATAGTACTAATTGCTCTAAACTATTAGTGAAATCAGTAGCATCAGCAACATCACTATCTGTGCTTTCTATTACTTGAGCCGTTTCACCTTCCTCTGGCTCTATTTGTTTGAGCAGGTCTGATAGGGTGATATTAACGGGCAAGTTGATAATTAAGCCCATAGCACCTTCTTCATTATGTTCACAAATGTAGGTAACTGTCTTATTGAAATAGGGATCGCCAAGTGAAGGCATGGCAATTAATAATTGATTCTCTAAACTATTCATCGACAATGATTCAGTGTCTTCAACAATGTTCTTTAATTTAGCCATAACAACTCCACTTATTCTTATTAGTCTTTATAGTAGCTTTAAATAATACTGTTTATTTTACTTTCTAATATCATCCTCGATGGCATCCATTAACTTACCACTAATGTTAATTGGGTAAGCGGCTTCAATTTCACGAATACAAGTAGGGCTGGTGACATTTATCTCAGTTACTTTATCACCAATAACATCAAGTCCTACAAAGTATAGACCACGTTTTTTCAATTCAGGTCCAATAGCATCGGCAATAGCTTTGTCGCTAACACTTAATGGGCGAGCAACACCACGTCCACCAGCAGCTAAGTTACCTCGAGTTTCACCTTGGGCTGGAATACGCGCTAAACAGTAAGGCATAGGCTCGCCATTAACGATTAATATGCGTTTATCACCGTCTTTAATTTCAGGCATGAACTCTTGTACCATGGCATATTGTTCACCATGATTCGTTAATGTTTCAATAATTACGCCGACATTGGCATCTTTTTCTTTAATACGGAAAATGGAAGCACCGCCCATACCATCAAGCGGTTTGATGATGACGTCTTTTTCTGACTGATGAAATTCGCGAATCTTATCACTGCTTCGTGTTACTAAGGTTTTTGGGGTGAATTCGCTAAACCAAGCGGTAAATAGTTTTTCATTACAATCACGTAGGCTTTGCGGCTTATTAACAATTAATGTGCCTTCAACTTCAGCACGCTCAAGCATGTAAGTAGCATAAATAAACTCTGTATCAAACGGAGGATCTTTACGCATCAATACCGCATCTAACTCACTTACTGCAATATCTTTTGCATCGAAAAGTTCATACCAATGTTCACTATCATCAAAAACTTTAACTCTATGGGTAGTTGCTCGACATTGGCCTTGTTCAAGATATAAATCCTTCATTTCCATGTAGTAAAGCTCATAGCCACGTTGCTGTGCTTCAAGCATCATCGCCATGGATGAATCCTTTACTACGTTAACTTGTGAAATGGGGTCCATTACCACGCCGAGTTTAATTGGCTGTTTAGCTGTTTGAGATGCTGTCATTTTATATCCTGTTTAATATTGATTTTCAACGCTGTAGTTGAAACTCGAAATAAAATTTATTTACCGTTTATATCTTACGTTTATCTGAAATATTGCTGCTATAAATTTGAAGGTGTTTGATTCAAATACAAGGAAAAAATACGGAATTGATATTTATCAATGAGTAATTTTTTAACGCTGTAGTTGAGAAAAACAACAATAAATTTAGTTTAAATCACCGTAGCGGCATTGCAATGCGGTAATTGCCGTTAATGCTGCCGTTTCGGTACGTAATACTCTTGGCCCGAGTAAAACATCATGGAAATTGCATAGACTTGCTTGTGCTATTTCTTCATCACTCAAGCCACCTTCAGGGCCGACAAGTAACCTTACTCGCGTATTTTCTATCGGTAAGGTCATAATGGAGTGCTCAGCTTTAGGGTGTAAGTTAATCTTTAAGGCACTGGTTTCTTGTTTTAACCAATCGGCTAAAAACATAGGTTCGCTAACAATAGGCACACTTGCTCGGCCGCTTTGCTCACAAGCACTAATGACAATTTTTTGCCATTGCTGACGTTTTTTCTCTAGACGCTCAGCATTAAGTTTTACCCCGCAGCGCTCAGTAAATAGTGGTGTGATAGTATTCACACCTAACTCTACTGATTTTTGCAAAGTAAAGTCCATTCTATCGCCACGAGAAATACCTTGTCCTAAGTGAATATTTAGCGGTGACTCGCTATGATTTTCTTCTTGGGAAATGATTTTAGCATCAGCAGATTTTTTATTTACATTACAGAGGATTGCTGAATATTGTAAGGCTTCTTCACCATTAAATAAGACAATGGAATCACCTGCCTTTAAACGTAAAACCCTAATCACATGACCAAAGGCATCTTCGGATAGGGTCACTGTATCGTTTAGTGTAAATTGACTTTGTTGATAGATTCTTGGGTTACGCATAAGTTTAGTCTTTGATAGTAATCATGATTATAAAGTTAAAATGTGGGCAATATGTTAAAAAACAATGCAAAAGTGAATAAATTTGTAATGCACGCCCTGTTTTATTTGACTCTCCATAAGATAGCTTGTAATTTCTTAACCAGTATTAAATAACAAGGAATAAGAATGAAAAACATTATGTTAACTACGCTTGCTGCGGGTGTACTTTCTCTTGGTTTAGCCAGTCAACCATCATTAGCTGGTGAAATATTATCAGTAGATAAAAACTTTAAAAGCCCAATTGTTAAACTTAAAGGCTATAACAAAGTTTATATTCATGATTTAGACCTTTCTCATACAAAAATTATTTCACCACCATGGATTGAAAAAGACAGTTTTCATTGGAAGGTAAAAGAAAGCAATAAAGTTCATCTGCAAGAGCGCTTTAAAAAAGCCATTATTAATGGCTTAACTGAAAATAATGGCAAATATAAAGTTGTTGAAAAAGACGGTAAAGGCGTATTAACGGTAGATGTTGAAATCATTAGCTTTATGCCATACGCGTTAAAGGAAGATAAAGATGCTCGCACTAAAGGCTCTGGTGAGTTTCATATCTCAGTACAGTTACGTGATAGTGCAACGGGTAGCTTAATTCATATCTTTGAAGGCACGCAAGCGATTGGTGATGACTACCAACCAAATACAGAGATGGCACGTGCTAAAGACGCTAAGCATTTATTCAAAGACTGGGGTAAGGTCTTACGTAAAAAGCTTGATGCTCAACCTAAGTAAATTGATTAGAAGTTACTAAAGTTACTTAAGCAAAAAAGAGTTTAAGTAACCTTTAAAATTTAGATACAAAAAAACCAGCTAATTTTATTTATTAGCTGGTTTTTTTATCTACAGAGTCACTTAGGTGCTAACTATATACCCGCTGACTTGCGTAAATCGTCTGCCTTGTCCGTTTTTTCCCAGCTAAAGGCTGTGAAAGTATCGTCACCAACCGTCATTTCAAATGGTTCACGACCAAAATGACCGTATGCAGCTGTTTGCTGATACATAGGGTGTAACAAATCTAACATCTTAGTAATGCCGTAAGGACGTAGGTCAAAATGTTCACGTACTAGCTCAACTAAACGCTCTTCAGATACTTTACCTGTGCCAAATGTATCAACTGAAATTGATGTTGGCTCAGCCACACCAATTGCATAAGATACTTGGATCTCACAACGCTCAGCAAGACCAGCAGCAACAATGTTTTTAGCAACATAACGGCCAGCATAAGCAGCACTACGATCAACTTTTGATGGATCTTTACCTGAGAATGCTCCGCCACCATGACGAGCCATACCGCCATAAGTATCAACAATGATCTTACGACCTGTTAAACCACAATCACCTACTGGACCACCAATAACAAAACGACCTGTTGGGTTGATGTGGTATTTAGTATCTTCAGTTAGTAACTCGGCAGGCAATACATGCTTGATAATATTTTCCATTACCGCACTAACTAAGTCTTCTTGCTTGATATCTGGATTATGCTGAGTTGAAAGCACTACTGTATCAATAGCAACTGGCTTATTATCTTCATAGATAAAAGTCACTTGTGATTTAGCATCTGGACGTAACCAAGGTAGAATGCCTGATTTACGTGCTTCAGCTTGGCGTTCAACTAAACGGTGTGAGTAATAAAGTGGTGCTGGCATTAATGTAGGTGTTTCATTAGTTGCGTAACCAAACATCAAACCTTGATCACCAGCGCCTTGCTCTTCAGGTTTGCTACGGTCAACACCTTGAGCAATTTCAGGAGACTGTTGGCCAATTAAGTTCATGATGCCACATGTTTCGCCATCAAAGCCTACATCAGAAGAGGTATAGCCAATTTCACTGATAACATTACGGGTGAGTTTTTCTAAATCAACCCAAGCGTTAGTAGATACTTCACCAGAAATAATCGCAACACCTGTTTTAACCATAGTTTCACAGGCAACACGCGCGTGTTTATCTTTGGCAATAATGGCATCTAAAACCGCATCAGAAATTTGATCGGCGATTTTATCTGGATGTCCTTCAGAAACTGACTCGGAAGTAAAAAAGTGTCTAGACATAAGTCCTCAGCAAAAAAATTGAGTTATTTAAATAATGTAGCGATTCTACACCTGTTGAAAAAAACATTCTAGCTTTTTTACGCCTAGACGGCTAAACGTCTCTAGTTTTTTTATCTTTATTGAACTAGATTAACTTTTGATGAGGAAATAATGCATAAATTAAAGGTTCAACAAAGAAGAATTGATAGCGATTTATGAATCTAGTGAATGCAAAGTCAGTGAAGTTTGCCATAGCTGACTAAATATTTGCTCTTGTTGCTTAGTGACTAATGAACTAAAAAAGTGATGCTGCCCTTGCTGTGTATTGCAAGCGGCGATATTCTTTTCAATAAGTTTTTTGGTTAGCTGCAATGTCACTGGGGCGGCGGTTTCGATAATATTGACTTGTTGACCTGCAATAGTGCTTATTTGCTGTTGAACAAAAGGGTAATGAGTACAGCCAAGTACCAATGTATCAACGCCTTTGTCCATTAGCGGCTCAATATACTGCGTTAATAAATCATTGCAAGCTTGGTTATGTTGTTCACCTTGTTCAATAAACTCAACCAAACCAGGGCAAGGCTGAATAAAAACTTCTACACCATTATGGTGTAAGTCTATGAGGTCATTAAATCGTTGGTTTTTGCTTGTCGCTTGTGTTGCTAATATAGCGACCTTCTTACTGACGCTTTGCTTTGCTGCGGGTTTAATCGCGGGTTCAACACCAATGATAGGAATATCAACCCGTGCTCTCAACTGCTCGATTGCATTGACCGTTGCAGTGTTACACGCAATCACTATGGCTTTCACTCCCTTCTCAATAAGCTGCTCGGCAATGATATTTACCCGTTCGATTATAAAATCGACCGATTTTTCGCCATAAGGAGCATGAAAGCTATCGGCTATATAAATGATATTTTCATGAGGCAGTTGCTCGGCAATACACTTAGCAATAGAAAGCCCACCGACGCCAGAGTCAAAGACACCAATCGCAGAGGAGTTTTTGATGTTATTGTTTTTAGGTGTTTTCTTAATGATGTTTTGTGCTCAACTACTGATAATAGGTTTTTCTGCCGAAATTGTATTGCTTTTCACTTGATAAAAGCAATACAATTAATTAAGTAAGGTTTTTTGTTTATATAATTAATGTGCAACTTGCTGGGGGTTACCAGCTAATAAAGGAAGTTTATGTCAGGTGTTGTTTCGGTAGAGCGTTTTAAGCAATTTCCAGTATTGATGTGGATTTTGTTATTTGGCTCATTTATCACTCGTGGTAGCTATTACATGGTATGGCCATTTCTAGCTGTCATTCTTTATGAAAAATTTGCGTTATCTGCTACGCAAGTAGGGTTGATCCTTTCAAGTGCCGCAGTTATTTCTGTGTTAGTAAGTTTTATAGGTAGCGCCTTATCTGATCGTATCGGCCGACACCAGCTAATGTATGCCAGCGGTATCTTATATATCATCTCCTTTTCTTTATTGGCACAAGTTGACTCGATTATAGGTTACTCCCTAGTGATTACCTTGTGTTCAATCGCTACAGCATTATGGCGACCGCTCACCTCTGCATTAATTGGCGATATAATTGACAACAAAGGTACACGTGAACTTGCTATGCAATCACTCTATTTTGTGGTGAATGTTGGTTGCGCTGTAGGACCTATGCTTGGTCTATGGATGGGCTTAACGGGAGAGCAATCAAGCTTTTATATTACCGCTGCAGCCTTTGCCTTTTTATTGGCACTTTTATGGTGGGGGTTTAATCAACATAACAAGCTTGATGTCACTACTGATAAAGCTGATAAAATAGTTGCGCGCAATGAAGATTCAGACTCTGTAAGTAGTGAAGGTAAAGCTAAGAGTGCTGAAGGAAATCAGATCTTTAAGGTGCTACTAAGTGATAAATTATTACAGTGCCTTATTTTTGCCAATATTTTATGCATGTTTATTTATGCACAAATGGACAGCTCACTCATTCAATACTTAACACGCGCTAAAGTACCTGATTTACTGCAACTTATTTCAGCGATGATTTTCACCAATGCCTTAGTGATTATATCCACACAATTTTTACTGTTAAGACTAATGGCTAACTTGGCATTGGTGGCAAGAATACAGGTAGGACTGGTACTTTTGATGTGCTCACAAGTTTGGTTAGCCGTGAATCCTCTTACTCTTTTTTGGGGCTGGATTGGTGCAATTGTGGTGATGAGCTTAGCGGAAACTATTTTATTCCCAACCATGAATGTGCATATTGACCGTTTAGCACCAGAACATCTACGTGGTGCTTATTTTGGTGCCGCTTCATTTTATGAGTTTGGCTTTGCAATAGCACCATTAGGTGGCGGTATTATACTTGATCACTTGGGCGGACCCTGGTTATTCTTTATTGCAGCAGGCTTAACACTGATAGTTATTTATCTTTATAGTATTTTGGATAAATTACCTAGGCCTGATTTTGAGAAATTAAAAGCACAATGAATGCGCTTCCAAGGTGCCGCAGCTAGCTATGGTCATTAATACCGTGTGACTTTTGTTAAGGTAAGAGTCTAGAGTCGCGCGGAAATATACTGATATTTTTCAAGGGTATTTACAAAGGAGAAGTCGCTTCCAAGGTACCTGAAGGAAGTTAGTCCTGAACATCGTGTGCTTTTCTAAGGATTGCGCGGAAATATGATTGATATTTTCTTAGAATAATTAAATAGAGGTAGTCGCTTCCAAGGTGCCGCAGGGAGTTAGTCCTGAACATCGTGTGCTTCTCTAGAGACTGCGCGGAAATATCGTTGGTATTGATTGTTCTAATAAAGAAGGTAGTCGCTTCCAAGGTGCCGCAGCTAGCATTGTCTTGAACATCGTGTGCTTTTCTAGAGTGGCGCGGAAATATAATTGGTATTTTACTTGAGGAGGATAGTCGCTTCCAAGGTGCCGCAGCTAGCTTAGTCCTGAACACCGTGTGCTTTTATAGGGTTGCGCGGAAATATGATTGATATTTTCTTTGAATAATTAAAGAGGGAAAGTCGCTTCCAAGGTGCCGCAGCT
>Ga0105359_10002468_pt1 | contig 15335 bp, 11 predicted proteins | sample GOMGulsemesocosm_6_FD_83659 | JGI IMG/M metagenome (GOLD analysis project Ga0105359, IMG submission 83659) | Methane-oxidizing microbial communities from mesocosms in the Gulf of Mexico - GOM8C Gulf of Mexico | ecosystem: Environmental > Aquatic > Marine > Cold seeps | place: Gulf of Mexico...
CACCCCCAGGCTAGGTGAAAAAGGCATAACAGCAAAGCTCATCAGTACACAAACAGCGCCAATAACGGGCGCAAGAATAAACACCGAACGTTCACTAAAAGGTGGCACCCAATCTTCTTTCCCTAATATTTTCAGTAGATCCGCTGCGGATTGCAAAATCCCGAAAGGACCAACACGGTTTGGCCCTAACCGGTCTTGCCAAATACCAATCATTCGACGCTCTACCCACACCAACATTGCTGCAATTGGAATTAACAGCGCAATAATTACTATGATTTCAATTAGTTTGAAGATCATCTCAATCACAGTGATCTCCTTTATATTTTCCTTTAGCCTTTTCACCTTGTTCATAAAAAGAAATAGGAATGGTTTGGTCTTGTTGTTTAAGTTTTGCTAAGACTTGTGATTTTTCTTGATTGGCGCTATCAACTCTCTGCTTTTCCGTATGAGTAAATCGAGTTTCTTCAATATCATTTGCTTTAGTAATATTTTCTAGCGCTACATCAACATTATTAACATCAAAACTGAGTTCAAAAATACTCACTAGCATAATGTTATCAGGTAGCGATTCATCAATAACTAACGAGCCAAAGTAAGTTGAACTTGCGATATTAACTTTAAAAATATCTCTGGCTAAACCGCCAAACGTTTTAGCCACCGTCGATGAAATGGTAAAGGTGTTACCGGTATACATTAAAATGAATTCAGGTAATAACTTCGATTGCTCGCTCACTAAATACCAGGGTAAGTTTTGCACTAAACTAAGGCTATTAAGCGGTCTACTATCGCTTTGCTGCTCATCACTTTCCTTACTAACAATGTCAACTTCAGGCTCATTCGATGAATTTTTATTGACTAGCTGTTCACTGATTGAATCATCAGCCGCTTTACTTTTAGTCGCTTGCTTACCTTCCTCAGTAGTCGGCCATAGCATCGCTAATTTAATTTGTTGCACCCGTTCGTTATCATCAAAATAAGAACAAACCGTTAAGTGTAAAAAGTTATCCTGCTGACGATGTAGCAACTCACCATTCACTTGAGATTGATGCTTTAAAATCGATTGATTGGAATTCCAAGCTGGCGACCAAGAAAATGGCATCGCCAATGATGGGGCATCTGTTGATGTATAACTTGGTGAATTATAGCTTTTCCCTTCCATTGAATAGCGGTACATGCCATCAAGATTAGCTTGGGCGTCATTAAAGGTTTGTTGTTCATGCACAGATTGATTGGCCATTGTTGCAGTACGCCCACTTGCTCGGTGAGTTTGCCTAGCAATCTGTTGCGGCAACGATTTCCCTGTTTCACAAGTAAGTATTTGCAATGCCCATGGTTCGCCATGTTTAGCAAAGTACTGATGCAACTGCCGCATGCTAGTAAACTCAATCTCATTACGCTTAAAAAGACATTTAGCTAGCAATTGTAAATATTGCCAACTGGGTAGCACCGGCTTATTCGGCAGGTAAGCAGGATAAAAAGCTTGTAATCTTCCCTGATAATTAACGTAATGGCCCTCGCCTTCACTGCTATCGGCTACCGGTAGTACAATATCAGCAACCTCAGTTAACCGACTTCCCCGTGAACTTAACACAATCATTCGCCGGCAATGCTGAGTTAATGAGTTAATAGTCTCTTCATCATATTGTGCTAAGTCTTGCTCAAGCACTAATAAACTAGTTCGGTGCTCTTCTCCCGTTAACTGGGCAAGGCTCTCATTCGTAGTTAAACGCTTAAGTATTTGCTCCACTGATAACATTTGCTCAGAAAAGAAGTGCAAATTACCAACACTATTACACTGCGGAGCCACTACAGTCAGCTCCGGAGCGTTTCCATGAGACTGCTGACTAAGGCAAGCCATTAAGTTATCAACGGCTTTAAGTAACGGGGCACTTTTTAAACTTAAGCCCGTTACTAATAACGGTGCTTTGGCGACCACTAACGCTTTGGCTATTAATGCTAAATCGTTGTCATGAATATTTACTTCATCGCTTTTATCCTTTTCTGAGCCATTTTTATCATGAACGCCATCAACCTTTCCTTCTATCTCACGGAGTCTCTCATTAATTGAAAACACCACCTCATTGGTTTTAGCACTATTCAACTCAGCATCAAGCAGTTTAATTAATCGCTGTAGCTGCAGCACAATATCATCGGGAGATAGCACTAACGATGTCAGGGCGAGTTCATCAAAGTTGGTTGGTTTTGCTTGCAGTGAGAATAATGGTGTCATGGTGCCCGCAGCATAAGTACGTACGGCAGAATCTTGCCAGTGTTTAACGCCAATGGAATCAGCCTTATCTACCGCAGCATTGTTGAGTATTTGTTTAACACTTAAGGCTAACCTTGGCGCGGTTTGCTCTAAATCTTCGCCAATAATGAGCACCAGATCATGGGCTAGCTCACCATGACCACGGCGACTTAAGTTTTCCATCCCTGCTAAACTTTGTTGCGGATATTGCACTAAAAGTTGTTTATGCCTCAACGCTAGTTGCATCTCATTATTGCTATAACCTAACGAGAAATTTTCTTTACCCACTACATATTTCAGTAAGCGATTACTTTCAAATGATGCGCTAGCCGAGCCAATACCTATAAACTGCTCCCCTAACACCGGCGTTAACTTTTTAGTAAAGTTTTGCTGACTAAAATGGGTATTTAATAGTAAATCGTTGCTGTCACCAAGCCCTTTAATCGCTTTGATACGCTTACTTAGATTCACGGTACCGAGTCCAAACCGGCCACGATCACATAAAAAATAGCCATTAAGATCATGATTATAACGATTCATTACTCGTCTGATCGAACCATAACGTTCGCCAATACTGGTATTACAACCTACCGAGCAAAATGAACAAACCGAGGGTGATGATTGTAAATCCCACTTACGGGTATAATGAGCTGAAAAGGGCTTATTGGTAAACACCCCGGTTGGGCACACTTCAACCAAATTACCGCTAAACGGACTTTGTAAAATGCCGTCTTTTTGTCGGCCAAAATACACTTGATTACGGCTACCATAAACATCAAAATCTTTACCGCCAGCATAGTCTTTGTAAAAACGTACACACCGATAGCAAGTAATACAGCGGTTCATTTCATGACCCACTAACTCACCTAAATACTGATTAGTAAACGTGCGTTTTTCACCGGGATATTGACGACTTGTGTGGCCGGTCATTACCGTCATATCTTGTAAGTGACACTCGCCCCCTTCGGCACAAACAGGACAATCATGGGGATGATTGGTCATCATCGCGGCAATAACTTGCTCGCGAAAAGTTGCCGATGCTTGATCTTGTAAACCAATACGCATGCCATCAACCACGGGGGTCATACAAGCCATCACCATACGGCCTCGCTGGTCATTTTCATCGTGATATTGTGTTACCGCACATTGCCGACAAGCACCGACTGAGCCCATTGACGGATGCCAACAAAAGTAAGGTAGATCTAACTTATTTGATAACACGCCAGCGAGTAAATTATTCTCTGTCGATACTTGATAAGGTTTATCATCAATATAGATGGTGACTGTAGCTAATTTATCCTTATCCGATTTATTGGCGTTATCAGTCATTAGCTAACTCCTCAGGCGTCACTGTAGGTACTGACTCAGCAGTTAATATTGCCGATTCGTCGGCGTTAGGTGGATGTTTATACGGACAACATCCCAACGTAAGGTGCTGTTCAAAGTCTGCTTTAAAGTAACGCATCGCACTTTTTAACGGCTCCACTGCGCCCGGCGCTAAAGCACAATGGGTTTTTCCCAACCACATAAAATCACACAGTTGCTGTAATTGTTGAAGATCATCTTCACTGCCTTGGCCTTGTTCAATACGGGTTAGTAAGGTAACCGCCCACGGAGTACCATCACGGCAAGGAGTACACCAACCACACGATTCTTGTGCAAAAAACTGTAGCAGGTTCAGTACCATGGCTACTGGGCAATGTTGATCTCCCAACACAATTAAACCACCAGTGCCCAAACGACTACCCGCTTTAGCAATGGAATCAAAATCCATTGGGGTATCTAAATGCTCAGCGGTTAAAAAATCGGTAGACGCGCCGCCAGGTAATAGCCCTTTTAAGGTAACGCCATCAGGCATGCCACCGGCATGATGATAAAGCAGTTCACGAATGCTAACTCCCATAGGTAACTCCCACACCCCTGGATTTTTCACTTGTCCACAAGCCGCATAAAGTTTAGTACCGGCATCGCTATCGGGTGACAACGCTTTAAACCAATCACTGCCATGCTTTAAAATATGCGGTAAATTACTTAAGGTTTCGACATTATTGACCACCGTGGGTTTTCCAAATAAACCACTCACTTGAGGAAAGGGGGGCTTAGCGCGTGGCGTGGCTCTTTTCCCTTCTAATGCATTAATCAATGCCGTTTCTTCACCGCAAATGTAGCGTCCAGCGCTGGCGTGTAAATGCAAATCTACATTAAAGTTGGTGCCTTGAATATTACTGCCAAGCCAATTATTTTGATAAGCCTCATCAATGGCTTGTTGTAAACGTTTCGCCGCAAGATGATACTCACCACGTAAAAAGATAAACGCCTTATTAGCACCTATGGTGTAGCTGGCAATGATCATTGCCTCGATTAATTGATGCGGCACACCTTCCAATAAATGACGATCTTTAAAGGTACCCGGCTCCATTTCATCACCATTACAAATTAAATAACTATCACCGGGAACACTATTTTTTTGTAAGGATGGTACACAGCTCCATTTCATCGCAGTGGGGAATCCGGCGCCACCTCGTCCTTTTAACTTAGCATCATTCACAATGGTGAGTACCTCTTGAGGACTATGAGTTGTTAACGCTTTAGCGGCACCAACATAGCCGCCAGCATCACAATAATCAGCAAAGTTTAATGGTTTCTCTAAATTAACTAAATGCGTTAAGGGTTTAGTTAACGCGTGAGTTAATGCTGATTTCAACCACGAATTATCTGTCATCCGCTGGCTCCACGTGCTGACTTAAACCATTTAAAATAGCAACCACTGAGCTTGACGTCAGTGAGTGATAATGATGGTCATTGATCATCATCGCCGGTGATTTATCACAATTACCTAAACAAGCATTAGACAACAGCGTAAATTCGCCATCAGCGGTGGTTTGTCCGTACTCAATCCCTAAATGTTGTTTAATGGTGTGCAAAATATCGTCGTAGCCACACAGGTGGCAGCTAATGCTATCGCACAAATGAATAACATAATGCCCTACTGGTTGCCGATAAATAAGATTATAAAAGGTTGCTACCCCTTCAAGTTGCGCACTTGATATCTCAAGACATTGGGCGATGGCGCATAAACTGTGATCACTGATCCAGCCGCGATGCTGCTGAACAACTTTAAGTGCTTCAATACCCGCAGCTTCACGGCTACCCATAATAGTGACGTCATGCTCTATCGCCTTAATTTCAGCCGCCGTTAAATATTGACGAAAGTCGATGTTTTGAAGGCAAGTGTTTTCATCCGTACCATTGCTAGCACTCCCACCAGCACTATCGCTAATCATAGCGTCAACAATGGTCACTGAAGGAATAATATCACTCTGTTTATCAATTGGTTGCATAGCTGCCTTTGTTATTTTCGAATACCACTTGTGATTGTCACTGTGCTGATATTTACCTGCAAAATACTAACGTTTCTGTACTTTATTTTTATTGCTGAACATTAACTCGTTTTTACTGTTAACGGTTTAGGAGCCTACCGATCTACATCAGCCATCACATAGTCAATACTGCCCAAGGTGGCGATTAAATCAGCCACCATTTGGCCACGGCTCATTAACGGCAACATTTGTAAATGCGCAAAACTAGGGGTGCGAATTCGGGTGCGATAACTCATAGTGCTGCCGTCGCTAATGAGGTGGTAGCCCATGATTCCCTTGGTAGCTTCAACAAAAGTAGACACTTCACCCGCGGGGATCACCGGTCCCCAAGAAACGTTAACAAAGTGAGGAATTAAGGTATCGATATCAGTCATAGTGCGAGACTTATCCGGCGGTGTGGTTTGCGGATGCTCAGCTTTATAAGGGCCTGAGGGCATATTATGTAAACATTGCTCAATAATACGAATGCTTTGACGCATTTCTTCCACTCTCACTCGACATCTATCGTAACAATCACCTTGATGGCCAAGCGGTACTTCAAAATCAAACTGATCATAACCACCGTAAGGACGCTGTTTACGTAAATCCCACGAATAGCCAGTCGCACGTAATCCCGGACCGGTTACTCCCCACGCTAAAGCTTCTGCACTTGAATAGGCACCAATACCCACAGTGCGTTTTTTTAATAACGCATTTTGCATCACCATTTTTTCATATTCATCTAAACGCTTAGGTAGGTAATTTACATAGTCACGCACTAGCGCATCCCATCCTTGGGGTAAATCATGGGCGACGCCGCCAATGCGAAACCAGCTAGGATGCATGCGAGCGCCAGTAAAGGCTTCAATTATGCCGAACAGTTTTTCTCGGTCGATAAACATATAAAATATTGGCGATAACGCGCCAATATCTTGCGCGAAGGTCCCGTAAAAGAGCAAATGCGACAAAATTCTAAACATTTCTGCGGTCATAATCCGGATCACTTTTGCGCGATCAGGTACTTGAATACCCGCCAGCTTTTCTACGGCCATCACATAAGGGAAGTTATTCATCACCCCCCCTAAGTAATCAATACGATCGGTATACGGAATATAACTATGCCACGACTGACGTTCGCCCATTTTTTCTGCGCCGCGATGGTGATAACCAATATCAGGTACGCAATCGACAATCTCTTCGCCATCCATTTGCAGCACAATTCTAAACGCACCATGCACACTAGGATGATTAGGCCCCAAGTTTAAAAACATAAAATCATTATGTTTACTTTGCCTTTTCATGCCCCAGGCTTCGGGGTTAAATTTCAGCGCTTGCTGTTCTTGTTCTTGTACATCAGGCGGTAAGGTGAACGGTGCCATTTCGGTCGCTCTGGCCGGATGCGTTTTAAGTAGCGGATGTTCTTGCCATGTTTTGGGCATTAAAATACGACATAAATAGGGGTGACCAATAAATTCAATACCAAACATGTCCCATACTTCACGTTCGTACCAATTGGCATTATCCCAAATACTGGCGATACTATTGAGGGTTTTATCTTCGGCTGTTAATGGTATTTTTATGCGCACATCTTGATTTCGCTGATGAGATCTCAAATGATAACTGACGGTAAAATCACTCACCTGTGCACTTTTGTTAGTTCGTTCGGTTTCATCAATTGCAGTTAAATCAAAACACATTTCAAATGGCTTTGAGATCTCTTCCTTTAACGCATGCATTACCTGACACAACTTGCCTTTGTCGAGCCAAAAAGTGGGAGTATCATCAACAATATTATCAATGGCATTCACCGGCATTAATTCAGCATCAGGTACCAGTGCGATAATCTCTTGATAAATATCAATAACACTTTGCTGCTGCCATTCATTATTGACAGAAAAATCTAACGTACGTTTAGTAACGGTCGCCATTCATCCCCCTTAACACTGATCTGGAGAATCAAGGTTGGTGACTTGAATACGGTGTTGATGCTTAATATTGCGTAGTGACGGTTTAGTAATTTCGGAAACCGATTGCTCTCCCACCACCCAACTTAGTGGCCGAGGTTGATGTTGAATTTGATTTTGTAATAACAGTAACCCTTCAAGTAACGCCTCTGGACGCGGCGGACAACCAGGCACATAAACATCAACAGGAATGAATTTATCGACCCCTTGCACTACCGAGTAGATATCGTACATACCACCAGAATTGGCACATGAACCCATAGAAATAATCCATCTTGGCTCTAATAACTGCTCATATAAATGCTGAATTACCGGCGCCATTTTACGAAAACAAGTACCTGAAATAACCATTAAATCGGCTTGCCTGGGGGTTGCTCTGATCACCTCCGCACCAAAACGGGCAATATCATGGCGAGAAGTAAAGCTAGTGGCCATTTCTACGTAGCAACAACTTAGCCCAAAATTAAACGGCCAAATGGAGTTTTTACGTCCCCAATTAACCATATCATCGAGCTTTGCCATAAACACACTGCGCTGTAGTTCTTGCTCACTCACGCCTTTGGCTTTTAGCATCTCTTGATCTAGCTTAGCTTTTGTTAATGACCACTCCATTAAAAACGTCCTTTATTATTCAAGCCGAGTTGCGCAATGCGATGAGGTTGATGACGATGTTGTAATTCGAGCGCACCAATTCTAATGAGATAAATAAGTGCCACTAATAGCACTGCGATAAAGATGCTTGCTTCAATAAAGCCCAACCAACCAACGTCATCAAAAGCGATTACCCACGCGAACAGAAAAATAGTTTCTAGATCAAAAATAACAAAAAAAATGGCATATAAAAAAAAGTGATTACCAAAGCGGGTTTTATTGTTATCAATAGAAATAACGCCCGATTCATAAGGGGTATTTTTAGCGCGACTTTTGGTTTTAGGGCCAAGAAAATATGACAGGCACATCATCACGATCAGCATCACGACCAAAATGACAAAGTATGCCGCTATTGGCCAAATTTCATTAATTTGACTAGTTGCTTCCACAGCGCCCCCAAATTCCTATGTTGTTATTATTTTTCAAGCAATTTGTGTTATCAGCTTGGCAAACGATTAGGATTTTTACGTGACTAAAAGATGGTAATTTAACTGTCAACGATTAACTTCACGTTGGCTTGTTTATAAAACAAGCATAGTAAAGATTCAAAAAAAGGGAAATTAATATTACATTTCAAGGTAGTGAGCAACTAGCAGCAGGTGATAACTAGCGCTAAGTAGGTGATTCAGCTAATACCGACTCACTCAAATCTTACATAAGGAGGGAGAATTAGTTGATAAGATTAAAAAACTCATCTTATTAATGAGCCGTTTAAAAAGGCAACGTAAACAAAATTTCAGCTAAATCAGGGTGCCACTGAAAGACTTTCAGCTGCACTTTACTGCCAATAACGACCACTTGATCGTCTTGTAAAAGCTGTTTTTGCTGCTCAAAGTGTTCGCTGCCGGGTTGAAAAGAGATTTTACCTTGCGAATTTATTACCCGAAACCAAGGCACGCTTTGTCCTTGCCAGCCATGGTCAGGAACATGACCTAATGCCTTACCCACCAAACGGGCACGTCCCGGTAAGCCGGCTAAATCGGCTACTTGCCCATAGCAAGCAACTTTTCCTTCAGGGATAAGTTGTACAACTTGCCATATCTGCGCATAACGGGCATTAATGTCGGTATTAACATGGTTATGAATGCTGAGTTCAGACAAAGTCGCTCCACTGAGTATTTAATATCTAGCTACATGCGTTGCCACATTCGTCACATCATTAGTTACGCCATTAGTTACGTCATTTAGGCAACAGATGCGTTATCATTAGCAGATGAGATGCTTATCATAGCAAAATAAACGTAAATTCGCGTGAAATTAACGCCTAAGTAGCACCAAAGTAGCGCTAAAATGACGTGAACCTAACGAAAGATTTTTGAGGATAGTTATGAAAATTTGGGTCGATGCCGATGCTTGCCCAGTGGTTATTAAAGAAATATTATTTAAGGCCGCCGAACGCACTAAAATTCACACCACGTTAGTGGCGAATCACCCGATTCGAACACCGCCGTCAAAAGTAATTAATTTCATGCAAGTCAGCGCTGGTTTTGATATTGCCGATGATGAAATAGTTAAACGGGTCACTCAAGGAGATTTAGTGATCACCGCCGATATTCCGTTGGCTAACGAACTTATTGATAAAGCGGCTCAAGTGCTAAGTCCCCGCGGTGAGTTGTACACCAAAGAAAATATAAAATCTCGCCTCAATATTCGTGATTTTATGGACACTATGCGCGCCAGCGGTGTTCAAACAGGAGGTCCTCCGCCACTCAATCAGCACGATAGACAAACTTTTGCTAATCATTTAGACAGCATCTTAACCCGCTATTTACAAACCAAAGCATAGCGATAGTTTGTTATTAACAATAAAAAGCCAGCTATCACTCAAAAGTTAAATAGCTGGCTTACACAACCCTTAAAAACGTCTTACTTAACAGTAACTCATTTAAAAGTATTTGGTTTAAAAAGACGCTTGTAAACTTAGGCTCACTTGTCTTGGGCTACCCAGATCCATCTGCCCATTACTGTCATCGGTTCCCAAACTATCCGCATCCGAGCTATAGCTGCTAATATACGCTTGATCAAACAGATTACGAGCCTCTAAACGAATGGTATAGTTTTCCCACTCGTAGCCAATATTAGCATTCACTAATAAGCGAGCATCATTTTTAGGATCATTGTTTAACGCGAATTTTATCGGGGTTAGCGTTGTTTCTGGTGAGTTATAGGCATAAGAGCTACCGGCATAATTTACACTGACATTAGTTGCCCAACCATCAGCAAACTCATAATTTACCGCCACATTAGCGGTCCATTCTGGCGCATCTTCAAATGATCGCCCAGCTAAATCAATACCATTACTTAAAAACTCAGTAAATTCGGAACGAGCAAAACCAACACCACCTGTGATCGCAAGGTTACTGGTTGGGTAATAGAAAGCTTCTAATTCGAATCCCCTAACGTTAGAAGAACCGGCATTCTCTGTTTCCCGATCATATTGTGACTGTGAAATTTGCACGGTTACTTGTTGATCGGTCCATTCAGTGTAAAACACATTGGCATTAAGCATTAATTGGCCATCGAGTAATACTGAGCGTAATGACAATTCAATATTGTCAGTATATTCAGAATCATAAGTGTATATGCTCGACTTAGCGACATTGGTACCTACACCACCTGAACGGTATGCTTGCTGATAAATAAGATTCGCGGTGATATTGTCATTAATATGATAACTTAACCCTAACTTAGGTAACCACGCATCAAAATTGGTACTTGCTGGTGGCTCAACACCAGAAGCGGCCTGAGCAAAGCTATTTAAATAGCTATTAATGCCAAAGACAACTTGATTAAGTGGCTCAGGTAAAAGAGCAGGATCAGGCAGCTCATTATTCACGGTATATAAATTATTGGCGGCATTAGTTTGCTCTTCTCGGTCATAACGCAAGCCAGCCAAAAGATCGAACTGTTCGGTAATCGACCAAGTTAAATCCGCATATACTGCACTAGTATTTACATTTTGATCAATACTTGAATTTAATCCTAATTTTATTGGATCAATGGTTGGGTAAAGCGGTAACACTGCGTTAGCTATAGACTCAGGCAAGCCAAAACCACCGTATTCAGCAGGTGCCATTAACACTGTAGCTAGGCTAGGAATGCCGACAGCTTCAAGCGTAATTAGTCGCTCACCGCTTGCTTGATCATCAACATCAGTATCGGCATAGTAAGCACCGAACACCGCTTGAATTGAATCAGTTTCATAAGTCAGTCTTAATTCTTGGCTAATACCTTTATCGGTACGTTGGTATTTTTGATCAGCACTTAATTGAGTTGCCTGCATATCACCATCCCAATTATAGGCATAATCAGAATCGCTATAAGTGGTGATTGATTGTAATGATAGCGTTTCATTTAGTGCTAATGACATCTCTAAATTATATATACTGGTCTCTGTTTTCGTCCAAATTGGCGAATTAACATAAACCGTTTTATCAAAAGCAGATTCACCATCAGCATACAATGACCACGTTGGCCCTTGCGCGTTTTTGTTACTAGACGCCGTTAACAGCGCGGTAAAATTTTCACTCGGTTCAAATAATAACTTTGCTCTTAGTAATTGCCCTTCCCTGAAATTAGAGCCTGTTTCGCGAGTAGTATTGTATATATCTCCGTCATACTGGGTATCTTCAGCAGCAAGTCTAAAGGCAAGCATATCGTCAATAATGGCACCGCCACCGGCAAAAGCGACTTCTTGCTGGCCATACTCTCCCACTTTAACGCGGGTCTTACCGTTCCATTCATATGATGGGTCTTGTGAGCGTAACATTATCGCCCCAGCAAGCGCATTTCTCCCTTGCAACGTAGACTGTGGGCCACGAAATACTTCAACTTGTGATAAATCCCAAATAGAGGTACCACCATTTTGAACAACACGATAAGGTAATGGCGCCCCATCTAAATACATACTAACTAAGTAACTATTGCCACCACCAGAAACACTGTCTTGAGCAACGCCACGCACACTAAAGCCTTTGGTAAAGTCTCCTGCGATGTTGGGTATCACAGCATAAATATCAGACACTTGCTGAATGTTTTGCTTAACCATTTCTGCTGCCGTTAATACCGCAACACTGTTAGGAGTTTCTTTTAAACTACGATCAATTTTTTGTCCGGTAACAACAATCGTTTCAATACTTTCTACGTTGTCGTCAAAGACTTCATCTGCAACTGCTTGTGCGGTAACAGCGCTGAACGCTAGGCTTAATGCACTAGCAAGTTTATTTAATTTCATCAGTTTTCTCTTAGTGTATGTATTATAAGTTTTTATAGGTATATAGATGTTTATTATTTTCTTTGTAAATATAGATATCCTGATCGCGCGCACTCATTCCATTGCGGTGACAACAATTTCACCAAAAACACATCAACTATGAGCGCATATTTTTTGTTTAGTTACTCTCGCTCAAATTAGAGCAAATAACCTAAATAAAACATGAATGATAATGATTATCACTACAAATGTAAATAAGAATTATTACCCTGCAGACGTACAAAGATTTATAATGGGAAAATGTAGGGGGTACTGGTAAATATTCAGTATAAAAATATCGAGGTAACGCTATAAAAAGAAGGACAAGTATTCACCTCTTCAACGTTAAAGAGGGACCTAGACACTAAAAATCTGATATTCCTTCGATAAGTGCTGGCGTTTAGTTGTCTAAACAGACCTTAAATAATTCTTAAACTCCCCCTGATAACTCAGCACCTAGCTATTCATGAAATAATCGCTAGCCCTCAGTAATGTGAGGGCTAGCGTTAAGCTGGAGTTAGAGTTAGCACAAAATTAAAATAACGTAAAGAACTTAAATAACTTGGTGTGATTAGTTACGCTCAGTTCGCATTTCTTCGTGTGATAGTTCGTGTGATAGTTGACGTTATTGCTGTAATGATAATGCCAACTAACGCCACCACCGCAAGATAAATAAAGATACCTCGAGCAGCACCATAGACATTGATGAATGCAATAACAGCAATAAGATGGCAAGCAATTGAAGCGAATTTGCTTTGAGTGTTAGCGGTATAACTGCCTTTATTGTTTAATAGCCAAACCGCAAGAAAAGCAAAAATATAACCAATAAATATAATCATGACTGAACTCCAATCGTTATGGTTTTTTTAGTCATGCTATGCTCATCTAAATTCACGTCATCTAAACTCACATCATCGATCGTCGCCTGATTTAAGGCCGACTCTACTATAGCCACTTCAGCTCGGGTTTGCAGTGGTTGTTGGTAGCTACCACTACTGTTATCAGTATCGATATTCTCCTGTTCAGCCATCGTGATCTTCACTAATGAGTGAGTTTTATAGTAAGCCCACCAGATTAGTGATCCGAGGAAAAAGATTACAATATCAACACTCACTGACACATAATGACCAGTAGTAGCAACATTAAAAGCATGGCTGCCTGTAGTGGCAATATCTAGCGGCATAGTGAGTAATAAACACCACGCCGTTAATAACGAAATGGCTTTAACGGCAACTTTTTCATTAATAACGAAAGGTAACAAGGTTAGTATCAACCAGCTACTAAAAAATGACGTAAAAATAAACGTAGTATGCTCACTATTCGCGACAAATTTATTTAGCAATAACTGAGCAGGAAACAGCAATGCGGTTGCTAAGACTAAACCGCCACAGCTGCCGATAAGTAGTTTATTGAATGTTTGGTAAGTACCACGACTATGTGCCGGTTGTTTTGCATTTAATCCCCGCTCAATCCAGAGCATTAGCCCTGTTATTGGTAGCAGTGCCGTCGCCAGCCCTAATATTGCCCACAGCGTTTTAACCGCTAAGCCGCCAAAATTACCAAAGTGTAATGGGAACATCGCATCAAGTATCTTGCCAGTAATTCCCTCAAGGCGACCAAAATTAGCCTGGCTAGTTACGTATTCAGCGGTGGCACCTTTATACACTAAAGTTTCTCCGCCTAACTGCTCACCACCGCTACCAAAAATATATACCATGGCATTGGCATCATTAAAGCCCATAATAGAGACGTTAGAAAAGGTTAAATCGGGGCGGTTTTTAATACTTTTTTCTATAATATCGGCCAGTTGAGTCGGTTGCTCTACCTGTGCGATTATTGGGGCTTTTATCGCAGTAAACGTTTCGATCAGCTTTTCTTGGTCGCCATTAAAGCCGACATACGCAGCAGCTGGCACTAAGATCACCGTTGCTAACCCAAGAAATGCCCCGGTAAATGCAATGACGCCATGAAACAGTACCGCCCAAACACTCATCACTTTATGGCCATCATTTAACGCTAGAGTAAAGCTTTTACGAACCCTAAAGGTAAATAGCTGAGCGAGTATTTTTCGATGTACAAAAACACCGGTGACAATTGACACCATTAGGGTTAACCCTAATAGGCCGGTTAGAATAAGTCCGACCGGACGACCTAAATGTAAGTCTGCATGGAAGCTGCCAATAAATGTCGCCATGTCATGCTTTAGAGTATTAAAAAAGACATCCATGGTTGCTTCCCCCACTAACTCAAACGTGTTGGGCGCAAACTGATAAACAATACCTTTATGCTGCTCTTTACCATTTTCATCTTCAAAATGTCCTTCAAAGATCACTCTAGCAGTGGTCGAACTACGTTGCCCTGGAAAAACAATATGTACTTCTTCTTGATAGTCATCACCAGCTTTGTTGGCATAGGTTTGAATAACTTGTTCATAGCGCTGCGAGTTGATCTCAATATTGCCTCGAATACCTTCGTTTGCCCAAATTTTTAACTCCGGGCGTGCGAATACTGCTACCGCACCGGTAAAGGCAATAACAAAAAGTAAAATACCGGTGATAATACCGACCCAAGAGTGCAGCTTATAGAGCTTTTTAATGGTTAATGATTTCATCTTAATTTCAGCCCTATTAACGGGTTAATGCAAAATATACACAAGCAATATGAACAATGGTAAGCGTAAGCATTACCAGATAAACCTGCTTGATTGATTTAGCCATATAGCTATAAATAAATAATGCCGTCCAAATAAATGGAAACAACAAAATAGGAATACCAATGGCATCATTTTGATGAAAAGGTAAGTAAGTAGACATACCCGGGATCATCACCACCGAGGTGATTAACGTTAATACGATGGCAGA
>Ga0105359_10002471_pt1 | contig 15328 bp, 12 predicted proteins | sample GOMGulsemesocosm_6_FD_83659 | JGI IMG/M metagenome (GOLD analysis project Ga0105359, IMG submission 83659) | Methane-oxidizing microbial communities from mesocosms in the Gulf of Mexico - GOM8C Gulf of Mexico | ecosystem: Environmental > Aquatic > Marine > Cold seeps | place: Gulf of Mexico...
AAGCTCAAAAATGGATATAAAGTTACCCCGACCACAACGGCCAAGCTTATAAAGGTTAATGCAAACAGATTAGGGTCTTGCTTAAACTTCACATACAGTCCTTGCGCAAAACTCAATTCCTGCATCTTGTTCCTATCTTCTTGCGCACCTTGGTATCTGGCATGCTGATACTCATTAAGCGCTTCTTTTGCCGCTGGGAACTGGTCTTCATCACTTAACCAGATAGCCGCTAAGCCTATCCCCCATCGCCCCTTGTCTGTTTCATAGACTGATAGTTCAAGAGTTTCACACAGCTCACGTACGTCGTGTATTTCGTCTTCAGGCACGCCGTGCAGGTTGAAAAATAATTTAGGCATTGTTTAGGTACTTATGTCTGGTGAAATTTCGGAGTATTTGTAGGATTCAACATATTGATAACGGTATAAGCTTTCAAAGTCGCATGTCATTTAGGTTAATACCCAGCGGCAAATCAACCACCAGCTTGGCCAGTTTTCTGGTTAATAACGCATTTCGCCACTGCGTTTCTAGCGATTCTTTTAATTTAGGCTTCAACTCTAAACCCGGTAATTCAATGAGTAACGTATCCAGATCTTGGTACTGGGTCAATAAATCGGTAGCCGTTTTAATGCCTATACCTTTGATGCCCGGCAAATGATTGGTGGTATCTCCGGTCAATGCCAACAGGTCCACCAGCTGATGCGCCTCGACACCGTAGCGCGCCCGCACCTCTTCTTCATTGAATAACTGGCGATCAAAATGGTTCAGTATTTGAATGCGCTGATCTACCAGCTGAAAGAACCCTTTGTCGGTGGATATTATTGTACTGGATAATCCGTTATAGGCCGACTTCACCGCAAGGCTGGCAATCACATCGTCCGCCTCCCAGTGTTGAAATTCAAAACAATAAAACCCTGCCGTTTTAAACCCGGCCTTAAATTGCTCGAGTGCTTTCTCGAGCGTCTCTGGCATTGGTCCGCGGTTTAGCTTGTAATCAGGCCAAACAACATGCCGCCAGGTCTGCTCTTTGCGCTCAAATATGATGGCGCAATGAGTTGCCTCTAAGCGCTTGGCATTGTCCGCTATGGTATTAATACAGCGATTCATGCAGGCTTCTTCTTTATTATCATGCTCTGGCATCGCCGCGTACATACGGCGAATCAAGTTCATCGCATCAATGATCAGTAGGTGCATTGTCTTTTTGTGCCTGCCAAAGTTGATAATAATGCCCTTCAAGGGCCAATAGATCTGTGTGCTTACCTTGCTCAACCACGATGCCGTCATCAAGTACGACAATTTTATCGGCATCAATAATGGTTGAGAGGCGGTGAGCAATGATTAAACTGGTATGCCCTGCGGATACTTGCTTAATCGCTTGGTTAATATTTTTCTCTGTGCGCGAATCAAGTGATGATGTTGCTTCATCGAATACCATGATCGCAGGTTTTTTCAATAGCATTCTCGCAATGGCTAGGCGTTGCTTTTCCCCACCAGAGAGTTTCAATCCTCGTTCACCTACAACCGTCTCTAACCCGTCTGGACATTGAGTAATGAAATAATCCAACTGGGCCATTTCGATTACACGTGTAATTTCTTCATCTGTCGCTTGTGGTGATGCATACAGGATATTATTTTTTAAGGTGTCATTAAATAAAATAGTATCTTGCGGCACAACGCCAATGTGTTCACGCAGACTGGCCAGTGAATATTGATAGATAGACTGATCATTAATTAAAATATCACCGGCCGTATTATCGTAAAATCGAAACAGCAACTTCGTTAGCGTCGACTTGCCCGCACCGCTACTACCCACAACCGCAACTCGCTCACCTGCACCTATTTTAAAACTTAAGCCTTTTAAAATAGGACGTTCTGGCTGGTAGTTAAACTCTAGATCTCGAAATTCAATACTGGCTTCATTACTGACAAGAGATTGCTCGCCGGAATCTTTTACGCTCGATTCTTGCTTCAACAAACCTAGCATCTGTTCAATACTGGCCAGTGATGCCTTAACTTCCCTATAAACAAAACCTAAAAAGCTTAAAGGAAGAAACAACTGAAACATAAAGGCATTCATTAACGTGAAATCCCCTAGCGTCATTGTTCCTTGAATAACGTAATACGCCGATAAACACAACATAAGTGTCATCGCCAAACTGATAATTAGCGCTTGCCCAGAGTTCAAGGCGAATAACGTTAACCGATTTTTGCGGCGTGCTTGCTCCCACTTCCACAGAGAGTCATCGTAATCTTTTGCTTCGCGCTCTTCTGCAGAAAAATACTTAACGGTTTCGTAATTCAATAAGCTGTCTAAAGCACGCGCATGAGTTTTTGAATCCATTTTATTAGCTTCACGCACATACATCGTTCTCCACTCTGTAATGCGAGCGGTATACATCACATAGGCAACGACGGCTACTAACGTAATGAGTGCGAACCAAGGCGGGTAGTTATAAAGCAATAAACCGATGACGAGGCATAATTCAAAAATAGTCGGCAAGATATTAAAGATGACGAACCGCATTAAGAAGCTGATGCCGTTCGTCCCACGCTCAATGTCTCTTTGAAGAGCACCTGTTTGGCGCGACAGATGAAAATCTAAACTTAAGTGGTGTAAGTGGCGAAAAACTTTTAAAGCCATACGGCGCATTGCACGCTCGGTTACTCGACCGAATAATACATCGCGGATTTCCCCCAATAAAATATTCAATAACCGAACTGAGCCATACGCTAGCAGCAAACCTAACGGGAACCACATCCATACTTGCTCAGACGTCTTAGCAGCATCCTCGGTCGCTGACAAACCATCAACCAAGTATTTAAGTAAAAATGGCACACTAACACTGGCAAGCTTCGCTCCAATTAAGCATAAAGCTGCAAATAAAACCCGCCCTTTGTATTCCATTAAATAGGGCCACAAGGTTTTTAACCAAGCAGTGTTTTTTAAACTAACTTCGGGAGCATCGCTCCATGATGAAGGTTTCATGACAGGCCTTGTTCTTGCTGTGACGCCAGCTTGATTACACTATTAAGATAAGAGGTAAATTTTAGCATAGCACGCAGTGTTTGCCTGAGTTAATCGAACTGGAACAGTGAATTGCTACGACGAAGGATGGATTACTCTCCACTTCCTAGACTCAGCGTTAGTCTACTCATATCAAAACAATGGTTAAAGTCGCCGTGAGCGGTTATTATGTCGACGTTTTAATTGATTAATATTTGAATTGTTAGGTTGTATTTATGCGTTGCAGTGTGATTTCTAGTGCTCTATTAGCCCTTTTACTTTCTATGTCGAATGCCAGTCAAGCCGACTTTCTGCTTGATGCGGGCTTTGCTTCAGAATATGTACACCATGGTATAAAACAAAGTAATGCGAAACCAGTACTGCAATTGGACGGTCTATACGCTTCTCAGATCGGACTTTATGGCGGTCTTTGGATGACGGGGATTGAGCGCGGTGCTCCTGACAGTACTCGCTTTGAGATCGATGGATTTGCTGGCTGGTACGTTCCATTATCAACTTTTCTTTCGATTGATCTAGGTATGACCCGCACAACATTTACAGGTGATGCAGAGACTAGCAAGCAAGCCTATAACGAAGGTTTTTTCAATCTATTATTGAACGATGAAACGACGTTTGGTTATCGTCTTGCCAATGATTATATGGGATCGGGTGAGCCATTACAGACACTTGAACTTGCTCATACTATTAACTCCGGCGAATTCGGTTTTGAATTCTCGACTCGCCAGTATCGCTATTTAAATACAACTGAAGACGTTAATTGGGGCAGTGAGAATCGTAATAATTACTTTCATTTTCGTCTAGGTGTTGCTCGTAATTACTTAGAACACAACCTCAGCTTGGCCTTTGAAAAGACAAATCTTTCAAGTAAATTTGATGCTAGTACACAGATCGTTTTTACTTATAGCCGAGCCTTTTCTTTCTAGCAAGTTATGACTAGCGGCCTAAGGGAGTAATGCATTATAGCTAGCAGCCGATTCAGTTTGCCTGTTAAAAATAATAGTCGGATATAATCCCTGGGCCAATTCGATATTTTCATCAACAGGACGATTCGCAGGAAAAAAGACCTGGCCTTGTTTCGAGACTCCCGCAGGAAAAACCAACAATTCTTCGTAATAGCCTTGCAAGATGGAGTTTTTGAAAATAAGAATTGTATGATGAGGCTCATAATCATCCCCCTTCACGCGCTCCATCCCCATAATAGTAAAGTCTTGAAAGCTGCCAAAATAATAGAATGCCAATACGTGATCGGTATGCGTGTTTTTTAATAGCTTGGGGATGTTTTTGAACAGGTAGCGTTCAGTCCATTGCGGACTGAGTTTAATTTCGCCATAACTGTTCAAGCTAATGCATAGGCTTAGACCTAGCGCGATTAGAGTGTTTCTGAAAATCATTTATTTCTTCTACTAAATACAAGTAATAACAAGCCTAGCTGTTAAAAACCTAACAGCACTAATCACAATCACAAAACAGCTTTTTAAGGCTGTTCTAGTTTTAGCTTTGTGCCTAAGTATTCTTCTAATGCGGGTAATTCAAAAGCATCATCTTCAGAAACAAGCGCTATCGATATGCCTTTTGTTCCTGCGCGGCCTGTACGGCCAATACGGTGTACGTAGTCTTCTGCGTCATCAGGCAAGTTGTAGTTAAATACGTGGGACACACCATCAACGTGAATGCCACGACCCGCTACATCGGTAGCAACTAAGAGCGGCAATGAACCATCACGAAAACGCTCTAGCGTTTTAATGCGTTTTTGTTGATTCACTTCGCCCGATAGCAAACCAGCAACCAAACCATTTTTATTCAGTTTGTCGCATAAATTACGGGTTATATCGCGACGGTTAGCAAAGATAATGGCTCGCTCGATTTTTTCATCTCGCAAGTATTTACAGAGAACATCAAATTTTTCGTCCCCTGCAACCATAAAGAATTTCTGATCAATATTATCGGTAGCAACACTTTCAGGCTCGATCGTGACTTCAACAGGTTCGTGAGTCCACTGGTCGATTAAACGACGGATTTGTTCAGTAAAGGTCGCTGAGAAGAATAACGTTTGGCGATCACCCTTTGGTGGTGTTGCTCGTTCGATACGACGAACGTCAGGGATAAAGCCCATATCCAACATACGGTCGGCTTCATCTAAAACTAAGATGTCAACTTCATCCAGATAAACATCTTGGCTGCCCATGAAGTCGATTAAACGACCTGGCGTTGCAACCAAAATGTCAACCACATGATCACGCAGTTGGCGACGCTGCTCTTCGTAATCCATGCCACCTACGATAGTGACAACTTTTAATCCTGTATGTTCAGCAAGACCACGAGCATCTTTACCAATCTGCATGACCAGCTCACGTGTTGGCGCAACGATTAATGCGCGCGGCTCACTTGCAAAACGCTCATCTAATGGCTGAGTCAGTAGGCGATTGATTACGGCGGTTAAAAAAGCAGCTGACTTACCAGTACCCGTTTGAGCTTGACCTAAAATGTCACTTCCTTTCAACGCAGCCGGTAACGATTGCGCCTGAATGGGCGTGCAATATTTAAAACCAGACTCTTGAATGCCACGCATTAAAGTATCTGGTAACTGCATATCATGAAAACGTGTTTCGCCTTCTTTTGGCTCAACCACAAACTCTTCTAGCTTCCAAGGTTTAGCAGGTGGCTTAGCTTGCGCTTGATGTTTTTGATTACCTTTGGCTGATTGTTTGAAATCTGATTTTTGAGCCGCTTTATGAGGCTTTTTCTCATGCTTACTGCGATCGTGTGGCTTGCTCTTACTATCTTGGGCAGTATTTTTTTGCTGGCTGCTGTCTTGCTTTTTATTAGCCTGGCTTTTACCGCCCTGTCCTTTATTACTCTGGTCTTGCTCTTTGGCTGAGCCAGTAATTGCTGATATTATTTTTTTAAACAAGATATAACCTTTTGTCTTTAGCTTCTTAGTTGAGCTGCATAGTTAAACTTCAGGGTGTGGTCACTTGAGTGGGCGACTCATTCACGCCGATCAATTCGCTAAGCTGAAACTGATCGCTATCTAATAATGTATTGGGTTGATAGTAATCCAATAGTGCTTGCTTTAATACGTCTGCGCGCTCTGGAAGGCCATTTAGCAGGTATATTTTCACTTGTTTCACTACATTTCTGGAAAACTGCTCTCGACCTGCCGCAATTGCTTGTGCATCTCCGTTCAGGTTGTCAGTACTCACATTGAAGTTACGACCACTCGCCTTCGTTAAAATCCACTCAATTGCTTGTGGTTTAACTTCAACCTGTTCGAATTCACGTTGTTTTTCTGCGCTACGACCATCCGGCTCGTACCAGTAACCAAAGTCGACCAAGAGCCGGCGCTCTGCTCCCGCAATACACCAATGGCTTATTTCATGCAGGGCACTGGCAAAAAAACCATGAGCAAATAAAATTCTATGTGCTGGATTCTGTTGATCGGCGGGCAGATAAATAGGTTCATCATCACTGTGTTCTAAGCAGGTATTATTACGGTCCATGAACAATCGATTAAAAATCTGAATTAATTGATCAGGATTATAGTCTTTCATGCAGTCACACCTATACGCGGCCAATATTACAGGGCAAAATGCGCAGCTTACTGATTATTGACTGCCATGACAAATACTAAGCCCGATTCTAATACTGCTATTTCTAAGCAATACCTAAAACAGCTTCTCGCATTAACAGCGCCTATTCTGATTACTCAGCTTGCGCAAATAGGTATGGCGACGATTGATACAATCATGTCTGGGCACGTGGGGACTGAAGACCTCGCGGCCATTGCCATAGGATCTAGTTTATGGACCCCTATATGGTTATTTGTGGCAGGTGTTATGGTTGCGTTCACCCCCCAGGTTGCTAAATTGGTGGGGGCAAATAAAACTGATGAGGTCGGTGATATTTTAGGCTCCGCGGTTATGACAGGAATCCTGTTGGGCTGTATCACAGGCATATTACTTTATCTATTTGGGCCACTTCTTAGTTATTTATTACCCGACCCAAAAAGTGCATCATTAATGCGCGAGTACGTACATGCTGTGTCATTAGGGCTACCTGCAGCCGGTGGATTCTTAGCCTTGCGCTTTCATGCCGAGGCACTGAATCAACCTGGGGCGGTTACAAAAATTATGCTAGCCGGTTTACTGCTGAATATTCCAGCCAACGGTGTCTTTGTATATGGTTGGCTTGGCCTCGAACCCATGGGCGGTTCAGGCTGTGGTTATGGTACGGCGATTGTTTTTCACTTCCTATTTTTTGCGCTCTTGATTAATTGCTACAAGCACCGCTTACCTCTACACCAACGTAAGCTGTCGACATTTTTCACGATGAAATTGGATCCCGTTATAAGCCTCATCACCTTAGGGGTTCCTATTGGTAGTGCGATTTTCTTTGAAGTTAGCTTTTTCTCTGTCATTGCACTTTTTTTAACGCCTCTGGGCACTGATATTGTTGCCGGACATCAAGTTGCGATCAATATGTCATCACTGACTTTTATGGTGCCTCTAAGTGTCGGCATGGCCATTACCGTTATGGTCAGTCAGCAACTAGGACGTCAGCAGCCAAAGGATGCTGCTCGTATTTCTTGGCTAGGGGTTCGAGTCAATCTATGCCTAGCCATTGTGAATGCCAGCTTGATATTTTTACTTGCGCCCTATATTGCGCAATTATATTCTTCCGATCCCAAGGTCGTTGAAATTGGTGCCTCGCTGCTCATGTTCGCTGCCATTTTTCAATTCAGCGACGCCATTCAAATTGCCGCGGCTGGGGCATTACGTGGCTATCAAGATACTATTATTGTTATGTTAATTACATTTTTTGCATATTGGCTATGTGGTCTTGGGCTAGGATATTTTTTAACCTTTGAAGCCCACGAGCCTCTAGGTGCGAAAGGTTTTTGGATAGGAATTATAGTGGGTTTAACAGCAGCCGCGATCATGTTGAGCTATCGTTTATACAGAGTGAGTAATAAAGCGCTCAGATAAAATATTCGCGTTTAAACAGTAACATTTAGGGGCTACGATTGATTAAACCGACTATTGAGCAAGACCCCTCTACTGATGGCTCTAAAAATACAACAGAAGTAATTAAACAACGCACACTTAAATGGCACTCACTTGAACGATATTCGCTTTTAAGGCGAGTATTGATTAGCCCTTTCGTTGGCATTCGACGCCTGATATTTATAACCGGCATCTTTGTTTGGCTGTGCATTGCAGGTCTTGCGCTATACGCCTACCAGATTTTAGAAATTGTTCCTGAGAAAGAAAACCTTAGTTTTAATGAAATTCAAAGTCTTGCTCAGTCGATCCATTTAACAAATTCGATTAATTCTAAGCAAAACAATCAAGTCCACTGGACTGATCTTAAAGACGTTCATCGGGATCTACTGTATTCCATTGTTTTAAGTGAGGATGCTAATTTCTTTAGCCATAATGGCATCGACTACGATGCACTTATGGCTGCGCTAGCAGAAAATATTAAAAGCAAAGAATGGCGCTTTGGGGCCAGCACTATTAGCCAGCAAACAGCTAAGAACTTGTATCTCAATAGCAATAAGACATTGAGTAGAAAGCTGCAAGAGCTACTGATTACTAGCCGCTTAGAAGATGTTCTGTCAAAAAATCAAATCCTCGAACTGTACTTAAACCTAATAGAGTTTGGCCCTGAGCTATATGGTATTGGGAATGCCTGTCTGTATTATTTCAACAAGGCACCTGCTGAGATTAATGCTGCCGAAGGTGCCTATTTAGCGTTATTAATGCCTTCACCGAGAAAGTATCATTATACGCTTTATCAGAACGGCAATTGGTCACCTGCTCTAATGAAGAAACACCAGCGTATATTGCGAGACATGCGCTTTAAAGAACTCATTAGTATTGATCAATACAAGCACTACCAAGAATGGCGTTACCACAAGTCTGAATATTTTAGTGACTAGATTTAATAAGAGAAACATCAACATTCGATCAGATATTCGTTATTATGGCATTAACGTATTAACCCTGATTGAATCTCTTTGGTTATCTAAGCATGCAGCAGAATAAACCCCTACCTAACTGGCTGATAATCAGTCTATTCAGCCTTTGGATTACCGCAACTTTATTTGGTTTATGGTGGTTTCAGCAAGCCAACTTAAAAAGTTTCATCGGCGCAAAAGACGACAATCGGTTTTATCAAGCGATGGCCATAGAAGACATACTTGCGCCTTATATCAACGATCTTCCTGAGGCTTTGACGAATCAACAAACACTCTTGCACTTTTGGAAGCCTGACTGCCTGTGTAATCGACTCAGTCAGCGCCACTTTAGGCAATTATTAGCTGAGTTTACCGCTGAAGAGCTGCGCATCATCATTATCGCCCACCCTATGAGCAGCCGCGAAGAGATAGATAATTTGCAGCAACTTAATGGCGAAAGGCTAACCATTATTCGAGCAGAGAACGATTTATTGCCGCTACCTTCCAGCCCTTCTTTGGCGCTGATTAATAATGATAATAAACTCGGGTATTTTGGACCTTATGGCTTTGGTGCGTTCTGTACGAGTAGTGAGGATGGATTTTTAACGAGTCTCGTGAATAGAATGGCCAGTGATGAGCCGTTAACAACCTTTACCAATGTTATTGGAGAAGGTTGCTTTTGCAGTTGGTAGATTTCATTCTCAACTTTAAAAAAATCTAAGTATTGCGTTTAAGATTTCTCCCCAACTTCATTAGCTGCTTGGACAATAGGCGCTCCTTTTCCTTCATGGTTTTTTTAAAGCCATTATCACTTTGAGAATCTGCTGAAGGTTTTGAAAAATAGTGGTTCTGCAATTGTCCAAATAGCCGCTGTATGGATTCACGGTGTGACGGGTAGCTTTCTTGCAAGCGCTGACTGTAATCAGAAAGCCCTTCATTATCTTTACGCTGCAACGCCTTATCAGTTAACTTATTGTCAAACTGACGCAAGGTTTTAACTAAGAAAGTCTCTTTAGCACTAGGCTTACGCCATAATACAATGAGTGCGGTGAGAAAAAACAATGAGCAAAATAGAGTAGCTAAAGCGTACAAACTTTTCTTTAAGAAACCATTACCAAACCATTCTTTCAATAAATTACCTTGTTTGTTTTTATTAAAGTTAAGAACCGTTTTATGCCAGTAATAATTCAACTCATCTAGCTGGAAACGTAAGTCATTTAACCAAGGTAAATGCGATAGATTCAGTAATGAGAAATTACTGCCGACTAAAGCACTCTCTGATTTACTTAATGCCTGCCTCAGACCTTGGCTAATCCTATCAGGAGCGATTTCAGCCGTAGGATCTACAGATACCCAGCCTTGCCCTTCTAGCCAAATTTCAGCCCAAGCATGGGCGTCGTACTGGCGAACCGTGATATGACCGCTATCTGGATTAAGCTCTCCCCCTTGATAACCTGCGACAACTCGGGCAGGAATATTCATTGAGCGCATTAAAAAAACAAAACTACTGGAGAAATGAGCGCAAAAACCGGCCCGTTTTTCAAATAAAAATTTATCGATATCATTTTCTAACATCACATCAGGTTTTAACGTATAGCGAAAATCATTTTGTTGATAATACTGCAAGGCAAACTGCATACGTTTCGCATCAGTATCATGCTGCAGAAATATTTCCTGTGCTAACAATCGAGATTTTGGATTACCCTGCCCTGCTTGAGAGAGTGGCAGCTGTAAGTTTTGTTGGCGTACAAAGGAGCGAAGCCCTTGTGGGGCAATTTTTAAATCGGGCTGCGAGCGCACAAAGTATTCTTTTCTCTGCAGAAGTTTTTTCTTACTAATAATGCGGTCGTCTTCGGTCATGCCGATGCCCGATTCCATTGCTGCCACTCCTCGCAGACCAAAGAGCCATTTTTTGTTGCTCGCCTCTTGGATAATGCGATAATCAAAAACTCCGGCGCTATCCGTATTCGGCAACCAGCTTTTTGGGTACCATTCAACCCGATCAAGTTGCCCGCTCATTGACCAGCGTGCTCTGCCATTTATTTCTTGATAATAATCTAATACCAGCCCTCGCCAATACCACTGATCTGGCGTCGGTACATTTCCTTCAAATTGCACTCTAAAAACCAATTCATCTGAGTTCGATAAGTCAGCTATGTCACCTGGACTCATGTGCTCTGACAAACCCGTCTTAGCTTTATTGGATTGTAGATTGAGTGACCAGAGTGGACCTTGGCGAGGAAATAGTAAAAATAATACCAACATAATGGGTAGCGATAATATCAATACCTGACTGCTTGTTTTCCCTGCTTTACGCATGTTTTTACTTAACTGCTGGTCTGAATGTAGCGTTTGATGCAAACCGACTAAAGCGGCGAGTAGTAACCAAACAGCCAGCAAGCTATATAGCGCCGTAAAAAGCCCTTGTTCAAATAGAAAATTAGTCGCTAATAGGAATAATGAAATGAATATAACAATGTATCCATCGCGTTGATTCTTAATTTCCAGCACTTTCAATAAGCTTGCGACTAATATGAAAGTGGTTGCGCTTTCAAGGTGGAACTTACCTTTAGCGGATATCAGTACCGCGGCTATCGCCAATACAACGACAACAACTTTTACGGCGTTATTAGGCGATGGCCAGCGTCCTAAATGCATCATCCAACGCCAAACAATAACGCTGACAAATACAAGACTTGTCCATAATGGCAATTGAAGCTGTAACGGCACATAAACACTGGTGATCGCCAGTATCAGCCAAATTAAAGCACTGCGGGGAAAGTTAATTGCACTCATCTGCTTTCACCTTCTAGGCCGTATAGAGCTAGATTTTTTAAGCAGTAATCGCGATGCACATCTCCGTGATTGGGTTTTATTTCTAATTTTGGCAGTTTAATGCCGTAAGCTCGACCTTCTTGCTCAGCTTGCAATACCCAGCCCGTTAGATGCGACAGCCTTTCTTCCACTGACATACCTTGTAAGCTATACCAATCAAGCCATTGCATGCTTAGCTGTTGATTGTCGTACTCTTTGGTTAACAGCCCCTTACCTTTCGCTAAGTATTTCCATGCAACGTGCTTCAGTGAATCGCCGCTTCTATAGTTGCGCAAGCCTATGAATTCGTCATTACCTATTTGTAAATTTGCATCAGTAGGCATTTCATCACCCGCCCCCAAGCTGGCAATGAAAGGAGTATTAATAGGTTTTGGGTAAACAATACCGGGGGTATTTAAACGCAGCCAAGTCCAGCTTTTATAAAAACCAAAAGGGAACCGGGTTTCAATTCGCAACCTGTGTGTTTCCAGATGACCACGCTGGCGTAATTGAAAAGGAATTCGAATTTCTTTTTCTTCACCTTCTGTCACATCAGTGAGTACGACCTGCGCAATATCCTTACCTTGTGCTTGCCAATGAATCATCAACCCCTGATGATCTCTCTTTGTATCACTTAGACGAACAGGGACTTCTACAAAATCACCACTGAAACCGTTAATACTTTGACTGGTTTTAATTGTTAAACCCGACAAGTTTCGATAGGTGAATAACAAGGCACTCATCGCCACTGAAAATAACCAAAATGTAAGTCCGTATATAAGGCTATTTTGATAATTTATTGCCGTAACTAAGAGTAAAATTAACAATAAAACAAAGGACCAGCCAACTTTAGACGGTACGATAAAAATAGTTCGCTGAGTTAATGTTATTTCATTTGTCGCAGGAATACGACGCTCAAGCCAAGCTTGCCAGCGCCTGTTTAAACGCTGCTTAAACCAATGATTGGAAGTATTGTCTATAGCCATGGGTTAGCTTAAAACCGCAATACGTTGCAATATCTGACTCGAGACGCCATGTACACCTTGCTGAGCCGCATCCGCCAATCGATGGTCGATTACAGCCGGTAATACAGCCTGTACGTCTTCAGGAATTAGGTGCTCGCGATTATGCAATAGCGCCCAAGCTTTGGCGGCGCGCAATAAGCCTAAGCCACCCCTTGGCGACAAGCCATAACTGTAGCCGCCTTCGTAACGAGTAAAATGAATAATGCGCAGAATGTAATCCAGCACCGTTGAAGATGCATGAATACTCTCAACCTTCTGCTGTAAATACGTGAGCTCATTTAGTTGAATAACTTGTTCAAGCTGATCGGCAAGCTGACGACGGTCTACTCCAGTTAATAATTCCATCTCTGATTTTTCATCAGGATAACCAATGCTAATACGCATTAGGAAGCGGTCTAGTTGTGATTCTGGTAATGGGAAGGTACCCGACTGGGACACAGGGTTTTGTGTAGCAATCACAAAAAATGGCGAAGGTAACTTACGAGTCTCCCCCTCAATGGTTACCTGCCCTTCCTCCATGGCTTCTAATAGAGCGCTTTGGGCCTTAGGTGTCGCGCGATTAATCTCGTCGGCTAAAACCAACTGGCTGAAAATTGGCCCTTTATGGAAACGAAATACACCGTGCTGCTCTCCACTGCTACTGCTTTCTTTTTCAAAGATACTTACGCCCAATATATCGGCAGGCAGAATATCACTGGTAAATTGAATACGGTTGTAACTGAGGCCTAGCGCTTTGGCTAATGCATGTGACAGGGTAGTTTTACCCATGCCCGGTAAATCTTCGATTAATAAATGACCCTTGGCTAAAAGACAGGCAAGCGCGAGCTTGAGCTGCGGCTCTTTACCTAAAATTATTGTGTTTAAAACGTTGAGGGCTTGTTTGATTGTTTTTTCTGGGGCTGTCGTTGAAGGCATTTTGGCAGACTCGTTGTAGATTCTATATGTAGATCCTACAAAGGTAGCAAGGTTCCGCTTCGGTTAAAAGGAAAGAGAAATATATTGATTAAGAGCCTACATATACACCCCAGTTGTTTCTACCTCGCTGCTTTACCTGATACATAGCCTCATCAGCGTTTACAACCAGAGCTTCTACACTAAGCCCATCAGCAGGATAAAAGCTAATACCAATACTAGAACTCACCTGAACAATACCGGAGGATAGCTGTACGGGGATGGAAACCAAATCAACCAGAGACTTGGCAATAGTCGCAACAGATTTAGGGGTTACAGCACCTGACAATAATATAACAAACTCATCCCCACCTACCCTTGCAACTACGTCCGACTTACGTAATTTTCTACTTATCCTTAAGGCCACCTCTTTCAATAATTCATCTCCAACTTTATGCCCATAATTATCATTTACGGCTTTGAAGCCGTCCAGATCAATAAATAAAACAGCTAATTCCTCATTATTTCGGGCCGCTTTATTCATCAATACTTCAGCAATTTCAAAAAATAGACGCCTATTTGGCAGTTCAGTCAGCGGATCGTGATTAGCCAGATAGCTCAAATGTAATTCAGTCTTTTTGTGATCTTCTACATCCCTCTCAAGCAATATCACCCGATATCGCAAAAGATAGGAAAGTAATATTGCTTCTATAACTAAACCCACCCCGGACGCGTAAAAACTCACGTCACTAAATGGCAGCAAACCAAACAGTCCGAACAAGGTAATAGACATGCCTAAAACATAAACAACATAGGCGAGGACAAAAAGGTTTATTAGCGGATGTTTTTGCTTTAAGTACTGATAAACAAGAACAACCAATACGATAAAAGAAAGCAAAAATACAACCGGAGCTAAACGAAGAGCGATAGTTACGCCGAATACGATTGCAACAAACACATCAAGCAATGATGCAATAATAACGACACTTAGCATGCGATCAACTAACAGGCTATTTTTACGTGTATCCAATGCATACCTGGAAAAAAGAGATAAAAACAGCGGTACCAAAATTGCCGTAACATTTAGCCAATAAGTAGAAGCGCCGTAAATATTGAAATTATGGTAAACAGTGCCATACATATAAAACAAACCGACACTGGCATTGAGTAAATACAGACAATAAAAAAGAAACCCTCGCTGCTCACCAAAAAAATACAGTGCCAAGTTATACAGAGCCAATGCCAGCAATATGGATATCAGTATATTTGGCAATAGGTTTTTATTAATCAGAGCTTGGGAACTACTTCTTTGAGTGTGTACCGAAAAATCAAACACCTGAGCATACAACGCATAATTACGTATAAATATGTTCTTAACTTCATCAGGCTCTAGGCTCACATCATAAATCAGCGTACTGCCGATAAGTTGCTCACCGACCACTCTTTCTTCAAGCAGATAATGCTGCTCATTTTGTTTTAACTCGCCACTGAAACTGTATAGGTCAATCTGACGGCTAAGATATGGGATATTGCTGTGCAAATACTGCTGCAACTCCTTCTGACTATGATTTGATATTGAAATTTTTACCCAAACAACAGGATCAAATACACTTAGCC
>Ga0105359_10002473_pt1 | contig 15321 bp, 22 predicted proteins | sample GOMGulsemesocosm_6_FD_83659 | JGI IMG/M metagenome (GOLD analysis project Ga0105359, IMG submission 83659) | Methane-oxidizing microbial communities from mesocosms in the Gulf of Mexico - GOM8C Gulf of Mexico | ecosystem: Environmental > Aquatic > Marine > Cold seeps | place: Gulf of Mexico...
AATCAAATTTTTCTTTCCATGTAGCTAAGTTGGCTTTAACGACTTTGTGCTTTCTTAAGGACTTTTCTACAATATTTAGTAGTTGTTTTTCGAGTGACCGAAACTCATCACTATCTTCTAGTGTCGTAGACAAAAATACCTCTTTGAATTTTCTAATAACATATTCGGCAGATCTTGGTTTCTGCAAAAAATCCATATACTCTTTCAGTAAGGGTTTTATGGATTCAACCGAGTACATGGTTGAGATAGTGAACTCCGGCTCACCGCCTTTAACTTCTTTCTTGATTGAGGCATTGATGGTTATTTCTTCTGCGTCTATGTAGTTAAAAACAAACGCCAAGCTTAGGCCGTTTGAGCCATCAAATCGACGAATAAAGTCTGATTTCACACCTTTTGTTCTGCCGTAATTTTCATCTCTATCGTCCCAGGGCACATGTTTATAGGTAAAGTAAGGTTTTCTCTTAGACTGTGCTTTGTTTAAATTCAACTCATTAAAATAATTAGACAACCCCACGCCAATTGGTCTCAATAGGTGAGAGAGCGTTTTCATCGGAGTATTTTTTTTATTAGGATTCATCTGAATTCTCGGCAACAGTTAGTTTCATCCACTTTAATGATTCGATTCTGAGGATCAAGTTATTTGTAGAATTTTTTATTTTTTAGGCTTTTAAAATTATTTTGTTATATGATTGGTTGATGTGAGTTTTAGAGGGTTGGGTTTTGGTATGGTTGAAATGGGTGAGTTGTTGTCGCGTAATCAGTATTTATTCGATTTGCTGATAGGTTTAAGTTGTGTCGCTTTTGTGTTTCTTGTTTGGTCGGGTTTTAGTTTTAAAGCAAGTAGTTGTACAGGAGGTTCCTGGACTGTGGGCGCTGTTGTTGTTGTGATGATGTCTATGGTTTATACGGCGTACTCTGTATTACCTAATGGGGTGAGTTTCTTTTTTTACGATAAGGAGGTTTCGACTTCCAGTTATTCGAGTTTGCTTAGTTCTTTAGATAATTTGCCATTAGAGAATAGGTTGGTTGTAAAGGCGCAGGCGAAAGCGTGGCTAGAGTCTCGTGGTAATTTAACTGAGGTTCAATATACTATCTTGTTGAAGTATGTAGCAGCTGTTTATTATCAGTTGGATTTGGCTGATGATTTGGCTAGCAGGGCGGAGCATATTAGGAGTTTAACAAAGCCTCTTTAGTTTTTTGGTGGGATGTTGAACTAAAGAGCTTGGCGGCTCTTTTTTATTGCCTGTTGATTGGTTTAAGTGGTGTTACTTACCATATGTCTCTAATCCTAGTCCTATGTAGGTATTGAGACAACTTTAATTTTAAAACAGGGCATTATAATGGACAACATAATTCAAAAAGATGTATTTAGTAAAGAAGCGTTTTTAGCGGGTAATGTAAAGGGTGAGTTCGCTTTTTGGGCTAACCTTACGGGTAGTGTATTAGAGGATGGTAAAGTTTATTACGATGAAGAAGGTTTGCTTCAATTCACGTTTGATACTGTTGCTGATTTTGTAGCGCATTATTTTGACAGTGAGCCTGCAAACTATGACGTGTGTAGTTTTGTGGGTGAACGTAGTGATGAAGGTGTTATTACTTTCTTTGAAGGTCACTCTATGGAACTTGATGGCGTTGACGATGAAGATGATGATGGTGGTGCAGTTTATTCTGCTCCGGTTCGTTATTCGTCTAAACTTGAGATTTATATTGCAATGCTGGAGTTGGCCGAAAGTCCGGATTCAGTTGCGCCTTATATTTTCAAATCACATCGTGTTTATCAGACGGCTAATTTAGCGACGTGTCGTGATAAGCTCTTCTTGATTGACGAGCTTGATATGAAGCCTCAGATGCAAGCTTTTGACTTAGATACTAAGACTTGTGAGTTGGGAGAAGAATTTTATATTGAAATTCACACTCCGGTAACAACTAGACTTTAGTTCGTTATTACTGATCCTCTATTTATTTAGAGGATTTTTTTTGTCTAGAGTTTGAGGTGTTTGTTGTGGAAGAAGTTGTTTTTGGGTTTTTACGGTTTTTTGGTGGTTTGATATTTGAGTTATTAGTTTACTTATTTATAGAGTTTGGTTTGTATAAGCTTTGTTATTATATAGGTGTAGTGCCTGTTTATGCATTAACGCTGGGTAAGAAGCCTTGTGGTCGACCTTGGGCACTTAAAAAGAAAGAACGTGAGCCTTATGCTGTTTTCGGGGCTTGCGTGTTGTTGTCTGCTTTTATAGCGATGTTAGTTGTTTTGTCGCTGTAGTGTGATTGAAAAAATAAAGATTGAATGGCGCTAAGTTAGTAATATAACTTAGCACTTTTTTTATGTTATTGGTTTTCTGTTATTAGATTTACTATGAGGGTTGAGAGTGTTTCGATGAAATCGTCGCTTTTCTCAGGGGTTTTGTTGCGTGATTTTATGTCGTATTTTTCATATAGGTTTGGTAAATGTTTTTTTATATCTCTGTTTATTATGGATTCACCTAAGAGAGCGAAACCTTCGGATAAAAAGTCTTCACATAAGCCACTTACGTCGTTGGTTTTTAGGTTCTCTTCAATTTCCACAGCTTCTGCCCTAGCCCAGTCGTGGGGGTGTGGTGGTTTTTTGATATGTGCTGTAAAGGCTTTGATTGAGGGTAGGGATTTGGTTGTGCATTTTAGAGTGTTTTCCTCAATGAATTGATGTTTTACTTTCTGATAACCACTCGGGATGTTGTAGCACTCGATAAATGTATCGAGTGCTTTTGATTTTTTTATATTTATTTTTAGTTTTTCTTTAGCTTTTTTTATTATTAAGCTTTGGTATCCTTTGGGGTGGCTGTCGTTTGCGAGTAATGGGTTTGTTATTGTGTGTAGATGGTTGAGCTCGTGTGCCGTTTTTGTAGCTGCAATATAGCCAATAGTGTTTGTAAGGTCGTACATGGTGTGTCCCCACATGGCTTCTATAGAATCTCTTATAGTTGCACTATCAAACTCCAACCGTATGTATGGTGGCTGGGGGTTTGATAGTGATATAGCGTCTTCTATAACATCTGCGGTGGTAAGTGCGTGCTTTATTAGGTTCGTAAAAAAACTAGAGCTTTTTAAGAAAGATCCGCTTTTACAGATAGAAGCGAACTCGTTAAGAATTTTATCGTTTTCATCTTCGATTTCACGCCTTATAGAGTCGAGTTTATCTGTTATTTCAGGTGGTGGGGATATGTTGATAAATCGAGTTGCGTGAGCATAGTAAGACAGTGAATATAGTGTTGTACAAATACATTGTAGTGATAGTTGGATAAGTGCGGGTTGGTTGGCTATGTTAAGTTTATATTTAGATATGTCGTAAATATCATATCGTCCGACCAGGGGTAGTATATTTTTTACGGATAGTAGTTTTACATCTACATTCGTAAATCTTTTTTTTATTGTTTTTGCGATCTCTTTTGGGAGGTTGTAGCTTTCATCTACGGGAGAGATGGGTGCATAAAAGTATGGGTCTGATAATATCATGTGTGCTCCTTTATTGGTGTTGCTCTCATTACACACCAAAGGTGCGGTATAGTTATTTGTGCTGAGTTATAAGTAAACATTGCAGCAATGAGAGCAGCCGAAGGTGTTTGACCCTAAGGATTCGTTAAAATCACTTACTAATGATTATCTTAATCTAAAGAAAAGAAATTACAAGGTTGGATGTGTTATTGGTGTGTTTTTTTTGGTAAGGGCGCTAAGTTTTGTACATAACTTAGCGCTTTTTATTGCTTACGATTCAGGATTTTCAGATGGCGTGACTTTGGGTTCTTCAGGGATAAGTTTAACGGTAACACATTGGCATAATAAGGCTAGAAGGGCGATAGTAAGTGCAATGGGTGTGGTGTAAGGGCTGTTGGCGAAAGAGTCAACCATGTAGATGCTGCTGACGCTATATATAATGCAGATCGCCGTAATGGTTTTAGTGTGTTTGCTGGTATCTTGTATGATACTAAGTGATTTGCTTTTTATGTCATGATATTTGGTTTTAGTGTGAAGTTTTTCAATGAATTCAGCAATGCAACCAAAGAAGAATAGGCAATAACAGGCGGTAAACATGAACTGTAGCGGTACGCCATTATTGTCGAGCATATGTGTTTGTTTGAATACGGCGACTACAAATAGGCAAAGGGAGCCACTACATACTAGAACGCCCATCATTCCTATTATGTCTCCGATACAGTCTTTAATTTGGTTTTGTATGTATTGGTTGTATTTTTTGGTGCTTTCTTTAAATTGAGTGAATGATTTGATGTCTTTATTGAGTGTTACAAATATTGAGCAGGTAAGCACTAGTCCAATAGCGGCGAAAATTAGGTTTTCACTGTTGTTGGTTGTTAGTGCGTTGATGGATGTTATCCCTACAAGTTGTAAGCCTAGTGCTATGTAGGTAGGGGCTCTAAAGCTGAAGTTTTCAAGATTGTTCAATGTTTTGTTTTGAATTTGTACGTGCCTAGTTTTATTGTTCTTGGTGGTGGTAATAAGGTATGCCATGCACCAAAATGCGATGGTCATTGCAAAGCCTATCATGCTTATAAGTTTGATTGTTTTCGGGTTTGTTTCTGGAAAAAAACCGATAGCATGAACAAGTAATGTGACATAAAGGGCGAGGCTGATGAAAAATCCGGTAGCGGGGATAACCCATTTCAATCCTTTTAAAACTTCGATTGCTTTGGGTTTGATTTTGTGTCGAATATCTTTAAGGGTAATGCAGTCGACTATTGCTTTTAAAATGGTTTGGTTTGTTATGTTCATATGTTTGTCGATGATAATTAAAATGTGCTGGTAGTTTATTTCTTCTTAAGCTTTGAAGTTAATAAGTATTATGTTGAATTGTGTTATTTTTAAAATGCCTTTCATTGTATTATCTGCGTTATATGCTTTAAATATGGTTGGTGTTTTAATATGGTTGAATTTGGCGTGTTGCTGTCAAAAGAAGAATTGTTGTTCGGGGTGGTAATCTATTTTTGTTTATTTGTTATTTTTGGTTGTTTGTTTAAGGTTTCTTATTCTTGGTCTGCGGCCAGGGATAAAGATCCGGCATTAAAATCGAAGACGCCTTATTTTTTACTTAAGTCTTTCAGTCGTTTTCTTGTGACTGTACCTGTTGCGGCAATGAGTATTTTTGTTGTTTTGGTGGATGGGCTTTCTTATTTGAGTTACGACTCTGAAGTGAGTAAGCATCAGTATGAACGTTTGCTTGAGTATAGAACTGAAATGCCTATCAAAGACCAATTGTTGTTTAAGGAGAAATTTAATCATTTCATTAAATACGATGGTGTTATAACGTCGCCTGAGTTTGATGTTTTATATCGTTACGTGTGTGATGTAATGAGTGTTAAGGGTGATGTTCAAGAAAGGGTGGCTATTGATGCTGCAATACATTCTATGAGCACAGAGCCGTAGATAATAAGTTTTAAAAAAGTGAGAATGGTTGTGGTTGAATTTGATTTACTAGTTTCGAAAAGTGATTTGTTGTCTAGTGCGGTGATCGCGCTTGTAGGTTTAATTACAAGTGTGGGCTGTATTTGGTTTGTGACTAATTGGGAGACTGCACGGATAGTTGATAAAAACCTAAAGAAGAGCACGTCTTATTATAGTTTAAAAATGTTTTTGATGGGTGGTGGCTCTGTATTGCTGTTTGGTGCATCTGTGTTTGTGTGCGGGGATAAGGGGTTTGATTATCTTAAATATGATGTTGAGATACGGGAGAAAGAGTATCGAACTTTAAAGTTGGATAGGGGGGATTTGTCAATTGATGCGCAGTTGCTGTTTAAAGAGCAATTTAATCGATTTATGCTTGGTGACAATAAGATAACCCGTATGGAGCATGAGGTGTTAACCGATTATATTCTTGACGTCAGATTGTCAATATATGATGCTGAGAATAAAAAAATGAAAGAAGATGCTATTTTATCAATGGGGACGGAGCCTTGAGTTTAGTAGGTATAATTTAGTTTATTTATAAGGGAGTGTTGGCTAAGTAATAGTTGTGGTGCTTTGCCAAATAACTCCCGCTTGGGTTTACCTTTCAATATTTATGCTGTTCTGCGTGAATCAATAGCCTTACGGGATGAAGATAGGTCACGTTTGTCGTATGTTCTGGTCGTGTTAACATCGTCATGACCAACCATCTTGGCTATAGTGCTTATGTCAATGCCGCGATAAAGTTGCTCTGTTATGAAGTATGACCGAAACATGTGAGGGTGTAGGTTGGGTATACCTTCATCATTGCCAATTTTTAGAATGATTTTATAAATAGCATCATTGGTTAATCCTTTAGGCAAGATTTTACCTGAACGAGACACATGTTTGATTACTGGAGATGCTTCACTTAAGTCGCCATCAGCATTTTCAACGGTTTCTGCCCATATAATAAGGTAGGCGAACAAAACTTTATCTATTGGTATTTTTCTTGGTTTGTTTCCTTTCCCTATGATGTTCAGTATTCGTTTTTCGTCATCAATATCATCCCATATAAACGTAGCAACTTCTTCCCTTCGAAGTCCGGCGTAAACCATTAGCGCTAAAATCAATAGATTCCGAACATCAACCGGATTCTTTTTCCCTATACTCTTAAATAATCGGTCTAAATTCTTTTTAGAAATAACACCTTCTGTTGTAGATTTGTCTGATTTTTTAACGCACTTATTTATGTTTTCTTTGAGTTTTTTAACGCTAAAAGTGCCTTTTGAAACTGTTTTCTTTTTCTGGTTTCTGGCGTTACTTTTAATAGTCATTAATACTATTTTAGCTTTAGCAAAATATCTATCCCCAACAAACTCTTCGATCAAGGCGAATTCTAAAACACGCCTTAAGCATGAAAAATAATTATTAATTGTTTCTGCTGACTTGCCTTCTTTAATTAATTCTTCTTTTAGTGTGATCAACTGTTGGATTGTTAATTCATGCCAAGGGAAGTTGTATTGGTCTATATCATCTGCAACACCACACTTAGCTCTCAATCTGTTTGTTAAAGTGTTTAAGATCCGCCCCATCCAATTCTTGCTGTTGTCTGCTGGTAGCGTGCTCTTATAAAAAGCTATGTAGGGTTGCATGTTGTTTCCTTTTAAAAACGCGTACACCTTACCTTAATGAAAAAGACTTAATATGCAAACAATAATGATTTTAAAAAAGGATTGTATAGGGCGGCAAACTAGATATAAAGCGGCAACAAGCGGCGTTCTCTGCGAGTAAAGTTAATTCGTGTAAAATCACATTTACACGAATTACTCACCCCATTTTTAAAGGGCTGTAGAGGGGGGTGTTTTTGGGTTTTTTAAGGTATTGTTGGTCGTTTGAAGCTTTATACCTGTCATCACTTAGTTGCAAATACTGTTGGTTTGTACAGTACATTATCATAATTAAATATCAGGTCAAGTAAAAGCCTCCCTTCTTGGCTCGTCACCAAATTACAGAGATTGTGTTTGGTAATTGGTTGGTTTTAAATAGTTATATTGCTCAAAAAGGGGGGTTATAAAACTTCAGGTTTGATGTTTATTTCTATTATTTTGGAAATGTGTTCTGGGTTAATATTTCCAAAGTATTTTTAAAATTAATATATCGGTAATGGTTGTTTGCATTATTGGAGGTGGGTTTGTGTTTAAAGGTGATGGGTTAGTAAGGCCGAAAAACATGTCTTTTTTGTTAACTTTGATTGTTGCAATAGTTGCATATTTTGGTTCTCAGCTTTCTTCTTATATTGGTTACGTTTTGGCGATAATGGCGATGTTAGTTATTGGGTTTGCGTCTGATTCTGTTTGGCCGACAGGTAACAAAAAAGAAAATCCGATTGTCTTTTCTTTGTTTTGGGGTTTGATTGTTGGGTTGTTGGTTCCATTTTTATTAGCTCGTTATTGGGGTGAAGGAATTGAGGGTGTTGTTGAGTTGTTGTTGTCTTCATTGTAATGACTGATTTGTGTTCTGTTTATTGGGTGATATATGATTGAGTTTGTTGATTTGGCGTTAAAGAGGGAGTTGTTCACGGTTATATGTTGCGGCGTGTCTTCTGTTGTTGTTGGTTTTTTATGTATTGCTGGCGCAAATGTTTGGAGTAATAAGGTTGAAGCTTCTTCTAAATTAAAGGAAAAAACTCGATTTTATCTTTTAAGGCTTGTGGCTGTAGTGCTTCCGTCAACAGTCGCTATATTTGGTGGTGTTGCTTGGGGGGTTCATGAGGGGAATTTGAGTGTTCGCTATTACGATGAAATTAGTTTGGGAGAATATGAGGAGTTGATGACTCTCAGGGGTGAGGTTCCCCTTTCAGAGCAATTGCGGGTTAAGGGAAAAGTTAAAGAGTTTGTTGCTGGCGATGGGGTTATTACTTATCCGGAGAGGGATGTGTTGAGGCGTTTCTTATGGGATGTGAGAGCTGAGAATAGTGCGGCGAATGAGTTGCTTATGGTTAGGCAGCAGGAGGTTGAACGGAGGCAAACATTGGATTTAAAAATAACCTTATTGAGTACAGAGCCTTAAAGGTTTTATGTGACTGATGAAATAGTTTCTAGGTCTGAGTTTAAGGTGTTGTGTTGGTTGAATTAGATGGGAGCTTAGCGGCTCCTTTTTTGTTGCCTGGCGTTTGCTTTGATGTGGGTTGTAAGAATGAGAAAAACCCTCAAAAAGAGGGTTAATAAGAGCTTATGAATGCTCGTTAGCTGAAAGCATAACTAAAGCGTCACAAGCTAGCAGAATGTGATAATTAAACTCTGCCATTCTAATGTCTATATCTTTGTCGCTGATATAGTATTTAGGGCTTGTTATATCTTTCAATATTAGCAAGCTGTGTTGCATTAAAGTAACATCAAGCGTTTTACCTATCCAGTTCAATTTACGTGCTGCGTGAATTGGACTATCGGCATTGCAGATATCGCTTTTAACATCTCTTACAAAATCAGCATGTCTGGTTTGATAATCAGTTTGTACTTTTATTGCAAAAGATTGGCCTGTTAACCAAGTGATCGCAATAGCGACTCCGTAGGTTATTAATTTACCTTTAAAACTCAACCGAGCATTTTTAGGTGTTATTTGTTTGCCAAGGCTATGTTGTATTGATATTCCCGTTGTTAATATCAATACGCTTATTACCCAGCATGAGGCTGTATTGTGATTCACCCAGAGCTTGTACATTTCAGTTGACGATATAATATCGAGTTCAACAAAAAGGTAGCATGCAGCTAATGTGGTCACTACGCCCATAAATATGGTCTTTGTAATTGTATAAAAATGTTCCATGATGTTGCCCTCTGTTGATTGCGTATTAAAAGTGATCTCAAATATGCCAATAATATTATCGGTATAGGGGTATGTAGGGGTGAGTGTGGGGATGTTTTTGGTTTTATTGTTGATATTGCGAGGCGGGTGAATGTGTAAGGTTGTGTTAGATTACTTTTGGAATTATATACTGTTGTTTCATTACGATTAAATTAATCGTTAGGGTTTGTCGGCGCTTTTGTTTTGGTATGAGTTTGTAACGTAGCGCCGGAGTTTTTAGGTTATCGTTATGAATGGATTCATAGGTAGTGTGGCAAGTAGTTTTAAAGCAAAGGGGAAAAGGGACAGAGTAATGCTGCTGGTAGTAGCAATAATGGTTGGGATTATTTGTCTAAGTCTGATTATTGTGAATATGAGTAGCGCAATCCCTGTGGTGGGCGCAAATACATTAATAGCTATATTGTTGCTTATGTTGGTAAAGATCTTGTTGTTTTGTGGGGGTTTAAGGTGTTCATTGCTTTTTACGTGTACTTTTTCAAAGATGCTCTGTTGGTTGTTTGTGAATTTTGTTATTTCAATAGAAACTATTTCTTTTAATAAGGAGGGCTCAGTTTGTTTATCAATGGTGAGGGATGTGTATATAAAGTGGTTATTGCTTGTTTTGGGGATAAGAAATAGATCGGTTGTTTTTTTATAGGGTTGTTCGATTGCTAGTGTATGGTGTGTTGGGGTGTTGATGTTATCAAGCATTCTTTTAGTAATGGTTTGTTCATTAAAGAAGTATTGGGATAAAGTGTTGATGAAAAGCATTAGCGCTACCAGGCACAGGATTAGGCTTATACTAAAATGATTTTTTTTGGTGATGTTGTTATTCCAGTAAATTAATTGGCCTTTCTTTTTCTCGATGATGATAGATATTTTATTGATGTTCTCAAGACCATAGCAATATTTACGAATTAGTATAGCGGTAATGAATATATTAGTGATGGATGTTGGTATGGGGAGGTTTAATACGTCAACAATGCTTGTGCATATGACCGTCACAAAAAAGAACAGTGCAAGGTAGAGTGTAATAGCTGTACTGATTAATGTTTGTGTCTTTTCTGTTTGATCGTTCATGAGTTGGTTTATTTTAAGAAATAGAATGAACCATATTAACAGTGGGTTTGGTTTACTGGGTAATAATTATTTTGTTTAGCAAGGAAGTGTGTGATTTTAGCTTGTAAGGTTTATCTAGTTGTCGAGATAGGCTTTACAAGCAATTTTTAATTGATAGGTGTTATGCTGCGTTCTTTAAGGTTTGGTTGTCTAATTGTTCTTGAAACCTTCTGCTGTTAAATTGTATTTGTCTTCTAATTTTTTTTGTTTTTAAAAAAACTTCAGCGTTTTCATGTCTTTTTAGTGCTGGTGTGACTAGCATGAACATAATCAAGCCCATTGCTAATATTGCAATAGATGATGTTAGTTCTGAATCTACTTGGTTGTAGATAGTTAATGTTGTGATTGCAAGGTAGACAAACAAGATAGAGAGAGTTGTTTTTCTGTCAGTTTTTGTTTGCTGATTCTTGTAGTGTTCCCAATCCTTTTGGGTGTTTATTTCCCCAACGTCAAACCATTTTTTTATTGTCATAATTGGTCTTATTAATGTTAGTGAGTGAGCTCGGGCAACTATTCTATTATTAGTATAAAATGTTGGCAAGTGTTGTTTGTAAATATCATGTTTACTTGCTGTACACTTAAATATAAAAGAACGCGCAAGTTATGTTTTTTTTGTCCGTTAAGTGCTGTTGTTTTTTTTCTATTAATTAGGGTGTGTTGGTTGTTGCTATTTATTTAAGTTCTTGTTACACCACAGTCTATTTTTTATTGTTATTTTGTTGCTACTTGATTACTTGCTTAGCGTTAGTCTTTGATATTCTCTTAGTTTAGGTAGTTGTAATTGTTAACAGTCGGCAAAGTTCGACCTAATTTTTTTCTTTTCTTTTATAAGAGTGCAGTAGTTATACTTGTATTATCTGGAGAATGCTAGGTTTTTTTTAATTAAATGTAAGCGCTTTCATGGCGAGTGGTTGTTGAGTTTTGTTTACGTTCGCTCTCTGTATGCTTTTCACTCGTTTTGGTCGTTTTGATTTTTAATTGTTTTTTTATGAAGTTTCGTTTTTTTCTTTTGCTTTATTAAGTGTTTCGTTTTGCATTTTGATGCTGTTCTCAATAGCTAGTGTAAAGACTTTTGTTTTTTCTTCTTCGCTGGCGTTTCTTACAAATTCAGAAAAGGGGCTGTTGTAGGGTTTTGTTTTGTTTTGTTTGAATTTTGTAATGAGTATAAAGATAATCCAGATTGCGCCCAGAGCAATAATTACTTCTAGCAGATTGTAGTGGTTTAGGATGGGGAGAAAGTGCATTATGGATTCTCGGCTTGGATTGTGATGTGCCCGTTGCCAACGAGTTTTTTGAAGCGAATATAATCTTGTTCATATACGTAAAGAAAATGCGGTGCCGATTGTCCGGCCATAAAGTCGTTGAAGGCTTTTCTTATTTCGATAGGTAATGTTGACGGGTCTATTACGGGAAAAACGAATTCGGTGTCTTTCACGCAGGTTACTTCTGGTAATACTAGTATTTGGTTCATGTTAATTCCTATAAGCTAATTATGATGTGCACGAGATCAGGAGTAGAAATCAAGTGGAGCTATTAAAGTTCAATACAGCGAAGGCTGTTAAAGTCATATGTTATTCTATTTTAATACACAAAAGAAGCGAATAGCTCTTTGTTTTTTAAAAAGATGATATGGTGGGTGCTACTGGGGTAGTATTTGGCTGTGGTGGTTAAACGGCAGCGGGGTTTCATTGTGTTTCGGCGGCGTTCTTTTTCTTTTTTTTAACTTGTTTTTATTAGCGTAATTGTGAGAATTACCCTCATATTTGTTTAGAAGGTTTCCAGTATAAAATCTGTACTGAGTGTGAAGGCACCGTTATCGGGAAGTGTTGGGTTAGCGCTATCATAAACCCATCCGACTGTTATTGTGAATTCCTGACTTGTGCCTGTGCCTATTCCGGTTAAATTGCTTTCTAATTTCGATAAAATATCGCTTCCTGTTTTGTCATACATGGCGACTGAAACGTCCTGGCCTTCTAGCCATAAGAAATCGGGATAAAGATTAAAGGATGTTCCTACGGTGCATGTTACTTCTATGTTGAAGTCTATTCCTGTATCAAGTAAAATTTTACCTCCACCTGACATTAGTAGTATTTTTTCTGGCACCATGAGTTCTGATGAGCTGACTGTTCCCATGTTTATTGTTGTTGGTGCGGACACGCTGCAATTATCAGGTAGCGCGTTGTCAAAAGTTCCGGTTAGGGACATGTTGAAGTTATCGGTTTCTGCGTGAACAGAAAAACTTGATAGTAGTAGGAAGGTAAGAATACCGTGTAAAATTTTCATGTCCACATCCTTGTGGTTAAAAGTTAAATTAGTTTTATAGTTTTATATATGTTTGCGGGAAGGGGTTTATGATAGTTTTTATTATTTGTTGTTTGGGTGGGGGTTTTTTAAATAGAAAGGCATCTAGTGTGCCTTTCTTGTGTTTTAACTTAGGTGGTTGTTGGCTTTATGTGCATGGGTGTTGTTTTGTCATTAACTATGGAGTCTTTAACGAAAACAAACCTTGACCCTGGCACTTTGCTGGCGTGTTCGTTTTGATAATACTTAAGATGGCTTAGTTGGCGAATGTGCCAAGCTCTGTAATGTGAATCGACTGTGTTAAGGGAAAGTTTGGTTGGTTTAAAGGAATACTTTTTAGTGCCTTGTTCTGGCATGCTTGAGTAGCTAACATTGAGTGAAGGTAGGCCATCAACGAGTGACTCTGGTTGTGCTTTAATAAATATGCCTAGGCCAACTACTATTCGTATTAATGTTTGGGACAACTTTGATTCGTTTTCATTAAGCTTTGTTCGTTCGTCCTCCAGTCCATTAAAGTCTTTTATAATTTCTCGGTATTCTTCTACTGATTTGGCATTAATGATTTTAACGATGTTGTCACTTTTAAACTCCGAAAAATTATACGCTCCGTCTTTGCTGGTTTGGTAACTGAGGGATATAGTTATACGAGACTTTTCTTTATCATATATTGGTAGTTGAGATGATATTGGTAGTTCAATTTCTTGGTCAAATTTTGAGAATATTTTATCGACCATCTTATGTTCGTGGCAGATATTGACAAGTATACCGGATGGTTTGATTCCGTGAATTTCAAAGTCTTTTGGTGGAGTGATGGTGAAGTTACTAAAAGGTAGTAGTTCTTCGGTGATTTCGTTAATATTGTATTTGCTATTAATCAGTCTACTTACGGTGTCCGCATCTTCTATGAATATTGTTTTAGCACCTTGTTTAGCCCAACTGTATTCATTGGCGGCAATCTTGTAGTTCATGATCTTTTCAGCTGCGTTTTCATTACTGAGGTGTTTAAAGAAAGTTTTCATTCCGTTCCACGCCGTTGCTTCTCTTCCGTTCGCTTTTTTGTTTTTCTTTTCTATAAGTTTATAAAGTGGCGGGTAGAGCGTATATCTTTTGCTTTTAGTTTTGGCGTTCTTTTTCATGACTGTCTTATTGTAATTATTAACGTTGATTGTATTTTAATGATTTATAGTAAAAGCTCAATGCTTGTCTGATGTTAATATTAATGAAATTGCTTCTTGGGATGAGGCTTAATGTTTAGGTTTTTAACAAGATTGTTGTATGTGGTATTGGTTGACATGGCTTGAATTATTCTTATAGTTATCAGTAGTTACTGCTCGCCACTGTTCTTCGTTGTAAGGTTGGATGTGATGTCACAGTGTGATTGACTGGTAGGGTTGTGATTTCAATTACCGCACATAGAGGGTTTTGTTGTGAAAGAGAGTCGTTTTGACTTAAAGTCTCTGATATCTAATGATGATAGTCATGTTTCAGAGCAAAAATTAGCTGAAACTTTTGCGAAGAAGCGTTGTTCTAATGCAGTACCGTTGGATGTTGGGCGGTATTTTGCCAATGCAATGCAGTTACCACACTCTCACTGTTTTGGTGTGGCAATTAAGTTTAAAGCTGCTGAACATTATTTTAAGTCAGCTCGCTATGAGGTTATTGACGACCATAGTGTTAGGTTGGTTGCTGAAATAAACCAAGGGGTTTGGCACATCTATCCGTCTAATTTTATAGATATAATTGTGTCCTATGATTATGATTATTTTTTAACGTGGTATAAAAATGATCCTGATAATGCGCATGAATTACAGCCTTGGACTAAAGACCTTAATCTATAGGGCTGAAACTGATTAATGGTAGTGGCTTGCTCTTGTTGTCTTAACTGTGTTGCGATAAAGAAAAGCACTATGTAAATACTTATACGAACAAAGGTTGTTAGGTAAATGAAAAAAGAAATAGAAATACCTGAAGTATTCTCGGTTAATACAATTGAAGTAGAAGGCGACTTTGGTATTGTGTGTAACGATAACGGCTCAATTTCAATAAGCCTATCTAAGGAAGAGTCGAAACGTGAGTTTGATGAAATGCGTGATGAATATGTGGCAAGGGGTGGAACGTGGCCTAATTCATTTGCGTTGATGCGATTGTCTTTTCCTATGAAAGCAATCGACATTGCTCAATCAGATCTTATAAAGTTACTGCCTGAAACGATGAGCGTTAAGCGAGTGAGAAACGTCTCTGGCAGTCGCGTGTATGTTGTTGCAGAAAAAGCAAAGTTTGTAAAATACCTTGAAAATGGCATTGTGATGTGATGATTTGAATGCTTTTGTGGATTAGAACTAAATGATTTGATACTCTGTTTCCTTATACCCCACCAATAAAGACTGTTATGGCTGTAATATTTCCCGTGAAAGAAAAACCTAAGCCACGGCATCGCTCTACGCCCAGGCACATTCGTGTCGGTATGACTGGTTGTGATGTGCTTGAGTATACTGAGATAGAGTTTGACCGAGATTTTGAAGAGAGTGAATATAAAGAAGGGCAAATAAAAAAAAAGGTTTTTTCTACTAGGGCCAAGAATCGGTTAGCCCGTAAAATTAAAAAGCGAGTGTAGTGTTATGGTGTTTTTAAAAAAACTAATAA
>Ga0105359_10002476_pt1 | contig 15309 bp, 13 predicted proteins | sample GOMGulsemesocosm_6_FD_83659 | JGI IMG/M metagenome (GOLD analysis project Ga0105359, IMG submission 83659) | Methane-oxidizing microbial communities from mesocosms in the Gulf of Mexico - GOM8C Gulf of Mexico | ecosystem: Environmental > Aquatic > Marine > Cold seeps | place: Gulf of Mexico...
AAGGTTATAACGCCTTATGCGTCGAAAATCACCTAACCCGCTTGGGGTGTTGGGCGCACGCTCGGAGAAAATTTATTGACGCGCAGCGCCAGCAGCCGAAAGGAAAATCGGGCAAGGCCGATGTGGCGTTGGGTTTTATCCAGAAGCTCTACGCCATAGAAAAGCAGAGTCGAGATAAGCCGTTGAATGAGCGGCTGGATATCCGCCAGCAACAATCGGCGCAGGTGGTCGAGAAGTTAAAGAAGTGGCTAGAGAAAGCGCGGCAAAATACGCCGCCGAAGACCACGCTCGGCAAGGCCGTCCATTATCTGAATAATCAGTGGCCCAGACTCGTCGCCTATTTAGATGACGCCGCGTTGCCGATCGACAACAACCGTGCCGAGAACTCGATACGGCCGTTCGTCATCGGCCGCAAGAACTGGTTGTTCGCCAGCAGCCAGGCGGGAGCGTCGGCCAGCGCCAATATTTACAGCCTGATCGAAACCGCGAAGGCCAACGACCTGGAGCCCTACGCCTACCTGAAGCAGGTTTACACACTGCTGCCACAGGCTCAAAGCCTGCCGGACATCGAGGCGCTACTGCCTTGGAACGTCAAGCCTGTGGTTGGTTAGCCGCTTACATTAGATATAGCACCTGCCTCATCTGCATATTGTCCTTATGGCGACCAATCTTCGGCTTTATACCCATCGCCTATACAGTTTGGAGAAAGTCACTAGACAGTACATTTACCGGTGTGTGGCTATCACCTACCGACTATATGCCGGTCATAGAAGTAGGCCTTATAGTTATGACTGGGGCAACAATCCTCCACATACTAGCAAGAAAAGGCAAGCTCTCTAACAGCAATTCAAACTCAGCCTTTACCTTAGTACTTATAGCGGCCATAGGCATTCATTTTGGCAACTATTTTCACTCCGCGTTAGCAAAAATTTTACTCGACGGAGGTCCCCTTAGCTGGGTAACAACCAACAACACCCATTACCTAATAGCCACAAGTCTTGAACACGGCCTACTACCAATAGCCCCATGGCCATCACTAGTACAACTTGGTCATGATTTATTTGAACAAAACAAAGTTTTGCTAAACTCAATTACCCTTATAGGGCAACTCGCGTGCATATACTTTATATCCTCGCCACGAAAAGTAATACTAACCACCCTATTCTATGACTTGACACACATATGCATATATTTAGTTTCAGGTATATTTTTTTGGAAATGGATAATTCTAAACCTATTAATAGTTGCAGCAATGCAAAAAACAAAAGGAAAAAAGTTCACTACAGAACAGAAAATGACAGGAGTCCTAGCTACACTATTTGGAATACTTTTCTTCTTTACTGCCCAGCTAGCATGGTATGACACTAAAAGTTTACGACATATATATATTGAGGCAATAGACGATCAAGGTGTCGTATATCAGGCCCCCACAAATTATTTCCTGAATACATCTATCACACTTACCCAAGGTAGAATCATCAAAAAACCTAGCGGGCACTTTACTGGCATAGACTCTCTGGGCTCCACGAGCAAGATAAATGTAAAAAACCTAGCCGAAAACAGGAGCCTCAACATCACACCAAAGCAAGCGATGGAACACGCTTTTGGTCGACTTAAACCGTTTATCATCAAACACCACAACTACATTATGATGAACCTAGATAATGATGGAAGCTTTAATTACGACCACTTCCCCCATCACGTTTGGTCAAACCCTTCAATACACAAAGAATTCAAAGCCTTGGACAAACGACGAATAGAAGCCTATCAAATAGTTATAGAGTCGAAGTATTTATCACTAGATAACGGAAAAATAAACAAGAGACAAATTTCCACAACCAAAAGTCAGCCTATCAAAGTTCAGAGCTACAGCCAGATCACATCGAGAAACACATGAAACCGAAAGAAATAACGATAATTTATGACGGCGAATGTCCTGTCTGTAAGAGCTACACCCAAAAAATAAGACTCGACACGACATTCTCTACAGTAAAATTACTTAATGCGAGAAACATTAACCGCAGCACTAGAAATGAGCTAGCTGATAAAGGCTTCAACCTGAACGAAGGCATGGTCGTAAAGATAGAGGAAAACTGGTTTTACGGCGCAGAAGCAATCAATATTCTGTCGTTACTTTCAACACCTTTAGGGGTCTTTAATAAAATAAACTCAATATTTTTTAGGTATCCAATCACATGCAAAATAGCCTATCCATTAATGCGATCAGGCAGAAACCTTTTACTCAAGCTAAAAGGCATCCCCAAAATCCCCGACCAATGATCATTTAGAGACATTTTTACTTCTAAGATAAAAGGCCCCCTTATAAACAAACTCCCACGGCGACTTCAGCATTGAACCAGCTACGGAGCACATCACTCTTTTGCTCAAAGGCCTATCATACTTAGGACTCAAGCAATCAAACGTATCATGTATTGAGTACTCCAACATATACTCGTCCGATTTATTGCTAAACTTAGGATCAAATCTATAGTTTCTAATGGGGACAAGATGATAACAAAGTGCAAACAAGATCCGCCCAATAAAATCAGGGCGAACACGACGCAAAAAGTTCGTCATCCCAAACAAAAAAGGAATGCATCTCTCCACCAACCTATACAACCTTTCGGACTCCATCCCTACAGTAAATGGCCTCAAAGCATATTTCCAGTTAAGCATTTGTTTCCATGAACGAGCGTAGGAATGCACAAAGACTCCTCCACCCGGCTTAACGAAGCCTAATATATGCTCCAGAGTTTTTCGAGGGTTTGGCGTATGCATAATGACACGATGACACCAAACAATATCAAACAATTCCTTTTCGAAAGGTAGACCATCAATACTCGCCTGAACAATAAGAGAGCTTTCATTACTTCCCAAATTATTTCGGCAAATATCTGCACCCGCCAGATCAACCGAAACAACCCGAGCACCTAAAGACAGCAACACTTCAGTATCGGCACCAGCCCCACACCCACACTCAAGAATCAACTTCCCCTCAAAGTACTCTTTAGGCCAGCCAGTTCGCTCTAGAACAGTATCCAACCTATCCGTGGTTCCATTCGAAGAGTCAAGCTGCAACTTTGCATGCCGCTCCCTTAATCTAGAGAAGTTTCCGGTTGAATAAGAATGGTCTTCTGTAACCTTTAAAACTTGATCCTCAACTGGAAACACTCGACCATCAAGATCAACAACGCCTTCCGCCTCATTAAAGCGTCCGCCAAAAACCTCATGCAAAATCTCTTTACTCATCAATCCCTCGAACTACTCTTTACAATAAAACCAGTACCCGATGAAAGATGGACAACGGATTCAGGTTTATCACTGAAAAAATCATCCATTGCCAACTTGGCACCAGGGCACAACTCAGAACCATAATCATCACAAATAATAAGTCCTCCTGGCTCCATCCGGCTATAAAAGAACTCTAGAGAAGACTTTGTTGGTGCATACAAATCAACATCAATATGAACCAACTTAAATCTATTACCTATAACTTCAGAAAATCTAGTAGGTATCCACCCTTTATAAAACAAGCACTGCTCACTAAATCCAGTCAGATTCTTACATGCAACAGCTTCAGCAACAGACAAATCCGCTTGATTCCAAGCAGCACGATCGGGCACAGCGGGTTGATCAATTGACTCCGGAGTCGACAAACCCTCAAAAGAATCAAAAATATGGTGCCTATAATTAGGACGCGCATTCATAGCGGACAGAATAAGAAAGCTACCCGCCCCCCTATAAACACCACACTCCGCAGTATCGCCATCCAAACCAGCAACTATTTTTGACAAATAATACAAGTTAAAACGACGTTCGTGAATAACAGGAGTGGCCTCAGGAAAGGCCTTCCAAACCCTCATAAACTCCTCATCATAATCCCAGCATAAATCTGGGTTATAAACCCGAAGACCCACAATACGTAATACAGAAGTCAGAACCTCTGCAACAGCAAGCCTCCTTTCAACTTTTGAAACTACAGGGTTCAATATATTAAATATCAATTTCATCACACGGAAAAGCTTTCTCACTTCACACCACCTCCAAACCTATCTAACCTACCCGTAAGCTCTAACACCTTAAATTGTGTAGAACAACGGTCACCGACCTCACTCAAACGCAGCTCAGGCGGGATACCAAAACCTTTTTTAGGCGAAAGAGACACATTTGACGGAAGATACTTACTAGCCATCTCTCTAAGCAAAAACTTCTCCTTGCCGGGAGCAGAAAGCTTTTCATCATTTACCCTGAAAGAGAAATCAACAATTTTATTAGATAAATAAGGCACCCGCACCTCCAAAGAATTTCGCATACTCACCCGATCAACTTTAGCAAGCATCATCTCAGGCAAAGCACTTTTAAACTCAAACCTTTTATAATCACGTAAGCTATAATCAGTAAGTGGCGCAATTTCCTTATACTTCCAGAAACGATCATACTCATCACTAACACCCAAATAGTGCGCCGCTTTCCTTGATTCATCGGGGTGGATGCCACCAAGTAAAACACAGTGCAGATCGACACCTCTTAGGACAAACCTCTGATCAATTAACCTTGAAAGCCTTCCAGCCAGCCCCCAACCAGAACTCGATGAAAACCAAGATAATCGCCCCCCCCTTCTAGGCCCCAGCAATTTTTTGTTGAAAAACCTTGGATAACCCAAAAACAATTCATCTGCGCCATCGCCACTCAAACAAACCTTAACTTTTTTTGCAGCATGACCACATAACTTATATGTCGGAACAGCAGACATATCTGAGAATGGTTCCGAAAACCAAGAGGGTAAACTGCGCATTAACTCACCAGCTTCCAAAGCCTCAATCAAAGCCATGTGATTCTTACATTTTAAAAAATCAGCCGTTGAACTGATGCGAGAAGACTCATCATACAAAGGGTTATCAAACGCGATAGAAAAAGTTTCAACTCCTTTGGTTTTACAGGCCAGAGCAGAAATCAACCCAGAGTCTACCCCTCCACGCAGAAACACCCCCAGCGGAACGTCACTGATCATTTGCTGAGAAACAGACTCTTTTAGTAAATATTCTAATTCATCTACACAGCCACCCAGTGTCTGTGTAGACTGTTCCGGCTCATGCCAATACCCTGTAATTTGAGCACTACTTCTTGCCAGATCAAATTTTAGGTAAGAAGCAGGTTCTAACTTCTTAACGTTTTTGTAGATTGTATATGGGGCTGGTATATACCTGTAGGTCAAAAAATCAACATATGACTCAGCACGGACATCAGATTCGGTCAATTCATGATATATCTCTATAGGGTGAAGCTCTGAAGACCAAACCAAGCAGGAGTCAACTAAAGAGTAGTACAATGGCTTTATGCCTACTCTATCACGAGCCATATAAACCGTCTCCGAGGTTGAGTCCCAAATAACAAAAGCGAACATACCATCCAGCCGGCTCAATAAACCCTCAATGCCCCATTCGCGATACCCATGCAGAACAACCTCAGAATCAGAACCACTATTAAAAAAGTACTTACCCTCAAGCTCTGATTTTAGTTCTTTATAGTTATATATTTCACCATTAACCGTGATAATGACACCAGAATCAGACATCGGCTGATCACCCGCACTGGTAACATCAAGAATACTTAAGCGTCTATGCCCAATAAAAACACCCTCTTGAGTATATTCGCCCGAACCGTCCGGCCCCCGATGTTCAAGCCCTTCCAAGCATTGCCTTGCTCGCTCAACACGGACACGCCCCGTTTTAGATATAACACCAAAGAGACCGCACATAACTAATCATTAAACCTTAGGTAAACAACTAACACTATCACCATCCAAGCCAAATAATAAACACCATACGACAAAGCAGCGCCAACCATGCCTAGCATATCGACCAATGGAAACACCGAGAGCAAATAAACAACCGTGGAAGCCATCTGAACCTTCATGCAGATATCTGCACGCCCCTTAGCTTGAAAGTAAGGAACATATGGTAGGCCAACAACACAAACAGACAGCGCCAAAAAGTATATCAATGAAACATCGAACGCAGCTTCATACTCTTGCCCAAACAACAGCAAGATAAGGTCATCCGCTAAGACGCTAAAGATGAAGAACATCAATAAAAACACCGGAATTCCAGCAATTGATATTTGAGCAACCAACCGTCTCAAAGCCTGACCACCGTCTGCCGCCAAGACCTTTGAAAACATGGGTAGTAAGACCTGATAAAAAGGATCAGTAAAACGCTGAAGTAAAGATGCTATCTGAACGGCAACCTTATAAATGGCGACCTGCTCCTTACCCGCCAAAAAGCCCAAAAGCACAACATCAACATACTTCGAAACCATCCTAAAAGAAACATCGAAGTTATTAGATAGAGTGAACGACCAAAATCCAGGGGTGTCTTTCATCATAAACGCCCGAACTCTAAACCCCCTCTTGTATTTCTCCCTGAATTTCTTCAGACAGCTCCTAACTATCAAGAAATGAAAGAATGCCTCAGACAACACCCAAACATACACGTAATCGATCAACTTACAATTCAGATAAGATGCTACAACAACACAAATGAGTCGAACCAAAGAAAAATAAAGTTGATCACGAGCCAACAATCTATATTCGCCAAAAACACGAAGCAAGCCATTAAAAGAGCCAGACACGTTAACCAAGCAGAGAATTAGAAAAACAGACACCAACTGGAGAGACTGATCGGAAAAATACCCTCCATCAAGAAAAGCAAAGCATAAACCCCATCCCGCACAGCAAAAAATAACTGCCACAAAGAGATCCACCCAAATTCCTTTAGAGACCACACGCTCAACCGCCTCAACATCACCCGATGCATAATAAGGCGTGACAAATTTAACAACCGGCTGCCATATTTGAAAGTTAACCACGGCAACAAACACCAATACATATGTCTGCGACAAGGTAAAAACACCAAACTCAGACAGCCCTAACGTCCGAGCCAAAAGGACCATTGTGAACAACGAAACAGCAGCAGAAGCAACGCCGCCACTAAAAAGGTAAGAAGCAGACCTTACTAAGTCCTTATAAAATACAGCCGGCACTAATCTAGAAGCCTTTTTCTTGCCACCACATGATAACTAAATGGCATCATTTTATTGCCTATATCAGAAGCAGCTAGTGCCAACAAATTGTTAAACACAACAACCAATGGCAGCAATGGCAATAGCAGAAGAAAGATAAAAGGCCCGCGTCCGGAAATCACATCAACAAAGAACTGTGAGATTGAAACATTCAACAATAGACAGGCAGTCTCTATAGGTGAACCACGACTTTCGATAGACGACACCTCAAAACCTTTCGCCCTCAGTAGCAGCTTAAGCCCCTCTCCTGTATAACGTCTATAATCATGAGGGTAATCATGCACTGGATATAGAAATGGAACTTGGAGAACGAGCCTTCCCTCTGGCTTTAGTACTCGCTCAATTTCTTCCACGACGAGATCATCATTCCGTACATGCTCCAAAACATCCAGTAACAACACAACATCGAAACTCCGATCAAGGAAAGGCAAACTGTGCCCGTCTCCCCAGACGTCGACATCACTTTTATAACCTTCCTTTTGCAGGGTAGGATAGTCAAGACCAACATAAACTTCTGGATTGTTTACGTATTTTTCAGGCCAACGATCGTGACAACCAATATCCAACAGCTTAGAACCTGACTGAATGCCTTCAAGATCACGCTTTAACCCAGGCATCCGATAGGATAACCACTGAGGATGAAGAATGGTCGTGGCGAATGGCCTAAGCAACGCCTTTAATCGCCTCGTTAAGTTATTTTTCATAATACATTCAAATATGACTGCCCTGTTATATCAAAACTATGCGCCTGAACAATTGATGAATAATTTGGCACAGAGCTAAACTGAAGAGTTTTCTCAATCGCATCGGCCAATGCGGCAGGCTCATCAATCGGCACCAAGGCCTCTTCCAGTCTATCTCGCAATAGGTCAGTAGGGCCACTCTTACAGTCAGTTGCCACAATAGGTGATTTCAGGACCATTGCCTCTATCACCGTATTTACATACCCCTCCCAGCGAGACGAGAGCACAAACAGGTCCGCCGAAGCCATATAAGGATAAGGATTCGCACGATAACCGAGAAAAGTCACTTTATCGAACAAACCTAAATCAATAGCTTTATTCTCAAGAACACTTCGTTCAGGTCCATCACCAATCACTAATAAGTGATAATGCAAATTAGCTGGTAATAAACCAACAGCCTCCAACAAAACATCAACTCCCTTCTGCCAAACCAAGCGTCCCACACATACAATTAACTTATGGCCTGTGTCTACTGATGGGATATCAGCCACTGACTCACTCGATAGCTTGCGAATTTTCTCAACATCAAATGGGTTGGAAATAAACTCAAGCTGCTCTTTTGAGCATATTTGCGCCCTACCAAGTTGCTTCAGGCAGTATTCGGAAGTGCAGATAACCTTATCCGCACGCCAATAAAAAAGACGCATGAGCAGCAATAACCACCGAGAGCGAATATTTTCTAAAGAGTTTGCCTCCCTAATAACAAGCCGAATATCTCTATTGAATAAAAAACAAACTAAAACAAAAATATTCATGCCAGTAATGGTTGAAAACACAGACTGAATTCCATTACCCCTAACCCACCGCCTAACCCGAAAAAACTGTACTAGGCGCCCAATGATACGCCCACTGCCTACGCTTAAATCTACGACATTAATGCCTTCCGGCACCCTGGTCGATAACTCACCAGTGAGATCAAGCACCAGAAGGTTAACCTTAAACCCTGATTTGGCGTAATACCCTGCAAGCTCTAAGAAAACCTTCTGCGCACCACCGTGCGCTAAGGAGGGCAACGCAAAGGTTAATGACTTTTCCATTGAACCGCCTCCTCCGCTTGCCACACTAGATAAGTAAAGAACGACCACAAAGCAATCCCATGGTTTTTTCTTCTCGCCCGATGATCATTCAACATATCCAAGAAGCCCGCCCTCACAGCAGCATCCACATCAGCGGCAAGAATGTACTCTTTAAAGGATTCTCCAAGACTGCCCATGAACCACTCCCCGAGTGGCACAGAAAATCCCTGCTTTCTTTTCTTCCACACAAGATCAGGAAGATAGGAACTCATTGATTCACGCAAAATTCTCTTGCCACGTCCGCCGCGACGATGCCATGTTCTCGGCAAGGAAAAAGCAAATTCGAGCAGTTCGTGATCGAGAAATGGCGATCTGAGTTCTAATGAACTGGCCATGCTGGCACGATCACTCTTAAAGAGGATATCCTGGGGTAGATAATTATTCACATCTTCAGCCATCATAGACATCACATCATCGCCGAAAGCCCTATTAGTCGCTAACGAATGCCGATCAGCGGTCCGCAAGACAGATCCAAAGTAATGCGCCTCATCACCAAGAGACAAAACTCTAGGCCCCATGGAGTAGGATTCACCCAAAGAGTCATTTGCCAGATCAATGAAGAGCTGTGCTTTTCGCAAGATACTCTGACTGTGGTGCTCATTCGAGGCGGGCAACCACTTAATACTCTTTTCAAATACCGTCCTTAATGCTCTAGGTACCGACAAATAGAACCCATACATGAGACTTGCCTGATACCGCTGATAGCCGGAAAAGACCTCATCCGCACCATCACCAGTCAAACACACCTTTACCTGCTGTGATGCTAATTTAGACAGGAGTGCCGTCGGTAAGATAGAAGCATCACCAAAGGGTTGACCCAAAGAACTTTTCATCAGCGATATAATAGCGCCAGCCCCCAGATCCGACAGGGAGTCAGAAAAGTTCTCAACACCAAAATGATTGGCAATGGCTGCAGCCCCTTGCCGCTCATCATAGCCAGCCTCAGAGAAGCCAACGGTAAAGGTTTTGGGCTTAACATCAAAATCATTAACCAGAGAAGAGAGGATAAGCGAAGAATCTACTCCGCCAGAGAGCAATACACCAACATCAACATCAGCCACCAAACGGCGCGCTAAAGAATTCTTGAATTTTTGCCTAAATAATTCTTCGGCCTCTGAGCGACCACCCTCAAATTTGGATACAGGTAACTGCCAATAGCTACTTTCTCGGGCTCTCCCAGATAGGCAGTCAACCAGAACAACCGAGCTGGGTTTAACTTCGAAAACATCCTGATATATTGTCTTACTAGGGGGGAAATAACCGTACTTCATATAATGGTTACGCATGCTCGGTGACTCATTAAAACAGTCTTGAGGCGCCAACGCTTTTAGCGAGGGCAACTCTGATGCCGCCGCCAACAGGTGCTTCCCCCGCGTATAATACAGCGGCTTTTTTCCGAACCTATCTCGAGACATCAAAAGCTGATGATCATAAGAGTCCCAAAACACAATCGCCCACATACCCTGTAGCTGCTGTAGAAAGTCCGCGCCGAACAGGCACAAACCGGCAAGTACAACCTCCGTGTCACCCTCTGAAGAAAAGGCCCAATTGGGCTCTAAAGTTTTGCGGAGCGCTTTATAGTTATATATCTCACCATTAAAGCTCAGAAAGTAACGGGAGTTCGGGCATACCATGGGTTGCTGCGAGCCAGATAAGTCAATGACAGAGAGTCGCGAGTGCCCAATGGCATACCCCTCACGCGCCAATACACGGCTGGCATCAGGGCCGCGGTGAGATAAGCGCTCAACAGAGCGCCCCACCAGAGACTCGCCCTCTCCGGCGCGCATTGATTTACGCCACAAGAAACTCACTCCGCACACAAACAGATGCCTCCAGGCTTAATCAATTCAACAACGCATTAAATACACGGCGATACTGATCCGCGCAGGCGTCCCAGGTCAGGCCACTCGACTCTATATATTGAAGCCCCCTTTCGCCCGTGGCCCTAAGTCTGTGTCTATTCGAGTCCAAACCTTGCAACAGATCTTTCAGTTCTCCCGGCTGATTCAGTGAAAATAATGAGCCCCGATCCAATCCCGCCAACTCTCTATGCCCTGATATATCACTGAGCACACAGCACACACCAGAAGCCATAGCCTCCAATACACTATTGGGCCGGCCTTCATGCAAACTGGCAGAGATATAGACATGAGATTGAGCAAGGCAAGACGACACCACCTCAGGCTCGACCTCGCCCCAAAACTCAACCTGATCGGCCAGCCCGGCTGCTGTGGTTTGTAACTCCAGACTTTCTCGTTCGGCACCAGCACCTAACACCCTGAAGACAAAGTCGACACCTGCCAGTTTCAGCTCTATAAGCGCCGACAGTACACAAGCTACATTCTTGCGGTTAATCAGGCTGCCTACATAGACCAACTGTAATGCACCTGAGGCAAAGAAGGCTGGCCCCCGAGCCCCCCCCCTCAACTCAACGCCGTTGTGAATAACAACACACTTATCGGCACAGCTGGGATAAAGCGCTACCAGATCAGCCTTCATCTCATCGCTCACCAGCACAACCCTGTCACTCAAAACTAGAGCACTCCGTAAGATCAGCTGACTTAGAAAACCATTGGAGGAGCGTACATCCTCCCCCCTTAATGTGGTTACCAATGGAATTCTATATACCCACTTAGCGAGTGCGCCAATCACCGCCGAAACAGCCCAGTTAGCCTGAATAATGTCAGCTTTTCTGGCGTGCCAAAGCACAGCTAGCCAGTAGGAGAACAAAAAGAAAGGAACCAGTAATAGGTACCCTCTATTATGGCGTAACTGAGCAGGTATTCCTCCTGCCACATGCGCCAGGCGCTGAAACTCTCTCGGAGCATAACGAAACTGACAGACATCAACAGCAAAGAAATCATCTTTAGGCCGGTCAGCTGCCGCTGGGGTTACTATGCTCACACTGACTGTCTTCGCCAGCGACTGAGCCAGCGACTGCACAAACAGACCGCTGACACTGCCTTTGGTAACAGGATAAGACGTCGATAGCATCAATACGCGAGGTGATCCATCAGCCCTCATCATCTTGTCGCATATACTGTAAATTACTGATCTGCTCTGAAATCAAGCCGAGAAAGAAAAATAGTAGGCCTGCAATAAACAACAACGCAGACATATTGGTAAAACGCCCAAACTCTGAAAATGTATACGCATAATAACCAAGACCTAAAGCAAATAAACTTGCCGCCATAGGCGCAAACAACTTTAGAGGGGAATAAAGAGTACCTACCTTAAAAATAATTAATAGAAAACGTACCCCATCTTTCCAAATGCGGATATGACTCTCCCCCAAACGCTCAGCCGCCACAATAGGGATGTAACATACAGAAAAACCCGCCCGAAAAAAGGCCATGGTAGACGTTGTCGGATAGGAAAATCCATTGGGCAACAAGTATAGAAATTTCAAAAACTTTTGGCGTTTGACCGCCCGGAAGCCCGAGGTTAAGTCTTCAATTTTTCGACCTACAATCCAAGAAGAGAATTTATTGTAGAAGGTATTCGCTAATAACCGACCAAGTGAAGCCTGTGAACTTGCCTCCCTAGCACCCACAACAAGATCATAACCTTCATCTATTTTCCCAAGCATCCTTGGAATATCTTCAGCATCATGTTGACCGTCACCATCCATAAATATAACAACGTCACCTGTAGCGACTCTAGCACCGCTTTTTATGGCGGCCCCATTACCTTTTGAATAGGGGTGCAACACTATTTTGGCACCTGCCGCTTCAGCAAGTTCAGAGGTGGAATCATCAGATCCGTCATCTACAACAATGATTTCTGCATCAGGTAGCGTCAACACAATTTTGTTAACGACGGCTCCAATTGCAAGCGATTCATTTTTTGCCGGAATCACCACCGAAACACTGTATTTTTTATTAGACTGGTTATTCATATATCAGTATCCAAGTTCAGAGTGTTTGGCACGAGAGCTGACCTCCATAAGATCAATCATCTCAAACTTTGCCTTAAACTCTAACTCTGTGTATTTATAACTCCACCCTCGCCGCAGTTCATTCCTGTCCTTGGCTAAGGTCAAGAACTCTCTTGCCAAATTAAAGTCCTGAAAAAAGATATAGGACGCTGTCAATCTTAAAGCGGAGTCTACCGTTGGCTTAAGCTCATCCAAATAAATAAATGCAGACAGGGCCTCCATCCAACGTTCTTCACTGAAGTACAACTGGCCATCCAACAGAGAAAAAACAGCAACAAGGCTAGAGCCGGGCTTAATGTTTTGCACTTGAGGTAATACACTCAGCAAATGATGGACAGAATCAACATCCTCCGCGCATGAAGATTCCAAAAGTTTGTTTACGTATTCCGTGGTCGCAATCCTGAGGCCATCCGTCAAACGATGAGATTCAACTCGTCCAGCAAGGTCTTCTGGGCTATAACGCTTAGGCAGATCGAAAAAACAAGATATATCTAATGATATCAGCGGCAAGCTTAAGTCATGCGGCGCTTGTCGATAAACCCTGTCCAATAGATCAAGCGCTTCCGTAGGTCTATTGGTCGATGCCAGTAAATGAGCGTATGTTCGCTGAACCCGTAAAGAGTTTGGGTGCTCCATCGACCAAATAGTCAACAATCGATCAACCGAACTCCAATTACGAGCCAAACCATAGGTAGACATTGTCGCCGTCAGCAGCATAACAACTGCAAACAGCGGCGCTATTTTTGCCAGATTATCGGAAACCTTTAACAAGCCGCTATAAACCAAATAAGTCGCAGCCAAAATGGGGCCAAGCATTGGAATATAATTGCGATGCTCAAAATAGAGTTCAAGTGAAATAGTAGTCGATTCCAGCATATGCCCTACTAGAAACCACAAAACGCCAAAACACACCACCGGAAAACGTCGTCGATACAAGACAGAAAAAACCAGCATTCCAAGTAAAAACACAGCCGAAAAGAAGGGCTTTACACTTAAAATATCAGAATAAATGGGATAATCATCATGAAACAAGCCAAGGCCGGCAGACCTCACCGCCAAGATTGTCCTTAGATAATCCACAAGAACAACCGGCTCGGAGATTAACCGCTCAACAAAACTAAAATCCCTAGAGGAATAAGACGATACCCAACGGGGCAGGTAAAGTAGATAAGCCATCAAACCAGCTGTTGGTAACACCAGGCACACATTCACCCAGCGCTTAAACAAAATGCCAGCAGAAGCTCGAGATAATAGCGTAGCTTCAATCACCAGTAAAAAGACTGGCAGCAATACACCGGACTCCTTGCTAAAAACCGCCAATGCACCACAAACACCCTGTGTCACCGTTATAACAAACAGCTCTTTATAACCAATGACTGGATACTTCCTCCTCCAATACACATGCAGCGCCACACCCAGCATCACAAAGAGCCCCGCAAGCTGAGTCATACGCTGCACCACATACATACTGGTCGACACCTGAAGGGGATGCAGTAAAAAGAACGCGGCCAACATTAGCGCAACCCAGTTAGCCGACTCTATAGAGAACACAAACGTCAGCAACTGACGAAATGCTATAAACACCAACACTCCGATCAGTAAATGAATATGAAGATTGGTGCGTTTAAAGTTCTCTGGCGAAGTAGGCCAAGCGTTATCATCCAGCAAAAATGTCAATTTGGCGATTGGCCTGCCCAATGGACCCGCATTTCCTGTCGCCAGATAATCTCTGAGTGTCGCAGCGTCTACTATAGGGTTTTCCATCACCCGCAAGTTATCAAAATCATCTAATAAAAATGGGCCAGTTAAAGCAGGTTGATAGACAGCAAAAGCCAAACCCAAAAGCATAATAAACACCGACGACAGCCAAAGCTGATGACGGCTTACGTCTAATCGCATTCTATCCTCACTTAAATCACCCCAAACAAAAAAGCCCCCATAAGAGGGGGCTTTAGATCATCAATCTGCCATTCAAATTATGGCAGGCGACAATTCGCAGGACGGTATTTGGCTGCTAGGGTGCCACCTGTACAGTCGACCCTCACACCAGAATTACTTCCAGACACCTGATAAATAAACGTGTCACCATCCGCTTGGGTTCCTAGATTATCTAAGGTGTAGGTCAGCTGTGAGCCACCTGCACTGGTTTGAAAAGCGATGCCGTTTGCTGCAATGTAGTCACTTTGCGTGTCATCCGTGCTAATGCCCGCAGCAGTCGTACTGGTTGGCATAGAACCAACACTGATGTAATACTCAGCCACATTTGTACGCGCGGCCGAAGCCAAAACGATAATTTCGTTCACTTTAGCGCGAATCGTGTAATCCTGATAAGCAGGAATCGCAGTAGCGGCGAGAATACCGATGATCGCAATAACGATCATCAATTCAATCAGGGTAAAACCTTTTTGCATTTGTTGCTTCATGTGATGCTCCAAAGAGTTGTGTTTGTATCAAGCTAGTCCTCACCACTGAA
>Ga0105359_10002485_pt1 | contig 15279 bp, 12 predicted proteins | sample GOMGulsemesocosm_6_FD_83659 | JGI IMG/M metagenome (GOLD analysis project Ga0105359, IMG submission 83659) | Methane-oxidizing microbial communities from mesocosms in the Gulf of Mexico - GOM8C Gulf of Mexico | ecosystem: Environmental > Aquatic > Marine > Cold seeps | place: Gulf of Mexico...
CCGCTGGGCTCGAGCATTAAGCGACTTTTAAGTTGGTAAAGCCGGGCACAGTGGTGTTGCAGTGGTTCTTCGACGCGGACAATATTGTCAAAGCTCTGAGACATGTTAAAAGCACGCCCCATGTCGCCATCAATGACGCCGCTGTTTAATTGTGCCATCAGGCGTCGGCCGGGGTAGTAGTTCACCTGCAGTTGATAGCCGTGTTCGGCCAAGGCCTTGGTCATAAGGCTGCGGGAATAACTGTGCTGGTCACTGACGCGTAAAAATGAGAATGATCCAGCAATAAAAGGCTGTATTACATCATCGTTGGTGGCACTTACAGTGCTGCTGAACAGCAGAAGCAGTCCCAGATAGCTTAGTCTCATCATGTGTTCATCAGTTAGTGTAAGCCCCGATAGAGAAAATACTGCCTGTGTCACAACCGTGTAGAGCTACCTATTGCTATACCTACACCTATATTTATCTCAGCCCTTAAAGTTATTTACTGTCTTCTACTTCGGCCGATGCTTGCCAGCCTTCTAACAGTGTGCAGGATTTTCTTGTGGTTGGGTCAAAGCCGACAACAACAGCGGTGGATTTTGTTACCAGCACGCCATTGGCGTATATGTCGTGGGCCAACTGTAGGCTCTTCGTGCCTTTCTTAATACATCTGGTTTTTACGTGGATTTTATCACTGAGATTGATTTCACCGAGAAAATCGATATTAACGTTGGCGAGCACTGACATCGGTCGCTCTACACCAACGGCGTTAAACCAATCCAGCCGAGCCACTTCAAAATACTGACTGTAACTGTTGTTCGATACGTGCCCCAAGGGGTCTAAGTCTGCGAATCGTATCTGTATGTCTGTTTCTATAATGGGTAGCTGCATAAAACCTCTGAGTTACTGCATGTTCTAATCGTTGAGTTTTGTCGCTATCAATGAACGCTGCTGCTCATCGTTCTCGTCCGTATGAGGGGCGCTTGATAAGCCATTATAACATTATCTTTGAGGTGGCTCTCGTATGGCCTCTATTCGCTGCCCAGGTTATAGGGACGCGCAGTGCCCATACTCGGGTCAATAAAACACGCTAGGAGGGGTATTAATCTTAACAATTTTCTGTATTTAGGTGTTTGAACGGTACAGCGTAGGTTGTTAGTTTTACTGGACGCCTGACTGATTGTGTCTCATTTTTAGTCGTGTGATCTACCCAAAATAGTGCAGCGATGGCAACAATAATAAGAGCCCTTTTAGATGGCTTAATACCCGCCTGCACCAGAGCTGTCGCCTGAGCTAAACAATAATAAGTACTGAGCTATGTACTCAGTTGGTTAAGGCGCCGCGCTCATTAGCTTGATAACAATAATAATTACTGGAGAAAGTTATGAAACTGTTTACTCGTACAGCACTTGCGCTGGCTATTTCGGCCTGTACTTTGCCGGCTTACGCGGCGGTTGTGCTCGAAGAAGTCATCGTTACGGCGCAAAAACGCGCCCAAGATTTACAAGATACCCCTATCGCGGTCTCGGTTTTTAATGCTGAAGATCTTGAGCACCAAGGCATCAGCGACATTGAAGACCTTAGCCAGTATGCGCCCAATGTTCAGATTGCCGAATCACCGGGCGGCAGCAACAGCGCAACCATCGGTATTCGCGGCTCGGTTTCTATTAACCCCGCGGTTACCTGGGAGCCTACGGTTGGAATCTACATGGATGGCGTCTTTATTGCCAAAAACGCCGGTGGTTTGTTCGATGTGGCTGAGTTGGAACGCGTTGAAGTATTGCGTGGCCCACAGGGCTCTCTCTATGGTAAGAACACCGTTGGCGGTGCGATAAATCTAGTAACTAAGCAGCCAGCAGAAAAAATGGGCGGCAGCATTAAAATCGGTGGCGGTAACTACGGCGCGCAAACATTAGGTTTTACGGCTAATTCCGGCACCGTGGGTGATATGGCCCGCTTTAGCTTGGCTTACGCTGAAAAAGAGCGCGACGGTCTTTACTCTAATAGTGTGGCGGGTGCGGCCAGTGAGTTTAAAAGAATAGACACAGAGTCGGGCCGTTTTGCCGCCGCGTTTGACCTGAGTGACAAGGTTGAATTGCTCTATACCTACGACTGGAGCAAGAAGGACAATACGCCTTCTTTTGGTCAGCTAGACCTGCCGACTGACCCGGTTAAGCGCAAAAGCAGTGGTACGTTAAACGGCTCGATTGAAGATACCTCCGAGGTTAAGGGGCACGCGATTACCCTTACATGGGAAGTCTCCGAGAATATGACCTTTAAGTCGATCACCAGCCAGCGTGAAATGCAGTTCAAAGATACCGGTGACTACGACGGCACGGCCGATACCGGCTTCCATGCGATCCGGGACATTGACCACAAGCAGATTTCCCAAGAGTTCCAGTTGATCGGACAACAGGGCAGTGTCGACTATGTTGCCGGCCTGTTTTACTTTAAAGAAAAAGCCGATGCTTTTAATCCGCTGACAGCGTTTGATTTTATGTCGACTTTTATGCCGTTAACAACAGAAAATACCTACGGCGTGAAGGCCGAGTCGATGGCGGCCTATACCCAGTTGGATTGGCACACCACCGATAAGCTAACCCTGACATTGGGCGCGCGCATTACTGAGGAAACGAAGGATGCTTATAGCGAGCACCCAACGGAGGTGATGTTCTTTAACCCGCAAATCCCTTACACAACGGCGAGTAATACTTGGGAAAATTTCTCTCCGTCATTTGTGGCCAGCTATGCATGGAATGATGATACGACCAGTTACTTTAAAGTGGCGGAAGGCTGGAAAGCCGGCGGCTTTAATGGCGAGGGTGCGACGGCCATAGAGTTAACAACCCCTTACAGTGAAGAGACTGTGACGTCTTACGAGCTGGGCGTGAAGTCGCGCTTGCTTGAAGACCGTGTGCAGATAAATGCCGCGGTGTTCCAGAATGACCTGCAGGACATGCAAATATCTGAGTACACGTTTATGTACAGCAGCATTAAGAACGCCAATGCAACGATTAAAGGATTTGAGGTGGAGTTGGTTGCCGCGCTGGCCGAAGGCCTGACCGTCAATGCTAACTACGGCTACCTTGATGCACAGTACGATGGTTATGCGGTGGCCGATGCTCGCTTTCCTTACTCGCCGGACAATACCTACAGCGTGGGTGTCGAGTATGAGCAGGACCTGTCGGTGGGACACCTGACCGCACGCATGGACTATAGCCATGTTGATGACCACGACCTCTACGATGACCCTTCATCAGCGGCGGTGACACACGTTGAAGCTTACGATTTGTTGAACGCACGCTTGACGCTGTCTGAGTTGCAAGTGGCCAGCGGGCAGAACTTGAAGTTATCGCTTTGGGGTAAGAACCTGACCGATGAGGACTACCGTATTAATGGTATTCCTGCTCAGGTGGGTGCCGTGAATTACTACGGCGATCCGCGCTCTTACGGTGTTGATGTAACTTATGACTTTTAACACCCGTTGTTACTAGTGATATAAAAGAGCCGGGCCTAGCCCGGTTTTTTTATGCCTGAAGGTCTATCGGTAAACCTTAAAAAGACTGTTGACCTTGCCCCAGAGGTAAGGTTTAAAGTCTAAACTACAGACAAAGACATTGAGGCGGTACCCATGAATATCAGTCAAGCGGCTAAGGCCAGCGGCCTATCAGCTAAGGCCATTCGCTACTATGAACGTGTAGGGCTTGCTCCTGAGCCGGTACGTGGCGGCAATGGTTACCGTGAGTACAGTGCTGCTGATCTTGAAACGTTGAGTTTTATTCAGCGGGCGCGCTCGACAGGTTTTAGCGTTGAAGAAAGCCGTCAGCTCTTATCACTTTACGAGAATACCGACCGCCACAGTGCCGAAGTGAAAACGCTGGTGGAGGAAAAACTACAGCAGGTTGAATCTCAGCTCGAAGCTTTGGTGAGTATGCGCAACACGCTGCAAACCTTGGTGGGTGCATGCCCTGGGGATGAACAGTCCCGTTGTAATATTATCGATACACTTGCCGAGGGGCGGGAACATGTCTGATTGCTGTGCGAAGAATACTAAGGTCAGCGATGCTGAACTTGTATCAGGGGTAGGACCTGTACCTGAGGCAGAATCCGTAGAAACAGCACCCGCAGAGGCAAGCCACAGTTGCTGCCCGTCTGATGAAGCGGGGAAACCTGCTTTTGATTGGTTACTTTGGGGCAGCTTCAGTCTCGTATCGCTGGGCTATTTGTGGCACTTATTCGGGTTTGGCCACGTTGGTGACGTGACATCTAGCGCTGAGGTTGTTGGTTCTGAACTGAACCTCTCTGACGTTATCAGTGCCATGGCCCACGGGATGTTTGAGCTGGTGAACACCATGTGGTGGGGCGTGCTAGCGGCGTTTTTCTTTGTTGGTCTATTAGCGCGTATTCCGCAGCAGATGGTGTTGTCGGTATTGGGGCAGGGAGGCAGTTTCATGGGGGTGTGTAGGGCCACGCTCGCCGGTGTACTCATGGATTTATGCAGTCACGGTATTTTGATGGTGGGCATGAAACTCTACGAGCGTGGCGCCAGTTTGGGGCAGGTTATGGCGTTCCTTATAGCCAGCCCGTGGAACTCTTTGTCGCTGACGATCATCCTAGTTGCGCTCATTGGCTTGCCCTGGACGCTGGTTTTTATAGCGTTGTCGATGGTGATTGCGCTGCTCAGTGGCTGGCTGTTTGATCGGTTTGTGGCCCGCGGTGTGTTGCCAGCGAACCCGCATCAGGCCGAGCGTGATGCGGACTATGAACTGTGGCCAGACATCCGTTTTCGCATGGCGGCTACCCAATGGAACTTTGCATTGGGGAAAAGCTTGTTAGCCGATGGCGTCAGTGGCTCACGTATTGTGTTGCGCTGGTTATTGTTTGGCATCGTACTGGCAACGGCCCTGCGCAGCTTTTTGAGCCTCGAGGATTTCCAGACCTGGTTTGGCCCTACGGCCTTAGGCTTATTCGTCACCTTGATCGCCGCGACGATTATTGAGGTCTGTTCCGAGGGCTCAACCCCCATCGCGGCGGACCTAATGACCCGAGCGAAAGCGCCAGGCAATAGCTTTGCGTTCCTGATGACGGGTGTCAGTACAGACTACACCGAAGTGATGGTAATTAAAGACACCGCGCGTTCTTGGAAAATTGCGCTATTTTTACCTTTAGTTACTGTTCCTCAAGTCGTTCTATTGGCGCTGTTGCTTAATGGGTTTAGCCCGTAAGGCGTTAGTGGAAGTCAGGGCATCGGTGAATCGCTCATGGTGAGCCGAGTGTACGTGTGAAATTTATATTTTTTAGCTGAGAGTAGGTGAGAAAATTATGATGCCGTTTGAGTTACAGAGAGGTCTACAGAAGGAGCTGGAGCAGGCGGACTGCTGTTGTGAACAGGAACAGTGGGCGCTGGCGTTTCACCACCTTGAGCGTGCTCACATTCTCAGTCAACGTTACCCACTTTGGCATGCACGCATACACGGCTATATGTTGAAAGTTGGTTGGCGTCAGAGGGATATAGTGGAAGTGGTCGGCCAGTCATTGCGTATAGTGGCCGCCCTGTTGTTTTCTTATATTTGGGTACCTGAAGGTAATACCGGTGGTGCCAATGTCAGCGCTTTTAAGCCCATGCCTATCCCAGATGACCTAGGCGAAATACTGCGCGCCGATGAGCCATTAAACAACTCTTAGTTGGACACAGTGGAGCAAGTGCGGCAACTTTCATGCGCGCGGTACGCGCCGATCTGACATGATGTTTTAATGTGCTGGGAGGCCCTCAACACCACAGTAGGGTGTTTGTTGTGTCCCTTTTTTTGACTCGGGTCAGACTCCGTATAGTACTTTCTGTAATGCTGCTGTAGACAATAAAGCGCTGAATAATGGCTCTAACTGACGTATGCCTATCTATTAAATCAATTTAATAGGCTGTGGGGCGGCTAATCATGGTGGCCTTTCCTATACTGATCCGCATCCGGTGCTTTATAGAAGACCACTAGGGTTGTGCGACAGGTGAAGCAGGGTAAAGCTTGAGGCATAGATCACGAAAATACATAAACGGGTAAGGGCGCAGCACTTGTTTGTCAAAAAGACTTTCGCCCCGCGCATCTCACGGCGCCAGCCGCTGCTACTGTTATGGCTTGTGTCTGGGTTGCTGTCGAATGCCCCTGAGGCTGCGCAATCGACGGCTATCGCCGATCCTATTAGAGCCGAACTTATACACTCAGATCCCATCCATATCATTGAAAACGATTGGACCAGTCAACGTGTACTGTCGCGCATTGCCGGTGTCTTATTCCAGAAACAGGGTTATCCCGTCAGGTATCAACAATCGAGTGTGAGTGAGCAGTGGGGGGCGCTGGCCCATGGTATCGATCATGTGCAGTTAGAAGTCTGGCAGGGCACCATGGAGGCGAGTTTTTCACGGCTGGCCGCGGCTGGAAAAATACTCGACGCGGGTAATCATACCGCGACCACACGTGAAGATTGGTGGTACCCCTTGTATGTCGAAAAGCTGTGCCCTGGTTTACCCGATTGGCGAGCGTTACAGCGTTGCTCGGCTATTTTCGCAACCCCTAAAACAGGTACTTCTGGGCGCTACCTAGCGGGCCCTTGGGAAAAACCAGAAGCCGCTAGGGTGCAACTCTTCGCTGTTCTGAGCATCATCTGGTTAGGCTGTAATGCACTGCTCGCAGAAATATATGTTTCGTCATCGCCAGAGCCGGTTTCTAAACCGTTGATTGCTTTGCTATAAAATTTCGAGAGCCTGGAGCTAATAACCTTACCCAGGTGGCGACCGCTGGGGATTACCGGCGTACAGAGATACATGAATCTGAGGCGGACTGAGTGCACGAAAGGCTAATTGATTTTGCTGAAGACGGAAGGGGTAGAGCAGTATATGAACGAAGTTTGGTAAGGGGCACGCAAGGTGAAAGCCGGAGAGCGGCTAAGCACCTTACCTGTGGCTTTAATTAGGCGGCAGACCAGAGGTCTTGGTCAAACGACTCCGCAAACTGTTTCAAGGCAACCTTTAGGCTTTCTCTGGCCGCATCGCTGTGACGGCACTGGGGAATACATAGGCCCATAGAGGCGAAACAGTGCACGATATCGGATACCGCCTTGGTTTCGAGTTCGGGCAGGCTGGTTAACCAGTTGATATCTAAGTAAGCATCAATATCGGCAATGGTATTAAACCCCTGCGCTTGCAGTGCCCATTTGCTTGAATCGTCTAGCCTGAGGCTGTTAACCGAGACCTCGTAATATTTTAACCCCATTGGTATATCCTTTACCGATTCTGTTGTTATTGTTTTTTTGCTCGTTATGGACAAATATTAACCGCTAACTAGGCGCTAGGGATAGTACTTTTACACATCTGTGGTATTTATTTGAGACTTAGCGCACGTCGATAATGTTTTAAACCTCTGCCGACCACCAGTGCGGCCAGTGGGTAGACAATAGCCGCCGTAGTAGCGAGTGAGTAGCGCAGCGCGCCATCGTCAGCAAAGACAAAGTCAGTAAAGAACGCGATGACGGTAACGCCCAGCCCTAGGCCAAAAAGGTTGGTGGCAAACAACAGCAATGCCGAGGTCTGTGCACGCATACGGTTGGGGGTGATTAATTGCAGGGCAGCCATGGCAACCCCGAAGTGTGTGTAGTGTATGAAAACAACCAGCCACGTCAGTGCAATGGAGCTTTGGGCGTCGGGCATCAGTGGCGCGGCGACGGCGGGTATGATCAGGGCGCAGGCCGCAATACAGGTGACGCGCAGATTGGCGTCGCTGAAGCCTTTCTTTTGTAGCCAGGTGGCGAATGCTGCACCCGCAAAGGTACCGGCAGTGCCGGCAACGATGAATATATTGCCCATGGTGTTACCCGCATCCAGGCGGCTCATGCCGTAGCTGCGGATGAGGAATTCAACATACCAACCCAGTGTGCCATAGCCAATGATGGCCATCATGCAGACACCAAAAAACAAAGCCCCATAAGCTTGTCGGTGGTTTTTCAGGTGTTGTATGACCTCACGTACGGGTACGGCGTCTTCTTGGTGAACTGCGCCACTCTGGGTGCTTGGGATACGCTTGGGCTCCCGCACGGCGAGCAGCAGCAGGACGACAATAAAACCGGGCAGACCGACGCCAACAAATGTGAGCTGCCAAGCGCTCAGAGTTTCTATTACCGGTATACCGGTGAAGTCTTGCTGACTAAGCCACTGATAAAGCCAGCTGCCAATTTTATAACTTAAACCGCTGCCAAGTGTTATGCCCATTGCGAATACAGCGGTGGCCCAGCGTAATTTTTGTGGTGCAAAGTAATCGCCCAGCATTGAATAGGCGCCTGGAGATAAGGTCGCTTCGCCAACGCCAACGCCAATGCGTGTGGTAAAAAAGCCAGCAAAGCTTTTTGTCAGGCCGCAGAGACATGTCATCACACTCCAGAAGAATACCCCGCTGGTGATGATCCACTTTCGGCTATAGCGATCGGCCAACCAACCAATGGGGAGGCCTAATATGATGTAAAAGATCGTAAACGCCATGCCGTGTAACAGGCTGAATTGAAAGTCGGATATGTCGAAGTGGGCGCGTACCGGGCCAACGAGCACGGACATGATATTGCGATCGATGAAGGACAAAATATAGGCAAGTAGTAACACACCGAGCACATAATAACTTGAGGTCGCAGGAGGGTACTGGTGATTGCTGTTGTCTGTATCAGTGTCGTTCATAGGGGTATCTTAACGGGTAATCGAAAGGGCCTGCGCTAAAAACCGCAGTGATAAAGTAGACGAACAATAAGTATGTAGAGCTTGTGTGGACGGGTCAAAGGTTGAACGCTTTGTGTCCGAAATCTCGCGACTAAAATGCAGTCCCGCGAAGTTTAGTGTTGTTGATACATGACGGAGGTTGTCGTCGCGTGAAGCGAGGGCGCTACGAGGTGGGCGTTATTACTATGGGAGAGTATATGGTGAAAGGCTGGCCTCGCCGGTTGAGCGCGGAGGCCAGTATGGAGCGTTTTAATGTCCCGCTTTCGGGTAATCGAGTTGTAAATAATCAGCCATTAAGTTGAAGAGCTTTGGTTGGGTGATGCGTGGCGGCACGAGGCCAAGACCCACCTCGTTGGCAAAGAGCGGTACATCGGTGCCAGTGTGCTCCTCTGCGGGAAAAACAGTGGTGGCGTAGTTAATCGCTAGGATAGAGCCTTCAGGTGTTTTGAGCCGTGCTACGTAGCCTGGTGTATAAGCGGGTATGCCCACCTTAACGAACAGGCTTTCATCTGGAATGATCTGTGCCGCTTGGCCGTGATCAGCCGTGACTAGAATCAATGTGTTAGGCGTTTTAGCGGCGTAGTCCAACGCTATTTTTAGGGCCTCATTGAGCTGCTCCAGCTCACCGATGCTGCCGCAGGGGTTACGCTTGTGGGATTGCTTGTCAATCGAAGCCGACTCGACCATCAAAAAGAAGCCTTTATCGCCTTTCCTGCTGTCTAAGTGTTTGATAGCGGCGGCGGTCATGCTTTGCAGTGAAGGCGTGTCCGCGTATTCGGGGTTTGCTTCGCAGCTCATGGGCTCCGGAAGCGTTGCGCTGCCGAGCATGACGTAAACCTTGTTGAGCAGGCTGGTTTCCACTTTTTCGGCAATGCGGCCGTCTGTGCCCTGCCAGCGTGTGGGCATGGTGCTGTCGGTGAACACGCCTATGATTTTCTTATTGGGGTCTAGGTCGCTTAGTTTTTCTGCATCGAGCACGACATCAAAGTCATTGTTTTGGGCAAGGGTGATTAAACCCGTACCTTCGGCTGTACCGTCTTCGGCAACAGTCGTCGTCTCAGTGCCTTCGGCGGTTGCGGCTAGGTGCTGGTAACCGCCACCTAGAATAATGTCGATGCTTCCTTCAACAATCTGTTGGGCAATGGAACCTGCTCCAGTAGGTTTTCGGTCAGCATCACAATCCGGTTTAGGGGGGTAAAACGAGGCCTCGTTGGAGCGCATTATGTTGGGGTTTTCACAACCGCGTGAAGCGGTATGGGCCACAAAGGAGGCGGGAGTAGCGTCAGTGATATTAGCGGTGGTGACGATGCCGGCGGCAAAACCCTGAGCCTGAGCCAGTTCAACAATATTGGTAATGTCACGGTCGCTGCCAGCACTGGTGCCGATACGGCCACGGCTGGTGATTTCCCCCGAGGCCATAGACGTGGCGCTATTGGCTGAATCGGCGACGTAGACAGGGCGTTCAGGGTTGTGTTCATCAACGGTAAGCACTTGCACGGCGCTGCGTACGGGCAGGGTGTCGAGTAACATATCGGCTCGGGAGCCGACCAAATAACTGCGGGCACTGGATATTTGATGGCTATCCATACCGTCGCCAATAATTAAGATGACGTTGCGGGCTTGCGCTGCTATGACAGGCTTTGCGGTATTCAATTCTGCGGCGTGTAAAAGGCTAGCGCTGCTCAGAGTGAGCAGTGCGCAGGCAAGGCGTTTGGGTGTAAATAGGTGTCGCATGGTGTGCTCCGCAGTGCAGATTGACTCGAGTTGTTGATGATCAGTATCGGGATGATGAATCCAGCGACATATACGAGACAATTTAACGTCACAGGCGACAAGAGGTAAATTGAGTTAGCAAAACTTTGCACATGATCTGTGAATGCTCGAGTGCGTACGTTCTTACAGGGCACTTACCTAGTGAGGTGTCTACCGCTGCTGACTAAGGCTCAGGTGTAAATAGGCGGGTAAGCAGGGTTAGCCGCGCCCCTCTGCGGGGGGTAGAATGACGTGATTCTTATACCGGTGTTGTGTTGCTATGTTGCGTGTTTTACATGATTTGGACCTACCCATTCAGGGGATATTGCCAGACCTTGTTGAGGCCCTCAACAGGGGTGATGAGTTGGTGTTGGAGGCGCCGCCGGGCGCCGGTAAAACCACCTGCGTGCCACTCGCCTTACTGACGCAGCCTTGGTTAGGTGAACAAAAAATTCTTGTCCTAGAACCCAGACGTTTAGCCGCGCGTGCGGCGGCGGAACGCATGGCGCAGTTGTTGGGTGAAAAGGTTGGCGCGACCGTAGGTTATCGAGTACGCCTAGACAGTAATGTTGGCCCCAACACTAAAATAGAAGTGGTCACCGAAGGTATTTTAACGCGCATGTTGCAGGGCGATCCCTCACTTGAGGGGATCGGTTTGGTGATCTTTGATGAATTTCACGAGCGCAGTCTCGATGGCGATCTGGGTTTGGCGCTGGCGTTGCAAAGCCGTGAGCTATTCGCCGACCTGCGTGAAAGCCCATTAAAACTGTTGCTCATGTCGGCCACACTCGATGGTACCAGTCTCAGCGCTCTATTGGGTGGCGCGCCAGTGCTGAGCAGCCAGGGGCGTATGTACCCTGTCAAAACGATATACGGTGCGCCTTACCAATATGGTGAACGCATAGCCGAACGCGTGACGACGACGGTATGTCAGGCTTTGAGGGAACAAGCTGGCAGCTTGTTGGTTTTTTTACCCGGCCAAGGTGAAATAAGGCAGGTTCAGCAACGTCTTCAAAAATGGCTCAGTGATCAATCTGATCGCGACAATATTCACCTGACGCCGCTTTTTGGCGACCTATCACTGGCCGAACAGCGTCGCGCAATTGAACCCTGTGCAGAAGGGCAGCGTAAAATTGTACTGGCCACTAACATTGCGGAAACATCCTTGACCATTGATGGCGTCAGCGTGGTGATTGACAGTGGTTTGTGTCGACAGCCAAGCTTTGACCCTAATACGGGCATGGCTCGTTTGGGCACCCACCGCGTGTCGAAAGCCTCGGCTACGCAGCGCGCGGGTCGTGCTGGGCGCTTGGAGCCGGGTGTGTGTTATCGCCTGTGGAGTGAAAGCCAACACGATGAATTAGCGGCGTTCAGTCCGGCGGAGATACAGCAGGCCGATTTGGCGCCACTGGCGTTGCAATTGTTGCAGTGGGGTGTCAGTGAACCGCACGAACTGACATGGTTGGACGCACCGGCAGTGGCGCCTTATCAGCAGGCATTGGCCTTGCTGCAACAGTTGGGCGCAGTGACGTGTCGCGATGAACGATGGTCGCTTACTCGCCACGGCGAGATGATGGCGCGCCTACCCACCCATCCGCGCTTAGCGCACATGATACTGATGGCGCAGGCGGCTGGGCTGGGTGCACAAGCCTGTGAGCTGGCGGCTCTATTGGGCGAGCGCGATTTGATGTTTAACGCCGGTGCCGATCTACACCAACGGCTGGACTTATTGCGCGGTGTGCGCCGCGCCGAGCGAACGCAGGCGGGTGCTATCGCGCGAATAAAGCAGCTGAAAAAACAGTTTAGTCGCTTGCTGCCCAGTGCTGTATCGGACAACCAAGTGACTCAAGTCAGTGATCCGCAAGCGCACAAGTGGACTGGACTGCTCTTGGCTTGGGCTTACCCTGACCGTATTGCCGGGCAACGCTCGCGCGGCAGTGCGGACTATTTGTTAAGCAATGGTCGCGCGGCAGCGCTGCGCGAACACGACGCTCTGAGCAAGTATCGTTGGCTGGCCATTGGTCAATTGGGCGGGCAGAAAGGTGGACGTCAGGATCACATATATTTAGCCGCGGCGATTGATGAGTCATTGTTTGAACATTACCTGCTGGACTCAATCAGCCGTGAAACGGTGGTGGCTTGGGATGAACAAAGTGAAAAGCTCATTGCCGAAGAGCGCACGAATATAGGTCGATTGACGATAGCCCAGCGACGCTTGCCAGACATCAGCGCCGAGCAGCGGGCAACGGCGTTGCTCGGTTTGGTGCGTAAGCGTGGCTTGGGGTTGTTGAGTTGGCCGGTAGAGACACAGCAATGGCGTGCGCGGGTGCAATTGTTGCGGGAATTGGATGGTGACGCGTTGGCTGCCTCAGCGCGGCCAGAGAATACGAGCAGCAGTCGTTGGCCGGATCTTTCAGACACCGGTTTGCTGAGTCATTTGGAAGAGTGGTTGCTGCCTTACCTCGACAAGGTCACCAAGCTCGGCCATTTTAAACAGCTCGATACACAGGACATGCTCAGTAGGTTACTGCCTTGGCCTTTACCCGCTGAACTGAATGAACAGGCGCCGCTGCGGATACGCGTGCCGTCCGGGTCAAATATCGCAGTTGATTACAGCCAGAATCCCCCGGTGCTGGCGGTGAAGTTACAGGAGATGTTTGGTTGCGAGAACACGCCCAGCATTGCACAGGGGCGTCTTAAATTACTGGTGCACTTACTGTCGCCTGCGCAGCGCCCGCTGCAGGTCACACAGGATCTTGCCGGTTTTTGGCGCGGTTCATACCATGAAGTGAGAAAAGAAATGAAAGGCCGCTACCCCAAACACCCTTGGCCGGATAACCCTCTGGAAGCCATAGCAACAGGAAAGGTTAAGCGGCGTTTGAATTAATCATAGGGCTTTGAATTAGTGCCTTTATTCCCAAGTGATGAGGGGGGTGGATGTTGATGCACCGTTATCAAATGCCTTTTCTACAAGTGTTTGATAATTCTTTTCTATAGAGGCTCTTTTTATCTTAAGCGTATGCGTTAAATAACCATTTTCGGAGCTCCATGAATCTTTTGCTATTAAGGCACCTGCAATTTTTTCATGGGAGTCCAAAAGGTTGTTGATTTGATCTTGTATCCGACCAGATATTGTTCTCTTCTCTTCTCTTCTCTTCTCTTCTCTTCTCTTCTCTTCTCTACTGCTGGGGGGGGGCAGTTGTGCGGTTAAGAAAGTTTTCAGAGACGTTAAACCTGCGGAATCTATTGTCAGCACGTTTAACGCCGTCAGTGATATGGTTGGCATGGATCTGTTGAACGCTAAAAAGTAAACACACTAATTATTATGAGTATTAACCATGACGAATACCTATGTCGCTGGTGTCAGTATGGTGAAGTTCACCAAACCAGGTAAACAACAGCCTTATCGTGAGATGGCCTCTACCGCTATCAAGCAGGCCGTAGAAGAAGCGGGCATTAAAGACCCTTTTTTGATTGAACAAGCTTACGGTGCTTATGTTTACGGTGATTCCACCTGTGCACAACATGCTTTTTACGATGCGTTTATGACAGGTGTTCCATTGATTAACGTGAACAATAATTGTTCATCGGGTTCTTCCGCGCTCTTCTTAGCAAGGCAAGCGGTACAGAGTGGAGCAGTAGAGTGCGCCTTGGCATTCGGCTTTGAAGAGATGCAACCAGGCGCTTTAGGTTCTGCCTGGGATGACCGGGAATCGCCTTTCGAGGGTTTCTTAAAAGTACTCGATGACAAGCAATACCCAGATGGTCCTTTGGCGTTGCGGTGTTTTGGTGCGGCTGGGCACTACTATATGGAGAAATACGGAGCAACACCGGATCTCTTCGCTAAAGTAGCCGTGAAAAGTCGCAATCATGCTGCGGCCAACCCTTTCTCTTTGTTCAGTGCTGAATTGACGGTCGAAGACGTACTAAACGCACCTGTTTTATACATGGATTACCTAACACGATTGATGTGCTGTCCGCCCACTTGTGGTGCCGGTGCGGCGATCATCTGCAGCGAAAATTTCGCCAAAAAACACGGTATTAGCGGCACTGTTGAAATTGTTGGGCAGGCGATGACAACCGACACCCCTGCAACGTGGGACAACCCGATTAATCTGGTGGGTGCTGATATGACTCGGCGCGCGGCAAAGATGGTTTATGAGCAAGCTGGCATTGGTGTCGATGAAGTCGATGTTGTTGAGTTACACGATTGTTTCACAACAAACGAAGTTATTACCTATGAAGGCCTTGGTCTATGCCCTGAAGGTGGCGCTACTGAGTTTGTTGATAATAAAGACAATACCTACGGCGGCAAGTTTGTGGTTAATCCTTCGGGCGGTTTGATGTCTAAAGGTCATCCACTAGGTGCCACAGGCTTGGCGCAATGTTTTGAACTGGTGAATCAGTTGCGTGGTAATGCAGGACAAAGGCAAGTGCAAAATGCACAGGTTGCCCTGCAGCATAATTTGGGTCTGGGCGGTGCAGCCGTCGTCACCATGTATAGGTGCGCGAAATAATAGATAAAAATAAAATTGGTTATGAATTTGAACCCTTTACCGTTGATGTGGAGAAGGGGAGGCAACGTTTTTTGCTAAGGCTGTTTTGAACTTGGCTGAAGCAGCAGAGCACCCACATAATGTGGCGCGGGAAACCTTCCTAGATATAGATGGCGTTACTCAACCAGCGCCAGCACCAAAATTCAGTGTTACAAAACCTGAGGTAGGCACCGTTCCTACGCTAGGGCAACATACACTCGAAATACTCAGCTCTCTAAAGTAATAGGCGAACAGGTATCA
>Ga0105359_10002508_pt1 | contig 15217 bp, 14 predicted proteins | sample GOMGulsemesocosm_6_FD_83659 | JGI IMG/M metagenome (GOLD analysis project Ga0105359, IMG submission 83659) | Methane-oxidizing microbial communities from mesocosms in the Gulf of Mexico - GOM8C Gulf of Mexico | ecosystem: Environmental > Aquatic > Marine > Cold seeps | place: Gulf of Mexico...
ATATTAATTTCTGTTGAGCGCCCCTTGGCAATGGACTCAACAGGACAACTAGTTGCTTCCATTTTATCAAAGAAAATAGCTGCTGGCTCAACCCATTTACTTATTGATATTCCCGTAGGGCCATCGGCAAAAGTACATCAGAACCATGATGCCTTAAAACTTCGAAAATTATTTGAATATATAGGTGATTTGTTTGGCTTACATATAGATGTGGTAGTTTCTGATGGCTCACAACCAATAGGTAACGGTATTGGCCCTGCATTAGAGGCTCGCGATGTACAACAAGTGCTAAGCAATCAAAAAGGCGCTCCGAGTGACTTACGTGAAAAATCGCTACGTCTCGCTGGGCGAATTTTAGAGTTTGACCCTGATATTCGTGGTGGACAAGGTTATGTGATTGCCCGAGATATTCTTGAATCTGGTCGCGCTTATGAAAAAATGCAGGCCATTATTGAGGCGCAAGGAAAAAATATAATCACCCAAGAGACGGCCCGTTTTGAGCACAATGTTATCGCAACTAAAACCGGTTATATACATACTATTGATAACCTTAAAATAGCGACCATTGCCAGTTTAGCGGGTGCGCCTATCGACAAGTATGCGGGCATTAACTTACTTAAAAAAGTTGCAGATAAAGTGAACAAAGGCGATACGCTTTTTACCATTTATGCTGACTTTAATAGTAATTTTGATTTTGCTACCGAGTTTGCTAATGATAATGACGTTTATACCATAGAAAAATCAGCGCCCGCAGCGCATGATAATTATTTTATCTAGAAAATGACTTTTATTAGGAAGACAAAATGATATTAGTGCTAGGTTTTGAAGATTACTTAATACCAGCCCAAAAACTTGCTAGCAAGATTCAAGCGAACTTTGAGCAGGTTAAACTACACCAGTTTCCTGATGGTGAAACTAAAATTACCCTGCCAGAAAACTTACCTAAACAGCTAGTCATATGTCGTACGCTTAATCAGCCCAACCATAAACTCACCGAACTTATCATTACGGCTAGTGCCGCTCGTAGCCAAGGCGCTGAGCATATAACCTTAGTAGCGCCTTATTTATGTTACATGCGCCAAGACATTGCATTTAATAGCGGTGAAGCCGTTAGCCAAAAAATTATTGGCAAGCTACTCAGTGATTATTTTGATGCGGTAATCACCATTGACCCGCACCTACATCGTATAAGTAAACTCATTGAAGCAATCCCAACACAGCAGGCCATCACGCTGCATGCAACCAATGCCATGTCGACATTTTTGCAGCAACACTTCAAATCCCCAATCATCATTGGCCCTGATGAAGAGTCCGCTCAATGGGTTAAAGCCATTGCAAAGCCACAAAGGTGGCGTTATAGCGTAGCTACTAAACAACGTTTTGATGACAAACATGTTGCTGTCAGTCTTGGTGACTTAACTTTATCAGAATCATTAGAACCACATTCAGCTAATGAACAGCCCATGAAAATAGAAGATCAGGACATCGTTATTGTTGATGATATTGCCAGTACCGGAAAAACCTTAGAGCAGACAGTTCAGCAGCTTGCTCCCTATAAACCAGCGAGTATTTCTATTTTAGTTAGCCATGCCTTTTTTGTTGATGGTTCAGTTGACCGACTGACAAAGTTAGCGGTAAATAATATTTGGAGTAGTGATAGTGTCATTCATAGCAGTAATGCCTTTAGTATTATTGATACTATCGCTGAGCAAATTTTACATGCCAAGTAAGCAGTAAATAATAATATCTAAAGGTTAACGGCCGCTAGCTTTGCGCTGCTTAATAGTCCATACATCGACATCAAGATTGTTGTCGCTAATCGCTTTATTTAAACGCTTTAAATAGCGGTCTTTGGTTCTTGGATTAACAATTAAGACAATGCCCGCTTTTTTACCTGTCATGGCTGAGTAAAAAAGCGCTTGTCCTAAGGATTCAGCCCACTTTTTGCCCCAGTCATATTCAATAGCGTGCGTATCAGTTAAGCAGTCAACTCGCGTTCTATCCGCTAAAACAAACTCTATTTCACCACGACAATGGGCATCAACAAAATCAGCTTCATGCCATTTTTTTTCTTGAATTGATTCAGCGAATGTAGGTTGAACTAACATAGCTAGACTTAGTAAAGCAGTGAACAAGGTAACTTGACCGAGTGTCTTAAGTGAGACAGGTGGTGTCGATGAGAACAATTTAATCATTTATTGCAAAGTCTTATTATTATTGGCTTAGTTATATTTAGTGGCTTAACTGTATTTAGGAGCTTAACTGTATTTAGGAGCTTTATTATCGCAGTAAGTGCATATAAAACATAAGCACGAATTGTAAACGGCTTCTTCAAAAAATGCAGTTCAAAACATCATTAATTTGATAACTGACCGCTTTGACCACAAATAAGAAAACATAATGATGTTAATAATGTCATTGCCTAGGTAGAATTGCGATAATAGTGTCAACAATTGCTCAAACGCCCTCAAACATACAATTTTGATGTATCATGGGTATGTGTTGTCTCGCAAAAAGGTAATGGTAACTTTATGGATTATTTTGAACAATTAGGTGTAAGTCGTGCAGCGACAACCACCGAAATTAAAAAAGCTTATCGAAAACTCGCTAATAAATATCACCCTGATAGAAATGATAGCGCTGAGGCGAAAGAGAAATTCCAATCAATTCAAGAAGCTTACGATGTGATTTCCGATCCTAAAAAGCGCTCTTTATACTTAAAAGATAACTATACAGTCATAACAGATCCTCGAGAAATTTCTGATTCGTTTTGGCACAATGCTTTAAGTTAAACTTTTCATCAGACTCTCCATTAGGCTCTTTACTAGGAAGAATGAATGCAAACCGAAAAAAACATACCCGAGTATCTAACCGACGATTTTTCTATGTATTTAGAGAATATGAGCTCGTTAGCTGATCCTGAAAATCCTGATTTATTATCAAATTACTTATCTAATTTATTTGAACAATTACAAGCAATGCCATTATTATTCAGTGGCATGGTTGATCAACTTGCCATGGCGATATCGACCAAGGTTAGAATCGATAGCAAAAAACTAGCAAAAGTAGACCTTACACAAGAACTTTCTTGGAGCGAGGTAAAACCTTTTGTTGGAGTACACGCTGATGCTAGAGCCTGTATCACTGAAATAATGACTCACGCAGAAGAAGACTTAAAAATTGCCATTTTGCTGATTCATTTTTATAACGGCTATGATGCTACCCCTTTGAAAGCTGAAGAAGAGCAGCTTGACGATTATGATTCAAATGAATACGGATCAAATGACTATGATGAAAACTACTAGGCTTAGTAAGAAAGTTTCATAAACTCTAGGCTTAATAGATTAATAAGCCGCATAAAAACTAATTAATAGATATGTTTAAGGAATCACTTTGACAAAAAATGCATTGATACTTGCTAGCGACATTATTGAACAAGCACAACAGAGCGGCAGACGCGCGGGAACTTCATTAGAAGCCATTGCCTCAGAGCAAGGTGACGAAACAATGCTTGCCGTGTTAACGGAAATGGACATTTTAACCGTCGCTAAAATTGTTAGAGAGCACGACGCGACCATTCCTTCCATTGCTACTTGGCTAATGGATGCTGAATCGATTAAGCAACTGCTAAATGTTGAACCATCATATTGGCAGACGATGGATGAAGATCACGTGTTTTGTGCACAAACTGAAGCACACAGTCTATTAACACAAATTTTCCTATCCTCTGATGATGAAGAAAAGCAATTAGAAGTATTGAACGCAATTGTTGAAGACGATTTTGGTCTTTTATATTTATCGCTACCCTTTGTCGGTCACGATTTTTCTGAAATTGAAGAAGATGAGGAGCAAACCTCAGGCAGTATAGAAGAGCTGTTGATGAGAATAAAAGCGTTAAGTGAAGAAGCCTACCGTGAAGTAATGACGGTGAGCACAAATGGCACACTCGACAACATTGAAAATGCATTAAAACAAAATGCAAACAAACAAAGAGTTACTGCCGTTGAGATGGATACCGACGACATGTTTGCGCCACTTTAATTGCTTAGGATTCATCAATGAAAATTGCAGAGTTAAGAAATCACCCCTTTCTCCTATTAGTGTTAAAAGACGGCGAAAGTGAAGGCTACTTCACCCCTGAATTTATGCACAAAACCAAGCAGCAATTATCAGATATGTCATTGAGAATAGCCTCTGATAATTTATCAATAATTTATGCCGATCAAATAAAGAAAGGTTGTGAAATTGTTCTAGGATTAAGTAACTTAGGTTTATTAGAGCTTTGCGATAACGATACCGATAAAGCAAAAGAGCTTATAAAAACCCAAGGTATTGTTTATTGCTTTAGAGCTGGCTGGGCAAAATATGCCCAATTAAAGAAGATATCGCCCTCATACTTTGAAGGTATTTCGCTAAGTAGTTACGCTTTAGCAACTAATGATACTTCAGACATCAAAGCTATGCATGCAGAGCTGGTAAGCGAAGGCTATCAGAGTGCCATGCTTTTACAGACTTATAAAAGTATTGCCGCTAGTTATTGTGCTAACACCTTAGTTATTGACAGTGATGAAGATGTATTGAAGTTTGAATTGCAAAAATTTCTAAATAGCGCTATTGCACTACTAGTTATCGATAGTGACAAAAAAGTATTTACCAATACCTTATATCAACAGTTAAACACATATCTGAGCAAGACGGATAAAGAGTCTGTACTTGCTAATATTGACCGTTGTATTGAGGTTTTCACTGATAAATTGCCGCTATTAACAAAAGAGTACTTACAAGATACTGAGTTATTAGGCTTTAATGAGTTAAAAGGTATCATTGACCAACACGTTAATATCTCTATTTATATTCCTGAAATATTAGAGCTGCCCATCACAGTTGCCAACGAGTTAAATGGCGATTTTGAAGGTGGTTATGATTTTCATGCTGACGATGAAGATGATATAGCTTATTTAAGACCAGATGAATCCTAGCTGGCGCTAACAACACAGGGAACTACGAGTAAGCAATGATGGCATTTACCAAACAAGCGTTAAGTATTTTAGTAGCCTTAAACTATTGCTTGTTTGCGTTCATGCCTACGTTACACGCTAATGAACTTGACCAATCAGATCAAGAATTAAGCCTCCATGAATTTAATGCCCTTCATCAATGTAATAAAACATTTGAATATGACATTCATTTACTCGGCAACAATGTTGGAAAATTACAAAGAACAATAGAATGGCATAGCGATGCATCTTCAGCCAGGGCAACAGTCACCTCATTTGGCAAAGTAAATTTTCTTTGGCTTAATTCAACTTATCAACAGACAGCTACTACGCAATACTCACCTCAGAACCAACATTTCATAACACCTAGCTTTTCACAAAAAGTTATCGGTTTTAGAGCAAGAGAAATGACAGCAATAATGTCTGACCACGGTTTTTCCTCAACGGTGACCTTAGATAATAAGGTTTATCATTATCCGGATAAGAAAGAAAACAAACATCAAAATCAGCCATTATATGACCTAGATACCTTAGGCAGCCAAATTAGGCTCAACTTGCTACAAGGAAAGAAGCGCTTTACCTTGCGTCGACAAGCGAGTAAAAAAATTGAAGTTTATCAATTTGAAGTCGCTGGCAATGAAGTAATTGACCACAAAAAGTGGGGTCAATTAAATACTGCAAAGGTAATTGAAATAGACAAACATAAAGGGACCGTATTATGGTTCTCTTCAAAACATGATCACCAGCTTGTAAAAGCACAACTTGACCTGATTTTTTCTCCACTCATATGGTTATCAAGCTTTAACATTCAATGTGAACAATAACTCCTGTGAATCACTCTCTTAGGCTAAAGTTTCGAGAAATGAATCTAGCATAACAAACAACATTACTAATAAGTTTATCACCCTCTATACAACCTTATAAAATATCGGTGAGAGTAAGAAAATGACAATACATACAGCCAATAAATTAGAAAAAGAAGCCAAATTATTAGCGCAATTAGAAACGATGGTTTCTGAAGGACGCAACCCAGATACTTTAGACATTGATGTGTTAGATACACAAGGTGTACTTACAAAAATCAATAATGAAGATAAAAAAGTTGCCCACGCGGTTGAAGCAATAATTCCAGAAATCAGCCAAGCTGTTGATGCCATTGTTTTAGCTTTTAAGAAAGGTGGTAGGCTTATTTATATGGGCGCTGGTACCAGCGGTCGCCTCGGTATTTTAGATGCGGTTGAATGTCCTCCAACTTTTTCTGTGTCTGATAACGTTGTTGTTGGGCTTATTGCTGGTGGAGAAGGTGCTATTTATAAAGCCGTAGAGGGTGCTGAAGATAATGAAGGGTTTGGTATTTCAGATCTTAAAAAAGCTAATTTAACAGCTGATGATGTTGTGGTTGGTATTGCTGCTGGTGGTCGCACACCTTATGTTATTGGCGGTCTAAACTACGCAAATGAACTAGGCTGTACAACAGTAAGTGTAACCTGTAATCCAGGCGCTATCATTTCACAAATAGCTGATGTTGCCCTTTGTGCCGTTGTTGGTCCTGAAGCGTTAACAGGCTCTACCCGAATGAAATCAGGTACGGCACAAAAACTCATTTTAAATATGTTATCTACAGCTAGTATGATCCACTCAGGCAAAATTTATCAAAACTTGATGGTTGATGTGCATGCCAGTAATGAAAAGCTCTATGCCCGTGCGAGTAAAATTGTCATGCAAGCAACAAGCTGTAACCACCAAGTTGCTAAGAGTGCACTAGAGCAAGCAAACTATAATGCAAAACTTGCTATTTTAATGATATTAACCGGTAAAGATGTCAAAGCTGCCAAGCAGTTATTAAATAGTAGCGATGGCTTTTTACGTCAAGCGATTAGTTAAACTTACTGTATTGGAAATTAGCATGACTTTCTTCAAAACTTTATTTTTGTGCTCCCTACTTTCTTTAGCTGGTTGTGCGCATAAAAGCCAAAACATAACGCCAGAGAATACAAAGCTGGATTCAGAGCTAGCTACTGAATTAGTTATGGGTGCGCAGCAGTCGCATTTATATCTAGAGCAATTAAAGGACAAACGACTTGGCCTTATTGTTAATCAAACCTCTATGGTTAATGATCAGCACTTAGTTGACTTTTTGTTAACACAAGGTCTTAACATTAAGAAGATTTTTGCTCCAGAGCACGGGTTTAGAGGGAATTATGATGCTGGAGCTAAGGTTAATTCAAGCGTAGATGAAAAAACAGGTATTTCAATAGTATCAATCTATGGGAAAAATAAAAAACCTTCTGTTGATCAACTTAACGATGTTGATACATTAATTTTCGATATTCAAGATGTTGGATTACGTTATTACACCTACATCAGCTCAATGCACTATATGATGGAGGTTGCAGCAGAAAATGACAAAGAATTCATTATATTTGATCGACCAAACCCTAATGGCTTTACTGTAGACGGCCCTGTACTGGATCTGGATTTTCAATCTTTTGTCGGCATGCATCAAATTCCTCTTATGCATGGCATGACAGTAGGTGAACTAGCACAAATGATTAATGGTGAAGGCTGGTTAAAGAGCTCAATAAAAGTCGATTTAACCGTAATTCCTGTTAGAAACTATGACCGCCATATGAGTTACTCCTTACCTATAAAACCGAGCCCTAACCTGCCAAATGATATAGCCATTTCCTTATACGCCTCTTTAACCTTTTTTGAAGGTACACCGGTTAGTATAGGTCGAGGCACTGATTTTCCTTTTCAAGTAATTGGCTATGATAAATTTAGTTTAGGTGATTTTAACTTTACACCGCGCTCTATAAAGGGGGCTTCTATGGAACCTAAGTTAAAAGGAAAGCTAGCCAAAGGTGTTGATTTAAGACAATCTTCAATTCGTGGCGTTAACCTAGACCACTTAGTCAACTGGCATAGGTTATTTGTTAAAAATAAAGCAGAATTTTTTACTTTTCCTACCTTTTTCGACAAACTTGCTGGCAGTGATCAACTGCGCAGGCAACTTATTTCAGGGGAAAGCAGTGTAGAAATTCGTAACAGCTGGCAAAGTGACTTAAATGCATTTTTACTACAGCGTAAACAATACCTACTCTACCTTTAAAGTTTTTTAAAATTTGCCTTCAATACACAGATTGTAGCGGTGATGGTACTGACAAACAGGAACACGCCTTTATTGAGAAGTTAACACTCGGGTCACAGAGCCACAAATTTCACTTCGAACAGCTCCTGTTACCTGCGGATCATTACCTGGCAAGTTATTTATCGTGCGATATGCCAACCAAGCAAATGCCATTGCTTCCATAAAGTCACCACTAATTCCAACGTCATCAGTACTACAAACCTGCCATTGCGGTAGTGCTTGTTGTAAAGCCAGCATAAGGCTCTGATTTTTAGCTCCTCCGCCACACACTAATAACTGGCCAGGAGTAAAATGCTCAATGGCATCAACAATAGGCCTACAAGTTAGCTGAATGAGTGTTGCCATAATATCAGCATCACTAATCACAGATTCAAATTTACTAAGCTTATCCTCTAGCCAAGCTAGATTAAAAAGCTCTCTGCCACTACTTTTAGGTGGCGGCAATGTAAAGTAACTCTCCTTTAATAAACATGCTAATAAATCAATATGACATTGACCCGTAGCGGCAAAGGCACCATTTTTATCATACTGACAGCCCTTTACTTTAGCTATCCAAATATCTAATAAAACATTGCCAGGCCCGGTATCAAAACCAGTTAAAGGTTTAGGGTTCACAATTGAAATATTGGCAATTCCACCAAGATTTAAAAAAACTTGCGCATTATCGTCTTTAATTGGTAATAATTCCTGATGGAAAATTGGTACTAAAGGAGCGCCCTGACCTGCTAAAGCAATATCCATCGACCTGAAATCAGTAACTGTGGTAATGCCAGTATTACTTGCGATCACACTAGCATTAACTAATTGCATTGAAAATGGATATTGGCCTGTTGGTTGATGAAATACCGTTTGACCATGACAACCGATAGCAACAATCTGACTTGCATTCAGTTGATGCTTTTTAATAAACAAATTGACCGCATCAGCATAGGCTAAACTCAACTGAGTGGTCAGTTCACCTAATGCTTGTAATGAGGTCATTTGTGTTTGGCACAAGGTTAAAATTTTCGTGCGGAGATCTTGCTCGAAGTCAAACTCTTCGCCAAAAACAAATTCAATTTGAGCTGCCACTGCTCCATCATTTATATTTATTAGCGCTATGTCTATACCATCAACACTAGTTCCAGACATTATGCCAAGGTAAAACTGTTGCTCTGCTACATTTATTGTCACTGTCATAAAACCTGTCCCCTACCTCTCAACAGCCAAAGAATAAAATATTTCAACATAAAAGTCACCGCTGAAGAATTAATCTGAGCATAATCAATTCTCACTAGTGCAAGGTATTGTGCTTTTTATAATCAAACACACTAAGTAAATATTATAAAAAGTGACAGTATATTTTGGAATGAGATTAGTTAAATAACAGCTTAGTCTGCCATCTATGTAAAGTTTTACTATGCTTAGGATGATTGGCAGTAAATATTAATAGCAACCATAAGCCCAAATACAGTTAAGTGAAATTCGAGGTATCTTTTGTCTATAAAATCATCACAGTCAATGGGTAAAATGTCTGAAGTCGATATGCAAGAATATATCCTACAACTAGAGTCGCAACTGAACGATCAAGAGCGGTCCGAAAAGCTTCAACATGCTTTATTTAAAATAGCTTCTATACACCATGAAAGTACTGATTTAGCGCCTTTTTTTCAAGAGATCCATAAAATAGTAAAGACGCTTATATATGCACAAAACTTTGTTATTGCTATCTATGATGAAGAAAACCAGTGTTTAAAAATATCTTACTCTATTGATGAAAAAGATGTATTCGATTCTGATTCTAGAATCCCCTTGGGCAAAGGTTTAAGTTCATACGTAATTAAGACACGTAAAGCTCAGTTACTCGATATGAAAAAAATAAGTCAACTCATTGCTAAAGGTGATATTGAAGGTGTTGTTGGTTCAACTGACTTTACATCCTGGATGGGCTCCCCCATGATTTCGGCCAACGTTATCCATGGTCTTATTGTTATCCAAAGTTATGAAGAAGATGTTATTTATTCGGAGGAAGATTTAACCTTACTTAATTTTGTCGCTAAACATATTGCCATTGCCATTGAGGATGTTGTAAATACTATTCAAAGAACAGAGTCACAAGTTAAAATGGCAAAACAGCACCGACTATTGGAAAGTACTAACGCTGATTTGAATCAAGTGATTAGTCGGCTCAAATCGGCACAAACTGAATTAATTCAAAAAGAAAAAATGGCATCTTTGGGCGGGTTAGTCGCAGGTATTGCTCATGAGATTAATACCCCACTAGGTATTTGTGTGACAGGGGTTAGTCATTTGCAGGAAGAATTTAAAATAGTTAAATCGGCAATGGAAGCTAATACCTTAACCGAACACAAGTTAGTCGATTTTTTTGAAGATTTAGCAGAAATATTAACTATTTTATCAACCAATACTCAACGAGGTGCTGCACTGGTAAACAGCTTCAAACAAGTGGCCGTCGATCAAACATCAAATGAAGTGCGAAATATTAATCTTAATAGCTACATAAACGAGGTTATATTATCATTAAAACCCACCCTGAAACGTACTGCAATAAAGCTTGAAGTGATTTGTACTGAAGCTCTGTCAATCAATGTTGATGCTGGGGCTATTTCTCAAATATTGAGTAACTTAATTTTAAACTCGGTTAAGCATGGCTTTGATGAATCAGCTAAAGGAAATATATTAATTGAAGCCTATGAGAAGAATAGTAATATAGTAATTCGTTACCGTGATGACGGTAAAGGTATTGATGATGAGGCATTAGAAAAACTATTCGACCCCTTTTATACGACTAAGCGAGGAACGGGTGGTAGTGGCCTGGGAACACACTTAGTTTATAATTTAGTGACCAGCTCTTTAAACGGAAAAATAACCGTAAAAAGCCAACTGGATAAAGGCTTAGCTTACTTAATTAAGTTTCCAATCATATAAGCCCTTTCCTTGATAAAAGATTAAACAGTGTTCACCTTACTTATCAAGTTGAATTACCGATGAATAAAGCAAGCTAGTCTTTATATTTACTATTGATGGCAAGTGCACACTCCAAACTATCCATCAATGCTTTAAGGACTGCGGGATCAAAATGGCTACCTGAAGACTCCTCCATAACACTGATCACTTTGTCTATTGGCCAAGCCTCTTTATAACAACGCTTGTGAGTCAGAGCATCAAAAACATCTGCAACAGCCACAATACGTGCCATGATATGAATTTCATCACCTTTAAGTCCCTGTGGATAGCCCTCGCCGTTAAACTTCTCATGGTGCTGCTGTGATATAACCGCAGCTGTTTGTAAAATTTGGCGGTTCGAGCCTTTCATTATGGTATAACCAATATGTGCATGCTCTTTCATAACCCCCATTTCGACATCATCTAGTCGCCCAGGCTTCAATAAAATTGCATCAGGAGTCGCAACTTTACCAATATCATGCATAGGTGCTGCTTGTTTAAGTAACAAGCACTCTTCCTCAGGCAACTTTAATTTTTTCGCTATGATATAGGACACTTCTGACATTCGGCGAATATGGTTTCCGGCTTCGTTAGAGCGAGACTCAACTACATCACTTAAGCGATATATAAGGTCTTCTTGAGTCTCGATGATTTCTCTGTTCAAAAGCAGGTTATCGAAAGCCAAACTGATATTACCAGAGAACACCTCTAATAGATTTCGGTTAATTTCATCTAAAGTTTCAATGCCTTTTAAAAATAACAAGCTGACTTTTCCAGTTTGACTTGGGAAGTACCCCACAAGAATATTATCTTCAAAAATACTACCTTTTTGTTCTATCGCTTTATTTAAATAGTGATAAATCTCTGGGTCAATCGTGTCATCATCTGAATCATCGGTTATTTGTGCAATAACTTTGTAATCATTCTCAGAATATATAGCGCTAACACCGGTTATTTGAATAAGAGCACTTGTTTGTTCAATGCGTAATAACGAAATAACTTGCTGTAATAATCCACTAAAAAACTGTTGTACTGTTTTTTTCTCTAATACGTTTTGAGTGGTTTCAATAACTCGCTCTAAACCAGATCGGTAAACTTCTTGATAGATACGCGCTTCTTCTATTTTTTGTAAGTCACGATAGGCGCGCAAAGCGGTATATACTGTTGTAAATAACTTGGTTCGGCTAAGCTCTGTTTTTTCTTTATAATCGTTTATATCATAATCTACAATAACCTGCTCTTCTGGCGCCTGTCCTGGTTGACCTGTTCGTAAAACAATGCGGGTAAAAAAATTATTTAACTCTTCACGAAGCCACTTGGCTAACATTAGCCCTGCATCATCAGTTTCCATAACCACATCTAAAAATATTAAAGCAATCTCTTCTTCTTTCGCTAAAAGCTCTTTAGCTTCTTTGGCAGAATAAGCGTGGAGAAATGTTAAGTTGCGACCATCAAGAGTAAAGCGTTTTAAAGCCATTTTGGTGACGGTATGGATATCCTTTTCATCGTCAACAATTAAAACCTTCCATGGGATGAGATCAGGAGTTTCAACTTGTTTTAAAAACGATAAAGGCATAAACAATAAACCATTGAATTGTGTTTATTTAGTTATAGCTAATAAAACAATAAAACTAAAATTCAGTGCTGAATTTTTATTAAAAATGATCGGTAAAACATTGTTCAAGGTAAAAACAGGTAATATGAGTATTTTCTGAACATCTAGCTGGTTAAAATAAAATAAAACAGCTTTATCAATCAGATGTAGTACAACGGACATATGCCCGATCGTTAAAAATAGTGATATTAATAGCCAAAACAAGCATATGCCTAATGACTTAACATCATTAAAAAATGATAATTAACTTATGCGTTTATTTTCTAATAAAGTAATAGTATGCCGCTGGTAATTTAAGTGCCTTGTCATTGCTACTATTATGCAAGACAAACAAGTGAGGTTAATATGAATATCAAAAGAGAACAGGTTTTTGTCTGGAGTCGAAATATACGGCTATTTCATTGGATAAATGTAATTGCCATCACATTACTCATTTGTATTGGTTTAGTCATATTAAATGGCAAGTTATTTGGTGTTAGTACCGATGGAAAAGTACTATTAAAAACCATACACGTCATCGTAGGCTATGTATTTGCAACAAACTTACTTTTCCGAGTTACCCTTGGTTTTGTCGGTAAGGCACATGAGCGTTGGAGCAAAGTATTACCCTTTACTAAAGGGTTTGGCCAAGAGTTAGCTGAGTTTAAACAACATAAAAAAGCAGCTTATAAAGGTCATAACCCCGCTGGGAAGTTAATGGTTTTGGCTTTATTATCACTTATGTTTGTGCAATTAATTTCAGGTCTTGTTATCGCCGGCACTGATATTTATTATCCTCCTTTTGGTAAATACTTTGTGCAGAGCATTGCTGTCGATAAGCAAAGTTTAGAGGTAATAAAACCTTATTCAAAAGTAAACGTTGATGAAGTGGCTTATAAAGAAATGCGAGCGATAAGAAAGCCATTTATTACAGCTCATGTTTATGCATTTTACGGTTTGATTTTCTTAATCCCTTTGCACATTTTAGGTGTCATCATTGCTGAAAGAAGAGAAAAAACTGCATTGGTTTCAGCAATGATCAGCGGCTATAAGTACCTTCCAAAGGACAAGGAAGATTAAAGAGAACAGTCAAAACAGCATTATTTAGTACTTTTACTAAACCAGCTTTGTGTGTGATTAATAAAGTAAACTAAAGACAGCATAACGGGTACTTCCACAAGTACTCCGACAACTGTCGCCAAAGCTGCGCCTGAGTGTAACCCAAACAATGAAATTGCCACTGCTACTGCCAACTCAAAGAAGTTGGAAGTGCCAATTAAACAAGCCGGCGCAGCGATATCTTGGGGGAGTTTCATGCGCTTTGCCGCTAAATAAGCAATAATGAAGATGCCATATGTTTGAATCATAAGCGGAATGGCTATTAAGCCAATAGTTTCAGGTTCAGATATTATGGTATTAGCTTGAAAACCAAACAATAAAACCACAGTCGCTAACAAACCTATAACTGACCAAGGTTTCAAGCTTGATAACAAATGCTCTAATGACTTATTACCATTCTCATCACTAATATCATGATTATTGCCATTGTTTAAAGTTCTTCTGGTTATCACACCGGCAATTAAAGGCAGTAATACATATAACAAAACAGAAATGAGTAAAGTTTGCCAAGGAACTTGAATATCACTAACACCAAGTAAAAATGCTGATATAGGTGCAAAAGCAAATATCATAATCACATCATTTACCGAGACTTGAACTAAGGTATAGTTTGGATCGCCTTTAGTTAATTGAGACCAGACAAATACCATTGCTGTACAGGGTGCTACGCCCAGTAAAATCATACCCGCAATATATTCTTGAGCCGATTCGGGATCTACCAAGTCAGCAAATAAAAAATTAAAAAACAACCAGCCTAAGGCAGCCATAGTAAAAGGCTTAACAAGCCAATTTATCACTATGGTTAATATAAGCCCTCTAGGGTTCTTACCGACATCTTTTATTGATGAAAAATCAATTTGAACCATCATTGGGTATATCATCACCCAAATGAAAACAGCTACAACAATATTAACGTGAGAAATTTCTAGCTCTGCAATCATTTGAAAACTATCTGGTTGCCATAAACCAAGCGTTACACCAAGAATTATGCTTAAACCAACCCAAACAGATAAATAACGCTCAAAAATGCCCATAGTAATACCCAAATAATTTGAAGGTGCTCGTTTCAGGCTGCCTGAGCTAATCATGAGCACGATGCCTCTTTTTATTAATGCTTACTCTGGAGATTTACTCCTGAACAACCATTATCTTTAATTAAACCCTTGCCTAAATACGTTTTTAATTCCAGCTGAATCCTGCATTTTCATGTTACTTGGCTATGTATCTCACTCATTAAATCTTCAATAAAGTATGCCGCTAATTCATGTCTACCTGCACAATTTGCTTTAGCATATATTGCGGTAGCTTGACCTCTGACTGTCTTCTCTTTTACCTGTCGAGCTGTTGCTATCTCTTTCATGGATAATCCTTTAATGAGCAATAACGCAACCTCACACTCTGATACGGTAA
>Ga0105359_10002509_pt1 | contig 15213 bp, 14 predicted proteins | sample GOMGulsemesocosm_6_FD_83659 | JGI IMG/M metagenome (GOLD analysis project Ga0105359, IMG submission 83659) | Methane-oxidizing microbial communities from mesocosms in the Gulf of Mexico - GOM8C Gulf of Mexico | ecosystem: Environmental > Aquatic > Marine > Cold seeps | place: Gulf of Mexico...
CGCCATGGTAAAGCCGCCGCTGAAGGCCTCTATTGCCGCAACGGGTCTAGATCCACCTGCTGGGGTGACGTCGCCGTAGCCCAAAGTAGTGAAGGTTACTACGCTAAAATAAAGGCTGACAAGAAATCCTTTAAGGTTGTCGAGAAGACTTTTATTTATAAGGTCTATCTGCAGTAGCTGACCTTCAAAATAAAGACCGAGAGAGGAGTAAATACAGGCGCATACAACAATTAGTATCAAGGAAAAAATCACCACATTTCCTGGTCGCTCTCCGTAACCGCAAAATAAATCAATGCATTTCGAAGTTAGTCGATCGACTGAGAGCAGCGGTTGGCAGTGGCGGCGCATAACCAGTTCACTGTGGATAAACCGACCGCCCAGACTGAATAAACCCTGGTCTTCAGCCGCTTTTCGGAGCGTGCGATAGATCTCTTCTGCCTGTTCATAGAGGTCGATTGCTTTTTCAATCTCACCGGCACTGCTGGCTTGGTGGGCTAGTGTTTCCTGTGGGATCATATTGCCCACTTCGATATGATCTATTTTACTGCCATCGAGTTGAATTCCCAGTAAGTTGGAGCCTGAGAAATGGCCAAAATGCAAATTGGCATCACGTAGATCTGCTTTCATCAATGAGCCATTTTCTAGAGTAATATTAAAAAAGTGAGCGCCCCTTAATTTCGCTCGATAGAAATCGGAACCTGATAGGTCATAGCCGATTTTGTGGCCGTGACGAACCAAGTCTAGACCTTCTAAATGCGCGCGTTGCAACTGTAGGCCTTTCATATAACCGCCTGATGTGGCATAGCTCTCAAGTTTTTCTTTGACATTTTCCGAAGATTTGTCGACAGCTGCATCATGCCAAAAGCAGTGGGCGCTTTTATGCACCAGATTGTTGCATCGGGAGCCATCAGTGTTTTGATACTCACATTCAGTGGCGCTGGGCATATCTCGCAGCCTGTTGTTTGAAAGTTTTTTGATCAAGGTTCTTTAAATTTAGCTGAAGTAGACAATATTTCAATTTGTGAGATCGCGGAGGGAGGCATGGTGCAAGGACCCTGGTTTGTATGGTAGGGCGGGCGATATTCTTCGCTAATTGTTGACCCAGTCGACCCCGACTCATTAATACAATGCTTGACTCATTCATCGTTTTCCTTATTATGTGAATTATTATTCACGTTATTTTTGTTGAACAATTCTAACTTTTAGGAGGATTGGCATTGAAAAGCAGCATTAAAAGGAAAGTGATAAGCGGTTTGGTGGGCTTGTGTGCCCTAGCAGGCTGTTTGGCGGCCTATGTATTTTTTTTCCGCTTAGGTTATTTAGAGCCTGATGCTCGGCGTGAATTCGTCAGTGCCAATGTTCAGAATACCGTTGACTTGTATCGAGACAATTATGGTGTACCCCACATTTACGGTGAATCTACGGAAGATGTACTGTTCGCCTTAGGTTACGCCATGGCAGAGGACAGGCTCTTTCAAATAGAAATGATGCGCCGTGTGTCCATGGGTGAGATGGCGGCGGTGTTAGGGCCAAATTTGATTGAATTCGACAAATCTTCGCGTCTTAAAGCGTATACGCAGAGCGAGCTTGCTCGCATGATAGACAACATGGAAGCGCCCGATCGAAAGGCATTTCTGTCTATGGTTGCGGGCATCAATCACTATGTGCAGGAAGCCCTTGATAAGCCAGATGAAAAACTCCCGCTGGAATTTCAATCGCTTGGTATCGATCTTAAACCCTTCACTGCCGCCGATATTCTATCGGGTATATCCAGTATCCTGCGCACCTTTGGTAGCAGTGGCGGCACTGAGCTCACTAATCAAACATTTCTAGAAGAGATGACGGCGCGCTACGGTTCCGAGACTGCCCAGGTTATTTTTGACGATATTTTGCCTCTCACTGATCCTGATTCCTATACGATCGCGAGCGATCAAAATCAGACGCCAAGCCTCAGTCAGCAATCCGCCATTTTACCTGCGGACCGACGTTTGTCATCTGAGGCCCAAGCAGCCTCTCTAGCCATGCAGGAAATGGAAGTGGCCTCTGCTGATGTACTCTCTTCAGCGGGTCTATCGCGCGGCGCGAGCCGCACCATTGTCATTGGCCCAGAACGTTCGGCGACTGGCAACCCACTCATATTGCAAGGCACGGCTGACGGCGCTGAAGTACATTTGTCCAGTCCAGATATTGAGTTTGCCGGCTTAGCGATCGCACCAATGGGCCTGCCTGTACAAGGTCGCAATCTCAACTTTGGTCTTGTTATTACCACGGGTGAACGTGACACGATTGACATCTTCGCACTGAAAACCGACCCTAAAGACAAGAATCGGTATTTCTACAAAGGTGAATGGCACCCGATGGTTGTGCGCACTGAAACCATCGAGGTAAAAGGTGGCGAAAGTATAAGCCTTGAGATCGCACGCACAGTTCATGGCCCTGTGGTCATGCGTGATGAGGAAAACAACACCGTCTATTCCAAGCGCTGGGCCATGTGGATGAAGGAAGCCAGTGTCTGGGCGAGTGTGCTGAATAACCTGCAATACGATTCAGTTGATGACTACGCCGCGAAGCTAGAGTCAGCGGTAACGTCAAACAATAATATTTCCTACGCAGATAAAGACGGTGATTTTGGATTTCGTCATACCGGCAACTTGCCCATTCGAGCGCCGGGTGTTGATCCTCGATTGCCAACCCTTGGTGACGGCAGTCAAGATTGGATAGGCCTGCAACACCACAGCAAAAACCCCAGTTCGCGCAATCCCGACAAAGGTTTTATTCATGCGTGGAATAACAACCCGGCGCCTGGCACAATTTACGGCGACGCGTCGCGATGGGGAAAGCATTTCCGTACCCATTTGCCATTGGAGCTGATCAATAGCAAAGAAAAAATTTCAATCGAAGACCTTAAAGAGTTTAATCGTATTATCAGTGCGTCATACTATTCTGTGGATCTAACACTGACCTCGCCAGCGTTTTTCGCATCGTTTTTTGTGGAAGCTGCAGCGGCCACAGATGATGCTCGCCTTAAACAAGCGGCGGAGTTGATGGCGGATTGGAACGGGCTGTTCCTCGATTCAGACAAAGATGGTTTTTATGACCACCCAGGCCAAATCCTGTTCCAAGCCTGGCTGCCAACGGCACTGGAGACTGTTTTTTCTGACGATATTGGCGAATGGTGGCACAAACTCGACGATGAAATTTATATTCCGTATCAAACCTCTTTGTTGCTTCGCGCGCTTGAAGGCGACAACGCAGGCCAGCCGATGCAGAGGGACTACTTTAACGGAGAGTCTCGGGCGGATGTTGTACTGAAGAGCATTGAGGCAACCTTAGATAAATTAAGCGAAACCTATCCAGATGAAAATGTGGCAAGTTGGCAGCAAGCGGTATTTTGGCGTTATATGCAATATGAAGACGCTATCTCTGGTGACTTGCCACAGATTCGACCTCGTCGCAGCACAACTTACAGTGGCGGTGGCACAATGTTACGTTACCTGCCAAAAGCCATTCGCGACAATGGCGCGCCAGAATGGTTGGCCATCATGGAGATTAGTCCCGATAAACCCTATTACTACAGCGCAATCCCCAGTGGCGGTCAAAGTCGGTTTATCAATACTGGTTGGAAAGCCAGCCCGCATATTAATGACCAGTATGAGCTGCACAATACGCTCAAGTTCAAGACTGTACATTTGGATAAAGACATCATAGTGAAAGACTCTGAATCACATTTATCGATCCAGCCACCGCAATAGTGATGGTCTCCACAGGCACAGACTGATCTTGCCTGTGGAGACCTTGGCGATAATTTACCGGAGATTCACGCAGTGAAAATAAAATTGATTGTCTTGGTGTCATTGCCTCTTTGGGCTCTGGCCATCCAGAGTTGTAAACTCAAGGCGGACGACAGTGCCGATTTAGTATTGAGCAATGCCCGTATTTACACCGTCAACGCAAAAGATCCCTGGGCGGAGTCGGTGGCCATTAAAGGAGACCGGATTGTTTATGTGGGCGACGCGGAGGGTGGTGAAGCCTTCGTCGGAGACGCAACGAAGCGCGCAGACCTTGGCGGACGTTTTGTCATGCCTGGAATTATTGATGGTCATACACATCCGGGTATGATGAACATGGAAAGCTATGGGCCCTCGCTGCCACAAAGCAGTCACGAAGATTTGTTGGCCGCGGTAAAAGCCTACTCAGATACAGTGCCCGGAGATGGCTGGATCAAACTGTGTTGCTGGTCGAACTTTGATTACCTCAAGCGAGACAAGAATGGGCCTCACAAGCGCGACCTCGACGCGCTTGTCCCTGACCGGCCGGTGTGGATCACTAGTTTGACGTGGCACAGTTACTGGCTGAACTCAAAGGGCTTAGAGATCCTCGGAGTGGACGCAGACACACCTGATCCCTCGCCCGGGGTCGCAACTTATGTGCGGGACAAAAATGGCGAGTTAAGTGGTTGGGTAAAAGAGGGGGCAGGGTGGCAATTCATGGCAGAACATTTCCCGCCTGATATCAAGAACCTCAGAGAGGGGATAGACCGTTCGCTAAGTGCCCTTAGCACCTACGGCGTAACTACGGTTTACGACGGCGGCAACTGGGACTATGAGGATGAAGTTTATAGTTACCGGCTGAACTCGACACACTCGGTAAACTCCCTCTGAGGTATGAGGGAACCTATGTCGTCTACCTGCCTGAGCGCCGTCATATTGCCGTTCGGGAAATGCATCGATTGCAAGAGGCTTATGGTGGAGAACGATTAAAGTTTCGCACGATAAAATTATTTATGGACGGCATTACGCCGGAACTGGCGAGTGGTCTCATAGAGCCCTTTGCGAGTCACCCGAATGAACGTGGGGGCACCACGCTCAGTGTTGAAGAGTTGCGCGATTGGCTGCTAGAACTTCACAAGGCGCGTTTCGACCTTCATGTTCATACGATTGGGGATCTCGCGGTGCGGAAGGTTCTCGACGCCGTTGAGGCCGCCAAGAAGATTGTCGGCGAATCGTTTTATCCCCGGGTAACCGTCGCTCACTTGGAGACAATAGATCCGGCAGACTGGAAAAGATTTGGTGAACTTGATGTAACGGCAAATTTTACGCCCTGGTGGCATGGGCGGGCGGCGGGTGGAGAGTTGTCACCACTGCTGGGTGAAGCGCGTTTCCATCGGGTGTTCCCGGCCCGCGAATTGATCGAGGCAGGTGCCAATGTTACGTTTTCCAGCGATGAGTGGGGTGAAGACTCTTTCACGCCCTTTCTCGGCATGCAGGTGGGCTATAATCGACGGTTTCCCGACGAATGGTTAGGTGGAGAAAGCCGCCCTGATGACGCTGAACTTGAGGTCGCGGGAGGTGCTAGGCTTGAACACATGATTCACGGCTACACCCTTGGAGGCGCTTATCCGTTTCGAATGGAGCATGAAATCGGCTCAATTGAGATTGGCAAAATTGCCGACCTGGTGGTGCTGGATAAAAACGTGTTAGAGATCAATCGGCGTGCAATTCACAAGATCAAGCCTTTAATGGTGATATTGGAGGGGGAAATTATACAGGGAGAGTTGGAGATGTTTACGGCACCGTAAGCGATTTATGCCTAAAGTATTATTCTTTTAGCAAAATGATTCATTTAATTTTCGATCAACAATAAAGGAAAAGAGAGTATGGGGAGAATCATCAGACGTTATTTAAGCATCATCGCGCTGGGCGTCGCAGCAGTGGCATCCTCGCCGGCCGTATGGGCTGAAGCCCCACGATTTACCTGGCACGACAAGGGCTTTGTTCCCTTTCAGGCCTCACGTGTGGATGCACGCTTTCCCTACATGATGTATGTGCCGAAAGATTATGATGAGAAGGCCGAGAAAGAATATCCGCTAGTGGTGCTAGTGCACGGTACAGAGCGAGGCTCGCATTATTATCTGGAGCGCAATGCCGAATTTGCAGAACAGCAGGATGTTATTCTATTGGCCCCTCTTTTTCCTGTGGGGACTCACGGAAATTTTGATCTCGAGAACTACAAGTTGTTGGATTACAAAGGCACTCGTTACGATTTGATTCTGTTGAGTATGGTCGACGAGGTTCGGTCAAAATACCGCATTGAAGGCGGCAAATTCAGTTTGTTTGGGTTTTCAGGAGGCGGGCATTTCACTCATCGCTTTTTTTACCTACACCCTCACCACCTGAAGGCCATTTCGGTGGGAGCGCCCGGCATGGTGACACTGCTTGATGACAGCAGTAATTGGTGGGTAGGTACACAGGATGTGTATTGGAAATTTAATGCTCGTTTAAATTATAAAGCCATGGCGGCGGTTCAGGTTCAGATGATTGTCGGAGGGAAGGACACTGAAGGCTGGGGCGATGAAATTGAAAAGGCGTCACCCTATTACATGGGAGAGGGTGTCCCTGGAGCCAGCTACAATGCTGCGGGTAAAAACCGTCAGGAAAGAATGCTTACCCTGAAACGCAATTTTGAGGAAAAGGGTATAAACGTACAAATGGATGTGGTGCCCGGCGTCGGCCACGACGAGACGGACATGTTTGCCGGAATGCAGAAGTTTTTCATCAAGTCTTTCGCCAAGTAAGAAAACCTGGAGGCGCGTTCAGCGCCTCCATCATCCCGTTTAATCTGATAAAGCTTCTCTATATCGATAGGAAGGGTAATCTATGAATCAAATAAATCTCTTAAAAGTGCCAGCCAGTGGGTTGGCGATGTTATTATTAGTGTTGGGCTGTGCTTCTGTGTTTGCTGGTGGCCCTCCCGACGACTCTAAAATACCGCTCCAAGAAATGAAAAAGCTCAATCCACTGCTTGGCACATGGTCGGTCAAACGGGAAATGACCACCGACGGTGGCAAAACCTGGGAGCCCTATGCCAAAGCCACCGTGCAGGTGAAGGCCGCTCACCGAGGCCTGCTAATTGAAGAGCTGGCGCAGGATCCGGAGGACAGTCTGTTCAATGTTGGCACCTATCTCACCTACGACCAGTATCAACAAGTGTTTCGCCAGGCGGCAGTTGAGGACTACTGGGGCGTGATGGACATCAGCGAAGGCAAGATTGTAGGCGATGCCCTGGTTCTGACTAATACCGAATCGGAAACCTATTACCCGATGGAAAAGGGGCAATTGCGGGCATTGAAGGTGAGTATCGAAATCGCATCGCCCAACCGAACGGTCAATATCGATGAGTCTTACGATGGCGGAAAAAATTGGGCGCCAACGTTTCGTTTGCACTATGCGCTGAAGAAAACTGAGACAGACAGCGCTACCGACAAAATCACCGTACTGAAAGACCGGCTGTGACGATGCGCGATGGGGTGTCGACCTACGCTGATGTGTATTTGCCCGCGGGGCAAGGGCCGTATCCGGTGATTTTGTCCCGCGTACCTTATGGCAAACAGACCGATTATATCGGTCAACCTAAAGTGGGGCAGTTTTGGGCGCGTCGCGGTTATGCTTATGTGTCGCAGAATGTTCGAGGGCGCTTTGGTTCCGAGGGAATGTTTGCCGCCTACCATGACCATCAGGAAGATCGCGACGGTTATGATAGCGTCGATTGGATCAGTAAGCAGCCCTGGTCTAATCGTCGAGTGGGGCTGATGGGGGAATCGTATTATGGTTACACCAGTTTAGCGGCGGCCTCCAGCGGCCATCCAGCCATCAAAGCGATTTCTCCGGCCAACATCAGCGTAGCGTGGGAGAAACAGGTTTTAGATGGGGCTTATCCCCTGCAAGCGAGTGGTCTGGCGAAAACGCATTACCGGTTATCTGGATAACCCGCAGGAAAAACTGGCGGAGGCTGAGCGAGCCTATGCAAAAGTGCGTGTGCCGGCGCTGCATGTGGGCGGGAGATACGACTCTTTTGCACGGGGAACAGTGGCCATTTGGGACGGTGTTCGCCGCTTGAGTGAAAACCCTGAGGCTCGTAATCAACAGTGGTTAGTGATGGGCCCCTGAGACCATGACAATATGTCCGCTCACCTGATCGGCAATAAAAGCAAAACCAATATCGGCAAACTCAGCACCGGTACTGCGGCTGATGCGGCCTACGATGAAGTGTTGGTTGATTTTTTTGACTACACACTCAAACAAATCGACAACGGTTTTGGCCAACGGCCCCGAGTTCAATATTTCAATATTGGCGCCAACGAGTGGCGTTTTGCCAATGCGTGGCCCCCTGTGGCTGCGGAATCGAAAACCCTGCACTTACAAAGTGCTGGCAATGCCGTGACGCCTGGTAACGGCCATTTGAAGTTTGAATCTCCGAAGGAGGGGGGGCAGCGGATTCCTACCGCTACGATCCCCTAAAGCCTGTCACCATTTCGGAAAAAACCGACGTATGGGGACGTGCACCGGGGCAGACTGATCGAACAGAGTTACTTGAGCGCAACGATGTTCTAACTTATGAAACCCCTGCACTGGACGCGCCACTCGATATTACTGGTGCGTTAAAACTGGAGTTGTACGCTTCCTCAAGTGCTGTGGATACCGATTTTACGGCAGCGTTAGTCGATGTGTTTCCGGACGGCTACAGTTTGTTAGTGCAAGAGGGAATACTGCGTGCGAGCTTTCGTGATAAGTCCCAAAAGCCATCCATGATTGAGCCGGGTGAAATCTACAAATTTGATATTGATATGTGGACTACAAGTTACACGGTGCCCAAGGGCCATAAACTGCGGCTGGAAGTGTCTTCAAGTAACTTCCCGCGCTTTGCCCGAAATCTAAACACCGGAGAAACCTTTGGGATGTTGGCGGTGGATATAAAGCGCGGATAAATGGCGAAGCTTTTGCATAAAGGCAACCCTAGCGGTTGATCAGTTTTTTAATAAAGTGGATATCAGACTTTAGAAGGCTCCGTCCTTGGAGCCGGTTTTGATCGAGCGCGGTATGTGCTCAGGTGGGCATTGGTTTTCTGAACTAATTCAGAGCATCTTGCTCCTCGATACCAGCGTCATGGCAGTAGTCTTTGTAGGCCTGTAAGAGCTCTGGACCGTAGGTGCTTGAGATACTCTCACGGATGTCATCAAGAAACAGAAAGATGGTGAGTGCCTCGTCGGCGGTCCAGTGTTTAGGAATCGGTATTTTTAACATGGATAATTCCTCATCTGTTTGTGTTTACTTGAGTGACGTCTGCCGGCTTTTCTGCCGAGCTTGTGCACGTTCTTTGGCTTCTTTATAGCGATACGAGTCACCTTCAATCTGGACGATTTCAGCGTTGTGAACTAGGCGGTCAACCAACGACACAACACACGAAGCGTTCGGGAACACTTCATTCCACTCTCCAAAGGGTTTGTTGGTGGTGATCACGGTTGATCGCTCTTCGTATCGTCGGCTGACGATTTCAAAGAGTAGATCAGCGTGCCGATTGCTGTAAGACAGGTAGCCGATTTCATCAATCACCAGCACGTCTGGTTGCACAAAGTGTTTGAGCCTGCGTTGCAAGGCGGAGTCCGTTTCTCGCAGTGCAAGGTCATTCAGCATTTGTGCGGCGGTAGTGAAGAGCGCGGTGTGACCTTCGATCACTGCTTGGTAAGCGATGTTCTTTGCTATGGTGGATTTCCCTACACCGTTGGGGCCGATCAACACCGCGTTACCTGCGTCCTGTAGGAACTTGAGCTGCATCAGTTCTTCAATGGCGTAGCGGTCGCAGGTTTGCGGCCACTGCCAGTTGTAATCGGCGATGGGTTTAAACCGCCCTAGACGCGCTTGTGTGAGGCGTCGCTGGAGGCTCCGGGTTTGACGCTCTTCCTCTTCCCAATGTATTAGTGGCTTAACCCACTCATGGTGTTTTATTTCATCCCAGTGTGCGAGCAAGCCATGGAGCTTTAGGATTTTCGCTCGACCTTGGAGGGTGTGAATGGACTCGTTCATGACTCAACCTTTTTGTTATGTACTTTGCTGTTGATGGTGTCGTAACCTTGAAGGGCGTGTGTTTTTACGACTAAGTTTCTGACTCGATCGATGGCGGGTAACTTCACGGGCAGTGGCGGGGGCAGGTCGCGCTCATCACGGCGACGTTCAAGGCAAAGCCTCACCGCATTGTGATGCGGTACGTCTTCTGCCAAGGCTTCAGCGATCGCGGCTTCCAGTTCCTGAGGGCCGTAGGTATCGAGCATCACCAACAAGGTGCTGGTGATGGGTTTTAAGTTGTCTCCTCTATCACCCGCTCGCACCAGTAGTTCGTTACTCAGCGGCACCGCTTTGGTTAAACGGTTTTGACCTCGATGCTGTCGAGCCTGACGCTTTATCTGAGTGAGGCTTTCGATGTGATCAGGGTCTTCGATCTGCAAACTCTTGTCGTAAGTACGAGCGTGAGTAGCGATAACTTCTACACCATCGAGTATTCGAACCTGATGCTGTGTGGCCGTGACGCTCACCGTTTTTTGAACATGCTCGTGGGGCACACTGTAGTCGTTTAAGTCAAAACGCACATACGGTGTTTTACCCACCGCAACTTCAAGGCGGTCTTCTGTAGGGAAGGCATCGTCGGGCAGAGGAAGCAAGCTACTACGTTCTCTTTTGTAAGCCTCAGCCACGGTCATGGATTTGTCTTCCGGACACTTTCGGCCAGCGGCTTTATTCCAACACCATTCGTCGGCTTGTGCATTGAGGTCATCGATGTCACGCCACTGCCGAGCGGCAAAGAAGTTGCTGCGGATGTAGCGTATGGCGCGCTCCACACGACCCTTTTCGTTACCGCGAGCAACGGCGACGGGACGAGGTTCGTACCGGTAGTGACCCGCAAGACTCAGCAGTGTCGGGTGGAAGCGGATGGCATCACCTTGGCGCTCCAGTACGGCCGATTTAAGGTTGTCGTAAAGAAGAACCTTAGGCAGTCCCTCCCATGCCTCGAACGCCCCCACATGGCCGCGCAAGAAGCTGGCCATCCCAGCGTCTGGATAAAACCGCAGGAAGATTTGGCGTGACCAACTAAGCACCATCACGAAGGCCATCAGTTTACGTTCAGCATTTCCGATGCGCACACTTCCGAAGTGGCCCCAATCGACTTGGGCTTGATCACCAGGCAAGGTTTTTAAACGATGGAAGGCTTCAGGTACTTTGCGTGGTCGGTGCAGGCTAACCAGATGTCTAAAGTGGTCAGGCCCGCCCTTATAACCTCGTTCACATACCATGTCGTAAAGCCGACTACTGGTCAGTTTTGGGAACTTCTCCAAGGTCATCAGGATGAAGGGGAGATACTCATCGATGATGGAACCTCTTTTAATTCGGCTTTGTTTTACAATGCCCGTTTTACTTAACGCTCGATCTACCGTTGTGTGGTGAACGCCTAACTGTCGAGCAATGGTACCCACTCGCCATTTTTCAACGTGATAGTAACGCAGGATTTTTGCTGTTTGGTCTTCACTAATAGCCAATCGTTTTACTCCTTTCTACTTGGTTTTTTGAAGAAGCTAGAGGTGCTGGCGGCGGGCCTCGTCCTCCCAGTGAATTTAAACGCAGATACGGCGAACAAACGTCACTGCAGCCAATGCAATAGATTTCAGCATGGGCGTGCACTGGAAGAACTGGAGACGCGTCAAGACGTGGCTTCGATGCGTGACGGAGTAAATCATTGAGCTTAAGGAGAGGTGAACTATGCTGCGTCACTTTTTGTCGCTGACGTTCACGATAGCGATGTTGGCGAGCAGCGTGTTTATGTCGACCTTTACGGCTTTTTTGGTACTTATTACTAGATCGTTTTAAAGATGCTTCCCTCGATTCCATCGAACATTTTTTTGAGCAAAAGAAATTCCCCCTGTCGCAATGTGAACATATAGCGACAAGCTCTCGGCAACGTTGGCAATTAAATATTCTGGCGTTCTTTTTCATCAGCAAATAAATGCCGATAAGAACTGGACGCGGCCTGTAAACACAGGGATAATTTGACACCGAACTGTGTTTACATGGTTTGTCAGGTGCGGCGTCAGCAGTGAATTTTGATAGGTTTGTGGCTGGCGTTGCACCGCTCTAAAACGGCAAGAACTATTTACAGTTTTTACACACCGTTGTCACGATAGAAAATCGTCTGATATCCAATTTCCAATACTAAAGACTTAGTATTTTCATATTTATTTGTCACTTTTGTGACCGAGTAGAATTTTATCTTAGAAGTGTAGATCTTGAGGTGGGAGATAATGGAAAATTGTCATATTGAAAAGTTGCGTGCAAAAAGCTGCGTTTATAGGTCGCCATTAACATGGGATGGGGAAGAAAGCAGTGGTTGCCACTCAAGCGATCTACCACAACGAGAAGTTTCCTTCCCGCTTGATATTAACCACCTTGCCCTGAGTGTTAAAGCAGACTTAAATTCAAGTACAAAAAAACCGGCGTAGAAGCCGGTTTTTTTGTACCTGCATATTGTTGGCGCCTTGTAGCAACGACAATTTATTGCGTTTTATCAAACACAATTTTTCCATCGAAAATAGTAGCCACAACCCGGGTGTTGCCAATCTCAGTTGTTTTCCCAGATTCGGCCAGGTCAACAATATTGCGGTCAATAACAATCACGTCCGCAAGCTTGCCTATTTCAAGGCTGCCAAGCTCGTCTTTACGAGCCATCATGCTGGCACCGTTAATGGTGTAGGATGCAATAGCTTCATGAATATTTAAGCGTTCAGCCGCGTTTAATACAATCCCATCACTTTCACGTTGCAGAGCGCTCATCATGTTTTCAAAGGGGCGAGGATCGCGACTGCCAACCGGTGCATCACTACCAAACACCGGCACAGCGCCACTGTCTAGAATGGTTTTGAAAGGATAGGCGTTGCGAGTGTAATAATGATCCGGGTTATAGAGGTCTTCTAAACCGTCGACTTTGTCAATGAATGGCACCACAACCATTTCATACTCGGGTTCAGGTGTTGCCCAAGAATAAGTAAATGCCACATAAGTACCCAAGACGCCATGGCGTTTGATATCTTCGGGTTTAGCAATTTGAACATGGGCAATACTTTGGGTCAGACCTAATTCATCGGCTTTGGCTTTACTCTCCTCAAACGCTTCAGCGGCGAGCCTCACCGCACGATCCGCAATGGCGTGTATGTGCACGTGGTAACCCTCCTCAGTTGCCCGCGTAACGAGATGTTTGATGACCTCTTCATTGCCCTCTAGCTGTCCATTTTGCCGCTGACATTGTGATGGCATATAGCCCTGAGACTTTTTAAACGCCATTGCCGCCTCGACATCTTCAAAGTCTGTGGGCGATGCCTGCACGCTGCGACAAATCTCACTGTCCAGATCAACATAGGCAGTAACATCCGCATTTCCGGTTTCTTTATTAACGGTGTAAATCGGCTGATGAAAACCGTCAATCATTGCCGCGTTGGGGAGGGTGGGAGGCTCACCATAAGGGTTGCCTTCAAGCACGCCGTCGGCAAAAACCTTCATGGCGTTGGCGCGGATGTATTTAGCACCGCGGGTGGAGTCTCTCATGTGATTTAATTGCTCGATGGTATCCTGCACCGTGGCAATACTGCTGGGTAATTTGCCGTGGTCGGAATCTGCAATCAAAGCTGCGCGAAGGCGAAAGGTCATGCCGTTGTTGTTGTCCAGCCACTGGTAATGGTCTAACACAGACTCTCGTACCGCTGCATCTTGAATTGAAGTGATGCCGTTTTCTGCCATTTTTGCTGCAACTCGGGGCATTAACCACTCCGATGTGCCACTGACGCCGAGCATGTCGTCGTCCATGTTGGCCCGGAGAATATTGCGCGCACCTTCGGTCATTGCCCCGCTGGGTTCACCTTTAGTATCAACGCCTACCAGGCTTTGATACTCGGCGTAGGTAGTTTTCAGGGTGCTGGCGTTAATGGGAATTTCGGGGCTTGCGAGTGCGAGGGAGTTGACGGCGCCGTGATGCCCGTCATTGCCCCACATCATAATAGGGTTGTCTGCGGCGGCGGCATCCAGTGCGGCTCGCAGAGTCGGGTAGCGATCGCTGGGTTGGTTGCCTTCGAAGGGATTCCATTGCAATACTGGAAGCCAAGCCCCTTTTTCCGGTTGGTATTTTTTAACGCAGTCCTGCACGATGGACACGAGTGCCTCCAGCGACATGCCTTTGCCGTCCAGGTCGCACATGTCAGGTTTAACAGACCCCAATGCGTGGATATGCATGTCGTGCAGACCTGGCAGAACCATCTTGCCAGCCAGGTTTTTAACGACAGTGTTGGCATCCTGCAATTTCATGGCCTCGTCATTGCTGCCCACAAATGAAATTTTACCATCGGTGATGGCTAAGGCTTGGGCAACACTACGTTTGGAATCAACGGTATAAATGTATCCGTGGGTAAGTAGCAAGTCTGCCGACTTCCTGGGTGCTTGATGGCTGCAGGCACTCAGGAAAAAGCTGGCCGTCAGTGTGGCAAGCGTTGCCCTTTGAAATGATTTCATTTCACATTCCTCTCATAGTTATCGCTGTTATTTAAACAAGTTCTTTTTGGCAGGCGACCTGATGCTGATCACTCAATTGGTAGAAACATCGCGTGCCGCTCGCACTGTCATCATCCGTGTAGCCGGCTGGAAACATAAAGTCTGTGTGCTGTCGTTTATATAATTGATAGCTGTGCTCATTTCTGGCGCGTAACTCCGGCAGTGCTTCTAGCAGCCTTCGAGTGTAGCGGTGGGCGGGGCGGGAAAAGAGTTCTCGGGCGAGACCACTCTCCACAATCTTGCCGTGGTAAAGTACAACTACCCGGTCTGCAATCTGTTCCACAACAGCGAGGTCGTGACTGATGAAAATACAGGAAAAGCCGTGCTTTTCTTTGAGTTTGTCTAGTAGTGTCAGTACCTGTGCCTGCACCGTTATGTCCAGCGCAGAGACCGGTTCATCGGCGATAATGAGTTCTGGCTTATTGATGAGCGCTCTTGCGATAGAGACTCGCTGGCGTTGACCGCCTGAGAGTTCATTGGGATAGCGCGAAGCAAAATGTATCGGCAGACCTACGTCCTCAAGCATCTGCAGCGTTTGTTTTTCGATATCGTATTTGCTCAGTGTGTTGGTTAAACGCAGTGGCTCGGCGATGATCTTGCCAATGGTTTGGCGAGGAGAGAGGGCCGCAAAAGGGTCTTGAAATACAAGTTGCACTACCTTGCTCATTGCCCGAAAGCCAGGGGGCTTGTCCCCTGTGACAGTGATGTCCTTTACCGTGATGGTTCCTTCCGAGACCTCAGTTAATTGTAATATTGCTCGCCCCAGTGTGGTCTTACCCGATCCGCTCTCGCCGAC
>Ga0105359_10002511_pt1 | contig 15207 bp, 21 predicted proteins | sample GOMGulsemesocosm_6_FD_83659 | JGI IMG/M metagenome (GOLD analysis project Ga0105359, IMG submission 83659) | Methane-oxidizing microbial communities from mesocosms in the Gulf of Mexico - GOM8C Gulf of Mexico | ecosystem: Environmental > Aquatic > Marine > Cold seeps | place: Gulf of Mexico...
TCTTATTAATCAAGCGATTAAGCTTGGAAGTGAAGGAATGCTACTTAAAGAATCTGTTGGGGATAAGGATGAAATGCCCGTTGTTTTGCATAATCAAGCCTTAAATATATTATCAAAAATGATACTTCACCCCATTGATAAAAAAGAGTGTCTAAAGGTTATTGAATTAACAAATGAAGCACTTTTGATATTAAAAACTACGAATTCAAATAAAAAACGTGCCATGCTTTTAATTGAAAATATTCTTGCGAAATCCTTAATAAAAATAAACTGTAAAAAAGAACAAGAAAGCTTAAATAATCATCTTATAAGTATAGATGAAAACGAATTTATGCAAGTAATTAAGATATACAAAGAATTTTACACAATAAAAAAGATAGATAGTATTTCTTTTTTAAATGATTCTAAAATAGCTTAAGGGCTATTTTAAAAATATTTAAATTATATCTACGTTTTATATATAAGGACTTACGACGGAGAGATTATGAGAAACACTTTTCTCTTTCTCCCCTACTGGTGCTACATAATGAATGGCTTCACTTGCCGCTTCTTTTCCTGCTAGTTTAGCAATAACCCAAGTAGCTAAATATTGCGATGACATACAACCACCAGCTGTTGCAATATTATCTTTTGCAACAAAAGCTTGATTTAAAACTTCAACACCTGAATCTATTACCCAAGGTGTTGTGGTTAAATCAGTACAGGCAGGAAGACCTTTCAATAAACCAAGAACAGATAAAAGTAATGTTCCTGAACACTGAGCTCCTATTAATTGTTTTTTGGGATCTAATTTTAATTGCTTTAAAATGCTCTCATTTTTTGCAATATCTCTTGTATAAATGCCACTTCCAAACAATACGACATCTGCTCTTGAAGCAAATTCTAATTTTTGTTGTGCTTTTATTCTAAGATCATTCATAGAAGTAACATATTGGCTTGGTGATGTAATTTGAACGTTCCATCCCCTATTCTTCATACGATTTAATATTCCTAAGGCAATAAATGAATCCAATTCATTAAACCCATCAAATGTTAATATTGCAATATTCATTTATTTCCTTTTAAATTATTAAAACTCTAATATAATTAAGAACTTGATGTTCTCTGAATTGTAGCTGTTATTAAACCAGCAACTACAAGTGAACCACCACCAATTCTATTTAGTTTTTTTCTTGCTTTATAGTCTTGAATCTTGTGGCTTATTTTTCCTGCAAAAACAGTGTAAAGACTGATATTTAAGGCAACAATAAATAAGAACGTGAGCATTAGTATAATTAATTGAGGAAATACTGCTTCTTGTGAATTTACAAACTGTGGAAGAAAAGCTACAAAAAACATAATATCTTTTGGATTTAGAGCAGTCACAAAAAAAGCAGATTTAAACATGTTTTTTTTAAGATTTTTATCTTCTTTTACTTCTATGTCTTTAATATTAGGGTTTTCTCTCCATGTTTTGATTCCTAAGTATATTAAATACAAAACACCAAACCATTTTAAAACAAAAAATAAAGTTGCAGAAGTTGCAAGAATTACACCAAGCCCGAGTAATGATAAACTCATAGCAACAAAATCACCTACAAGAACTCCTGCGACTAAAGGGATAACAGATGTTTTTCCATGACTTAAAGCCTGCCCAATTACTAAAATAACAGTAGGTCCTGGAATAAGACAAAAAACTAGTACCACTACAATAAACGTAGATAATATTTCAAAAGTCATATGATTCTCCTATATATATATTAAATAGATTATAGCAGTATTAGAAACTAAGACAAAGAAAGTAAATATTCATAAGCAGTAAGGCCGTAAACTCTTTTAAAATGTCTGTTTAAGTGAGATAAATCAGAAAAAGAAAATTCTACTACAGTTGCATACAAATCTTTTTTTAACTCTAAATGTTTTTTTGCATGTATTATCTTACAATTTAAAAAAAACTGATAAGGAGTAACTCCAGTATTTGTTTTAAACATTCTAATAAATTGAAACTTATTTAAGCCTAATACTTTTGATATTTCATCTAAATTAAGCACATAATCCAGTTCATAATAGATCATTTCTTTTGCTTTTTTTATCAGATGATTCTCTTTTTTATAATCAATTACAAAATCTTTTGATGTAAAGTTATCTGCCACATTTAATAATAACTCATTGCATAAACTTTCATCTTTTTTAAGAAAAATGGCAGAAGAAAGATTTATAATATCGTGTTTTAGTTTTTCATTGTAAACAAGAGAAGACGAGAATTTAACAATCTCTTTTTTGTCTATTGCTTCTAAAAAAAGTGAGGGTTTGATATATAACATGACATAATCTAAGCTTTCTTCACTTTTTCCAGCCTGCCCATCATGCAATTGTTCAGGATTAAAAAGCATTACTCCATTTTTATGGGATGTTTGAGATGTTCCATCAAGAGAATATTTTTGAATACCATTCAAAGTTACACCTAAGGAGTATTCTTCATGGGCATGCTTTTTATAAGTGAAGGTTTTCATTCTGGCTTTTAGAACTGTTATATCTCTTGCATTTTTATATATAAATTTTTCCATTTATTTCAATATCCCTGAGATAATTACTGCACACACAAGTAAAAATAATGCCATAATATTATTAACAAGCCTCTTATGTTTATCTAAAAAAGATTTTAATACTTTTCCAAATAAAATCCAAGAGAAAAAAGACATGCAGGCAATAAGTGTAATCATAAGAACAAAAAAGCTCAAAGACAAAAATGAATTATAAAAAGGAAAAACAAAACTTGGAAAGACACTTAAGGTAAATATTAAAGATTTTGGATTAATAAACTGCATTAAAAATCCCGTCTTAAACGTACTTGTATTGTAATTATTTTTTTTAGCATCACTTATTTTAAAAATACTATAGGCAAGATATATCATATACAAAGCACCAAAACCTTGTAAAACAAATATTACTTTAGGAAGATAAGAAAGAAGAATAGAATTAAAAACAACAGAAAGTACCAATAAAATAAAAAAACCTAAGGTGGAGCCTAATGAAAAGCTTAGAGCTCTTTTTAGTCCATAATTATGAACGGTTGAAAGAATCATAATATTCGTAGGTCCAGGAGATGCTGTCATCATGGTACAATAAAGTACAAAAAACACTAAATTCATATGCTAACCTTTCTTTTGGAAAGTATACTTTTATCGTGTTTTTTATCATAGTACATTATTGCACAAGCTATTTATTTTAAAGTTATATTATTTAAGAAAAGTTTTATCGCTGTTTTAGAGTAACCACCGCTAATCCAGAAGCAATAAAAGTTAGCCCCGCTCCAATATTTAGTCCACTTACAATTTTTGGACGCTTTTTTAAATACGATGAGAGTTTTGAAGAGAAAATTCCCATAAGACAAAATACACTGGCGGTTAAGAGAGCAAACCAAGAACCATAAACAAGCATTTGTATAGTTACAGATCCTAAGGAGGGATTAACAAATTGAGGAAGAAATGCAAGTACAAACATTCCTGGTTTGGGATTTAAAGCAGCAGATAAAAAACCTGTTATAAAAATATTTTTATAAGATTGTTTTTTTTGTGCTTCAAGATTAATAAGGCTACGTGAGCGTAAAACTTTAATTCCTAAAAAAATCAGATACAAGGCTCCTATAATTTTAACCACCATAAATGCAAGCTCAGATGTTTGAATCAACAAAGTAAGCCCAAAAGTAGCCGTTAGTACATGAAATAATATTCCAATTCCAGAAGAAAAACCTGACATACAAGCAGCAATTTTACCCTGAGAAAGACCTCTTCCTATTGCTAATATATTATCAGGTCCAGGGGAGAGAACTAAGAGTAAACAAGCAAAAGTATAGGTAAGCCAAATTTCAAGTGGAAACATTTGTTTTCCTTAGAGCATATTTTATTTTCTATATATTATCAAATATTCCTTACATCAACAATAAGATTCTACTTCTAATGAAGAATATTTTACCATTTTGGGTCAAAAGTGACTCTTGCACCATCATTTGTAGTATATTCTTCCAGGGAATTTTCTTTTGCTTGTACGACTATGTATGTCATCGTATCATTTGAATCATTACGAATACCTCTTATTCCTTTAGGCGCTACTCGTATTACACTTCCTTCTTTAATATCAAAACACTTTCCATCCACTTGAAAAAAACCATGACCTTTTAAAATGATATATGTTTCTTCATTTTTATTATGAATATGGAAGTATGGCTGTTCTACTTTGGCAGGTAGGCTATTAAATGATATCTCAGCACCCGTTAATTTACAGGCATCTTTTAAAAATACCTTTCCTTCGATTTCTTGTTTATTAAGCGGATGAATTAAAGAATAGTTCATCAAATCATTTAAATTACCCAAATCAACTGCCGTATAATTTGTATCTTCTGCTATGTTTTTAATTTCATTCATTTTTTATCCTTAATATTTATAGTTGTTGACCAAATAGTCAAGTAAGTATAACAGAAATTTTAACAATAAGATGCAATTTAATCTAAGTTACAAAAAGCTATGTTAAAGTAAATAAAAAATTCGCTTACAAAGAGTCTATATCAATGAATACTTACGATATTGTTTATTTTAAAGGTAATCCAGATTCGGGAACACTTTTACAACATCAAAACATCAATAATCAAATTATTGAAATAATAAAGCCCTACTCTTATGCAGTATTGGATTCTTTTCATAAAAACCTATCTAATGTAGAACATCCAAAAGCAAGAGTGTATATTGGTTTTTCAAGAGGTTCGAGGTATTTATCAAAACTTCCTTCAAATTCTTTAAAGATATCTATTGGTGGTATTAAAGGTGCAGGAATTTCTCTTTTTAAAAACACTTCTGATAAAGTGGTATTAGGTGATTTAGATGAGTCTTCATTAAATGCACATTTTATAATCACACAAAAAGACAAACAAAGTATTAAAAAATTAATTGATGGTTTTTTATTAAAATAATATATTTATATTTGCAGTATTTGTTTCAATGTTATATCAAGATTCTCTAACTTATTACATCACAGCAAAAGGAAACTTTGCAGCAAAACAAAGTGTTACAAGTACCTGTTTAATATGCATTTAAATTTGTCATTGCCTTAAATATTTTTGGATTTAAAATATCTGATATGCTTATGAATTACACTACATATTTAAAAGAATTAAATTTTTTCATCTAAATTAAATCTTAGCTTCATATATTCATCAAAATCTGCTTTTTTATCTTGTGAGAGAACTGTTTTAATCCAAGCATTACTTTCAAAAGCAATTACTCTTAATTCATGAACACAAGCAATTAAACTTTTATCTTCTTCAGCAGAAATAGAAGCAGGAGTATTTAAATTGGATGAAAACAATTTATGATGTAGAATATCTTCTTGTTCCCACCAATCTAATAAAAACCAATTACGCATAAGCCCTTGATGAATAATCAAAAATCCAACACCATAACGAGCTTCACTAAGGGCTGGTTGTGGTAAAGCAGATAAAACGCTTGAGACACCATTTGAAATAATTTCTTCACATAAAGCTGTTTCTTTGACAGATAAAGAATACACCTTAATTCTCCATCCATTAACATTAACTTGTTTTACAAACGTAACTGCTCTTTTACTATAGGGTTCAAAGTTACTCATAAATTTACCTTACTAATTTTATATTGTAATTATTGCAAACAAAGTATCTGCATTTAACTTAATTGTTTTATTAATGGTGACATTTTCTAAATGTTGAAAATACTCTTTTTTAAACGCTTTATATTCTTTTACATTTAACTGGCTAATAAAAGCTTTAAAGCCAGAACTGTTTATAAGATCCCACCACTGCTCGATACTTAAATCCATACGTATTTTAAAGTATTCAGTTTCTACTGTTGAAGGATTAATTAAAGAAGCCAGTTGTTCTATGTCTTCTTTTGTATCAAGAGAAATACCTTCTAATTTATTGGGCAATTGTATATTGTAATTGTTCTTTAGTATTTCTAAAAATGTTTTGGTATAAGGTTGAAAAGCATCTTTGGTAAATATTGAAAAAATAAACTTTCCATTCTTTGAAATTCGTTTACTAATATCGCAAAATACTTTTTCCATATTGGGATAAAAAAATAAGCCATAACCACAGGTTACTAGATCAAATTTATCTAAAGAAAGTGTTAAGTTTTCTACATCTTGGTGATATAAACGAATATTTTTTATATTCATTTCTTTTATTTTTACTGCTGCAATACTTAACATCTCTTTTGAAATATCAACACCATGAATTTTAGAATTTGTATATTCCTTTGCTATTTCAAGCGCAACATTTGCAGTTCCTGTTGATAAATCTAAGATATTTAATTCATCTTTAAGCTCTTGTTTTTTGAGAATTTCCACAAGTCTTTTTGCCGAAATAACAAATTGTTTATTACTGTCATAGTCATTGGCGACATCATCAAAAGTAGCACTTATTGATTCTTTGATTTGATTATCTTCAAAATCACTATTCATTTTTAATATTCCTTATTTAGCTTTGATTCTTACATAAACTAAAATTTTATAAGTATACCTCATCATTTTAATTAAATTAATTAGAAGAAAGGACAAAAGTAAAATCTGTCCTCCTTCTTTTTATTCTATTCTTTCTTTATCTACCAAGGGTTATTTTATAAGAAGAATATTCTGCTTCCCAATTTAACTCTTTTTTGATTTTCTCATTTGATACTCTTAAAGAAGGAAGAAATCTATTTCCACCTGTTTTACTTTTTCCATTTGAGAAGATATTATTGATATAATCATATAGCTCATTATCACTAACACTATAATCATCAACCACATTATAGATAGTTTTAGAATAACTTGAATCTACTGCTAAGGTACAAGCATTTGTATAATCTTCTACATTAATTAAAGAGTTATACGAAAATTCATTTTGAGATAATAATAATTTATCTTCTTTTGCCAAAGAATACCAATTATATTCAGTACCTGTTCCTTCTCCATAAAAAGAGCCTCCTCTTAAAATGATATATTCAAGACCTGAGTTAATAATCGTTTTTTCCATATTAGCAGCGGATAAAATAAGATCAAAAGGCTGTATAGGCGTATTTTCATCTACAAGTTTGTCTTGTTGATCTCCATATAAAAAGATAATACTTTGTTGTATTATTTTTACTTTATATTTTAAAGCACATTGAACTAAATTCTTTGTACCTTCATTTCTGATTTTATCAGTTTGCTCCCAATTAGGAATTGCTGTTGCTAAATTAATTACGCATTGCACATCTTTCATTGCAGACTCTAAAGAAGAAATATCTAAAATATCTCCTAATACACTTGAATGCGCTATTTTTGAGTATTTCTCTAAATCTTTTTCATTTCTTACCATTGCAATTACATTATGTCCAGCACTAATAAGTTGTGGAATTACATTTCTTCCTGCGACTCCTGTTGAGCCAATAACTAAAACGTTCATTTAAAATCCTTATATTGTTTTTACATAAGAATAATAGGAAATTAAAGAAAAAAAGAATTGTATATTTAAGACAAAGTCTTTTTTTCTTTTACATATTGTTTGGGACTTTTTTGCATAAAGGTTTTAAATTCTCTTATAAAATGGGATTGATCAAAATACCCATTGTTGTATCCCACATTGGTTAAGGTATCAAAAGAGACATTTCGTAATTCTTCTCTGGTGTATTTTATTTTTATTATTCGCAAATAAATATTGGCTGATATTCCAAGGTATTTTTTAAATAACCTATCAATTGATCTTCTGCTTATATTAAGAAGAGAAGAAAGCTCATCTATCTCAATAATGCCTTTATCCTCTTCTATTTTTTTAAGTACAGAAATAAAAGCTTCAATTTTAGAATCTTCTTTAAACAAAGACAATAAATAGCTGTTAAAGACTTCTTCAATACTATTGCCTTGCTTAGTTAATCTTTTATATAAACTAAGCTCTTGTATTAAAATATTATTTTGATAAAGGTCACAATAATTGTTTTTAAAAAAACAAAAAGCACCTGCTGGATTAAACCTAATGCCAAGTAAATTACAATTTTTTTGTAAAACCACAGAAACAGCATGCTCATGAATTCCTAAGAGTAGTATTTCACCCCTCTTTAAATCATAAATCTTTTTTTCTGTTTTAATTGTTATGTTATCACCTAAATTTATAATAAGCCCCATTGCTCCATCAGGTGCAAGAAGATATTCTAATGGGTTTAGAAGCGTGCTTTTTACCTGCCAATAAGATTGTACAAATAGTTTAATTCTTTTATGCACTTCAAAAATACAGAAATTTAAATCCTTAAGTTTAGTATTCATTTTTGTAATTCCATAGTGTTTTAATCGTATTTAAATTATTTGCTAGCTGAGGCAAGGCCAATTCCAAAGAATACAAAAACACTTCCACCTGTACGATTAACTATTTTATTACCAGAAGAAGAGGAAAGCCAGCTTTTTGATTTTTTTGCAATATAGGCGTACATAAAATGTATTATCAAAACAAGGCTGCTGTAACTTATCACTAAAAGTATGAATTGAGTAATAAAATCAGATGAATAATTTATAAATTGAGGGAAAACAGACATAAAGAAAAATACTGCTTTAGGATTAGTTACTTGTAAAGTAATACCTTCTAAAAACTGAATTTTTATATTCTTTGTACTTTTGTTTGTTGTACTATTAGCAACAGGAGCATTCCAGAGCTTTATGCCTAAATAAACCAAATATATGGCTCCAATATATTTCATAATACTAAAAGCAAGGGCAGAAGTAGCTAGAACTACGCCTACACTTGTAGCAGATACACCTGCTACAATAAAAGTACCAAAAGCTATACCTAATATTCCGCCAATAGCTCCACTCGTTCCATAATTAATAGCATTGCTTAATGTTAATAATACACCAGGGCCTGGACTCAAAATTGTAAGCATTGCAATCAATAAAAATAATAAGTAACTTTCCATGTTTTATATCCTTTTTAAATTATTAGACTTTTATTCTAGCCGTTACTTCAATTTCTAGTTTCATATCATCATCTAATAAACCAGCTACAAACATAGTAGCAGCTGGTTGGGCAAGGCCAAGATACTTTTTAAATACGTCCCAACAAGGTTCAAAGTCTTTTTTATTGGGAAATATATAATGAACTCTTACTACCTCATCTAAGGAACTACCAGCTTCTAAAAGTGCTTCTTCGATATTTAAAAAACACTGTTCCGCTTGTTTGATTACGTCACTTGAAATACTCATGTTTTTATAATCATAACCCGTAGTTCCTGAAACAAAGACATAATCTCCATCTACAATTGCTCTTGAATATCCAATCTTTGATTCAAAAGGAGATCCTGTTGATATTTTTCTTCTTGTCACTATTTATCCTTCAAAATATAGTACTTATTTCATCTACTTTGTTCCGCTTATATTAAAACAATTAGTATTGTAAATAGATTAAAAGGGGTCAAAATATTTGCTCTTCCATCATTTTATGTTCTTAAAACTAGGCTTGAAACTTTAACCTATATGTTTTAGGGCTTAGTTTTTTATAGCGTTTAAAAAACCTTCCAAAATCAGAAGTATTTGCAAAATATAAAGAAGTAGATATTTCTTTTATATTTAAAGAGGTATAACACAACTGATATTGAATTTCCTTAATAACTCTTGCATGAATTAAAAAAAGTGCGGATTCATTTAGATTTTCTTTTATTGTTTCACTTAAATGTTTGGGACTTATATCTAAAATATGAGCATACTCTTGTACCGATTTTTTTCTTTGAAAGTTTTCTTCAATAAGTGATAAAAATTGTTTTGATATTTGCTGTGACCTTGTCACTATTTCTTCTTTTACAAGTAAACTCTTTTCTCGTTTTAAAAGATATAATATTTGAACAAGAAGCGTATTTGAATACTCTTTATAATTAAGTTTTTTATCTTTGTATTCTTGGTTTAAGAGTTTAAAAAGATTTAAGACCTGAGTGTAAATGTCCTCATTTAAAATTTCTGGTTCAAATTCACGTGAAAAGAATTCTAAGAATTCTTGATTAAAAGAATCAAATAAATCATATTCAAAAAATATCATCAAGGATTCACTCTCTTCAGTCATATCTTCAAAAGAGTATATTGTTCCAGGCACTAATAATTGTAAAGAGTGTTCTTTTGCTTCATAAGAATATTGGTTTATATGTCGTAAGGACCTGCCTTTTATATTAAGTATAAGAATATAATGGGAACAGCATATAGGTATAGTTTGAATCTTTTTACCACGGTTTTGTAAAAGTACAAAATCCTTTGCAATAAAGTCTTTTGCATATACATCCATGCCATAAAGAGGGTTTATTACAGATACGTTTTTATAAATATCAAGGCTATTCTCTATGCTCATTAAAGGTAAAGAACCTTCACGTCTTAATTGTGAAAAACAAGTACTTTGTGTTCTATTTTCATATTTTCTCATGCAAGTTTCCTATATCCTTGTATTTTAACAAAAAAATTCTAAGCCAAGAATTTTAAAAACCAAGGCTTAGAATTAAGCTTTAGGCTTTAAACATTAAGGCATAGGATTCTTTATTCTTAAACATTACAAATAAAATTCCTAAAACAATAAATAAAGACGGAGCAATTCCATTCATGTCTAAAAACATATGAGCAAGCAGTGCATTAAGCATAACAGGCATAATTAATACTGAACTAAAAGCCGTAAAACGATTTATTAAAAATGATACTCCAGCAAATAGTTCTAATATTGCCATAATAGGAAATATATATCCTGTTTTATACACTGCCGTTCCAAAAGCTGCCATGTCATCATTTGCAGGAGGTAATGGTAAAAATTGTAAAAATCCGTTTAATCCAAATACTACTAATACTAATCCAACTACTGCTTGTGTTCCTAAAAATAACTTTGTTCTCATTGTGTTTCCTTAATCGAAGTCTTGCTTCGTTTGATGGAAGTATTTTAGCAGTTCCTGATTTTTAAACAAAGAGCAAAAAATCGTATTTTTATGCAATATGTCGTAAGTATATAAAAATATCTATTAATATTATAATATTAAAAGCAATAGTACTTAATTAGAAGAAGATTTTATATTTATAATTTCATTTCTTCATACAGTTCTAAGGGTAAACCATCAGGATCACAAAAAAAAGTAAACTTTTTATTAGTATATTCATCTACTCTTATATCTTCTACTTCTATACCCATAGTTTGCAAATATTTAGCGTATGTTTCCACACAATCTACTGTAAAAGCCAAATGCCTTAAACCAAGAGCTTCAGGAAAACTTGGTCTTTTTGCAGGCTTAGGAAAAGAGAACAATTCAATTTCTCCCCCATTTGGTAGTTTTAAATCAAGCTTATACGAGTTTCTATTTTCTCTGTAGTTTTCTTGAAGTATTTCCAAACCCAAGATTGAGGTATAAAAGTGCTTAGATTTTTCATAATCTGAACAAATTATAGCCGCATGATGAATGCTTTTAAGCATTTTTTTCCTTTTTAATTGCAAGAAAGTTCATATTTTCTTCTTTTTATCTAGTTCATTTAACACTATTTGTAGGCACTGTCTTCACACAATTATATAGGAAAAAATTAAATTTCATATAAAGTATCAAAAATCAAGTATGAATATTATTTCAGAGGAAAGAAAAATAATATAAATAATAATTATTATTGTGTATAATATCTTTTCATACTAAAGAAGGATATACAATGAAAAGATTCATAGAGTTTACATTTATAGCATTAAGTATAATATTGTTGAGCGCTTGTTCAAATAAATCCCCTCAAAAAAGTAACATTATAAAAGATCCCTCTTTATTAAAGCCTGTACCTAATAAGGAAGATGTATTTTATTATTTAAATAAATCTTTTGACGCAAATGATTATAATCATGTAATCGTGCCTGAAATCACTATTATTGTTGAAGAAGATGATAAAAATGATATTAATAAAAAATTATTGAATAAAATAACTTCTTATTTACAAGAAAACTTACAAAAAGAGTTAAATAAAGTTTTAGAAGTAAACACTTCTAAAAAAGCACTGATTATGCAAATATCAATTGCGTCTTTTGATGTTTCTTATGATGCTCTAAAACCTTGGCAATATATGCCTTATGGGCTTGCTATTAAAACTATAATGAGAGGAACAGGTTTAGAAAAACGAAAACTAAATACTTCTTTAGTATTTAAAATAAGTGATAAAAACACTTCACAAACGCAAGTTCTTATTGTGGATTATAAAACAAAAGAGGATATGCCAAGTTACGATGAGCTAAATTTTGAAAATGTGAAACCTCTTTTAGATTATTGGATAAATAATTCCAAAACAAAGCTAAAAGAACTCAATAATCATAAATACGAATATTAAACAATAAAGGCAAACCATAGGTGTATTTTTAATTATAAGTGTAGCTGTTGGTTTTGGTTTACACCTCGATGATTTATTAAAAAACTATGACATAAAACTCCCTACTTTTGTAACCTGCCTTTTTGGAGGTATAATTCTAACCAATACCATTCCTTATATCTTTAAGAAGCTAAAATGGGCAGAAGGCACAAGCTCTTTGGCTTTAGTCTCTGATTTATCACTAAACTTGTTTTTAGCAATGTCATTAATGTCTTTGCAGTTATGGACCTTAATAGATCTGGCTTTGCCTATATTATTTTTGCTCTTAGCTCAAGTAATAGTTGTAAGTCTCTTTGTTGTGTTTTTAGTTTTTCCCTTATTAGGAAAAGATTACAATGCTGCTGTTATGTCTTCTGGTTATGCAGGATTAGCCCTAGGAGCAACACCAACAGCAATAGCAAATATGACAGCCGTTACCAAAAAATTTGGACCTGCACAAAAAGCATTTTTACTAGTACCTTTAGTAGGAGCTTTTTTTATTGATATCTCTAATGCACTTATTATAAATACCATTTTATTGTGGATATCGTAAAGAGGAAGAACTTGAAACTACCCCAAGTAAAAAGTAGGGATTGTACATTTTAATTTTAGAGCTAGTTACTTATTTAATATCTTGTTTATTTGATTGATAACTTCTTTAGATTTTAAAATACTACTATGCGTATCATCATAACCAAATATAAAATGCGCTTGTGATTGTGCTTTATTATACAATTGACTACTAAGTGAAATCACTCCATCATTGCTATTATCCAAAACAAAAGAGGAAGTCCCTTTGTATCCAAAAAATAAATAATGCTTTAGTTCTTTTGGAAAAGGTTTATTTAAAATATTTGTTTGAAACACACTTTTTGGTACCATATTCCCAAAAGATGGTACTATTCTAGAAGTAAATTCACCTCCATATGCAGCAAATTTCTGCCCATTCCAAGGTGTAGAGATTGTAATATACTTCTTAATTTTTAAATTTGAAGTTATACTATTTATAAAACCTCTTGAAACCAAACCACCCATACTATGTGCTATTACAACTAAGTTTTTTATTTTAAACTTTTCTTTCATTTTATTAATTGAATTGCTCAATCCATCCACAGAATAATTCAGATTTGCCCCTGAGGCATAATAATACAAAATTACCTGATATTTGTTTTTATCAATATTTTCGATAATAGAGCTAAAGTCTTTGGGTGTCCCACTCATACCGTGAACAAATAATATAGGAGTCTTTATTTTAGAGAATTCTTCTAATAAATAAAGTCCTCCCCCAAGCTTTGAATAAAATTCTAAAGGCTTCCATAAGCCTGTACTTGCATTTTGTCTATCAAAAATAGGATCATTTAGATTGCTAGTTGTTATTTGATTAAATTTGCTAAATATTGAGTAATCATTTGTTGTACTAATTAAAATATTCTTTTCATCAACAAGTACTGGTAAACTTGGCATTTTTACAGTAATCTTTTTACTTATAGTATCTTTATTTAAAATCAATTTTTTTGAATAGAATTCGTATCCTATTCTTTTGTCTGTTATGCTTTCTTTATTTTGACAAGCATATAAAAAATACCTACCTGCGTTAACTTTGATTTTAAAAGGTTCCGCTTTTGAGTGTGTCGAAAAATGTACTAATCTGCGTACTTTTTTATTATCAACTAAAGTTTCTTTAAATAAAAGAAGATAAAAATCTTTTGAACTGTTTTTATTATTTAGAATTTTTCCTTCTACAATAAAAGTATTTTTTGCATCAATTTTTAAGTCTAATTTTGCGTTCTTTTTTTGTGCAAAACAGCCTATTAACAAAAACGGTAAGAGCAAAAATAAAATAAAATGTCTATAATTCATAATAAACTATCCTTTTTTTATTATATCAGAAGCAGAGATTAGTATATTTACTTGGGGATGAAAATTTTATCTTCAAACCCTAATTTTTATAAAATTAAGTCAAAAAAATAAAAGTATTCTGCTTTAAAAGGAGATTACTTTATATCTACTTTTAAGGTCTTATTCTTCTTTTAAATTAAGAAATGCATCACTGCTCATACTTGGGATAAATTCTTGAATATCGTATCTTGCCAAATTATTTATTTTAAAAGGGTCTTCATTTATGATTTTTTGAAGTGTTTCAATACTATCTACTTGAGAAAGAATTATTCCACCTGTTCGTGGAACTTTTCTTCCTGAGACAATAAAATTACCTTGTTTATATTGAATTTTTAAATATTTTACATGCTCTTCTAATAAACTATCTACAAGATCCAAACTAACTGTATACGTTATTGATACTATAAACATTTTATTCCTTAGATTTTAATATACGTTTTAGAAGCAGTGACTAGAGGTTTTTTCCATAGTGTTCTACTGTTGGAAAGGGTTCATAATAATGATGTAATAATTCTTTCCACTGTGCATATTGGGGAGATTGTCTAAAGCCAATGGTATGGTCTTCTAATGTTTCCCACTCTACTTTTAATAAATACCTAGAATTATTTTCAAGGCATTTTTGTAAACTGTGAGAAATATACCCTTTCATTGACGAGATGATTTTTTGAGCTTCTTTAAATGTATTTTCAAAGCTTATTTCATAACCTTCTTTTACATCTAATATTGCAATTTCTGTTATCATTTATTTTCCTTTTTAAAGCCACTCTTGTTTTTCATAGGATACAGTAATCTCACTTTTTTCTTCCCCTGTATGTGCTGTTGATTTTGGTTCTATCATCATAAAATGTGTATCAGGTGTAGCAAAAGGACAATGTTCAACACCTTTAGAAACTACATACATCTCACCTTCTTTTAAGACAATATCTTTGTCTCTTAAGTGCAAGGTAAGCTCACCTTTAAACA
>Ga0105359_10002515_pt1 | contig 15191 bp, 15 predicted proteins | sample GOMGulsemesocosm_6_FD_83659 | JGI IMG/M metagenome (GOLD analysis project Ga0105359, IMG submission 83659) | Methane-oxidizing microbial communities from mesocosms in the Gulf of Mexico - GOM8C Gulf of Mexico | ecosystem: Environmental > Aquatic > Marine > Cold seeps | place: Gulf of Mexico...
CATGTGAAAAATACTGAGAATGCTAAAACATTGGTCGGTGGAATGGGCATGGGCTTTACTTTGGCGGCTGCGCTAAAGGCGACCAAACCAAGCTCTAAGGTTGTTGTGGCTGAATTGGTGCCTGATGTTATTGAGTGGAATAAAGGCCCGTTAGGCGAGTGTGCAGGTAGACCATTGGATGACAGCCGAGTGATTGTTCATTTGGGTGATGTGGCTCAGTTGTTTAAAGCCAAGCAACCTGAGTTTGATGCCATTCTATTAGATGTTGATAACGGCCCTGAAGGCTTCACCCATGGTGATAATAACAACTTGTACTCACTGGATAGTTTATCGGCCATTAGGCAAACGCTGAAACCTAAGGGGGTATTAGCGGTATGGTCAGCTTGGCATGATCCTAAATTTACCACCCAGCTTAAAAAAGCCAAGTTCAAAGTTGAAACAAAAACAGTGAGAGCGCATAACGGTAAAGGCAGTCGTCATACGATATACCTAGCTGCAAAAATTTAATAAACCTAAGCAACTGCAACCTGCGGTTTAGTTACAAATCACCTGTAAATAATTACGGAACTCTCTGTGACGTTTTATTTTAAATTTTGTAGTATCTATTAAGTCGAAGGTTAATAGCTTCGATATCACTGAATGGTGAATAAAGGCAAACTGTGTGAAAGCTCAGGACGCAAAGCCACCGGTCTAAGGTTCAAGTTCTATTGTTAGGAACTTAACTAAGACAGCGGGGTTGCTGGACCAATCTTTATGCGTAATTTTTCGTGAAACGATAAATTATAAAAGCGCATATCTAGGCGGCTATGTCTGCTCCCAGCAAATCACTTTTTATACCTACTTACATCTTTTTATTGTTTAAAAGAAGGGCATAACTATGTTTGATTTGAAAAAGCTTATTGGATTAATCCTCTTATCGGTTGTTACTAGTGGCGCTCATGCAACGCTAACGTTGCCGGCACCAGACCTTTCTTGGAGTTGGGAGAGTGAGATTGATAAAATATCTGCACCGTCAGAGAAAATACAATCACAAAGTTTTAAGGGGCAGGAGATTAGCCAAACAGAGGAAGATGAAAGCCGTTATCAGTTGATTTGTGCACGCTAATACATAATCATTAATTGTAATTTCAACTCCCTACGGGTGTTCTTTTTGATGCTATAACGTTTGTATCTAAGGCATGCATTATAAAGAACATCACGATCTTAATTATTTTATGGTTAGGCCGATAAAGTATCATGCCTATTCATAATCAAGTCTCGTCATTATTGAACCAGTTGGCTAAACAACCACTGACGGATACCGTTCGACAACCCATTATTGCCCCCGTTAATAGCGACGAACCCGTGCGCGTTGCCGTTAGCCAAAATTCCTTTTCTGGCAGTGGTCTTAACCTAGAGCTCACGCTTGCATCAGGCCAAGAAATAGAATTGGACATTCGCATAAATCAGGCGGGTGGATTGAGTCAATTAGAGCTGGTTAGCGATACGGAGCTGAGCATTGAAGATCAAGATAAGCTCAGTAATTTTCTCAAGCAACTGAGCAGTGCTGTTTCCGATCTTTTTAAAGGTAAAGGAGGAGCAGATACTTTTAGTTTTGCTAATCACAAGGGCATCGAAGATATTGAATTGAATGTTTATCAAGATAATGGCAATAAAAAACAGATACTTACTTTTGATAAAGAAGGGCGCGGAAGTGGTCGTAAAATAGAAGCTTCCTGGCGTGAATACGATAGAGCTAAGGGTATTGAAGAATTTCATGACCTTTCATTAACGAAGCAAGCTAAGCGAGATGACCAAACCGCTATTTATGGTGCAACGAGTTATCAATGGCTGCTTGATCAAGTCGATACAGCAATGTCTGCCCTTGACGATAAGTCGCAAGGAAAAGCGCTGGCTAATTTTTTTAATTCAGGGATTAAAGCTCTTTTTTCAACAGTTTCTTCTGGTAGTGCGTTATTACAAGAATTGGGCGCGAGTGGGCAGCAGGCAAAAGAATTCATTGGCCGTAGCATTCAAGTATTAGCAAGTGACCATCAAATTCAAAAGGGCAGTCATCAGCAGAAACAAATGAATGCGCTTCCAGATTTTAATATGAGCTTTTCTTCTGAACGCAAAGTTTCAGGTTTAGCTAATAACGACTACCAACTTGATATGAGTATTTCACAAAATAGTGATCAAGCTATGGGGGGCGATGATAAAAGTTATCAAACCCAGAATCGACGCTTACGGATGGATTATCAGTCAGCGCGTCAGCAAGCCGTTTATGAATATACCTGGACACGAGATGAAAGCCTGCGCAATGCCTTTGAAAAAGGCAGCTTAGCCTCGACGAACTACCAAATTGAAGAAAGAATACAATCTCAGATACTAGGCGACCCGAGCGCTGACGAAGCGGTTGAGTATAAAAATAGAGATTATAATAATCTCAGAAAACAGACCTGATCATTAGAGTGTCTTTTTGATCAGCCTCGGCATAAGAGGCGCTTGTACAAATAATGTGAAAAGTACCATGCCATAAATAATGGCTTGTACTGTGTACCAACCAGGCACAGAAGTTGGAATCGATAATGCCAGTGCAATGCCAACACCCCCTCGTAGTCCACCCCACATCATGACATTTTGATAACTAAAAGAAATTTTCTCTTGCTTCGGTATTGCATTTATTACGGGAGTGAAACTGTAGATTACAATAGCCCGGCTAATCGTGGCAGCACCGATGCCCAGCAGCATGGCAAACCATTGGTCTTTAAACATATCGATGGTAACCGTCACTCCCATTAATACAAAGACGATGACATTGGCGATGTAACCATTGAGTTCCCATAATTCAGAACTAAAACCTTCTTCTTTTTGTGAAAATCGTTGGCTTTGCCTACGGCTTTCTCCTAACCAAAGCCCGCTAAGAAGAACCGCGATGATGCCCGAAACATGAAAGGTATGCTCAGCGATATAAAAAGGCAACGCCATGGCGACTAAGCTTATTACCCCACGGCCGATATTTGACTTTATTAAGCGATACAGTAACGAGAAGCAATATCCTGCAATGAGTCCAATGGCGACTCCACCGCCTACCGTCAATACAAATTGTCCGACAGCACCTTGCCATTCAATTGATCCTTCAGCACTGCTTAAACCCATGATTACCAAGCTAAAACAGACAACGGCTGTCGCATCGTTGAATAAGCTTTCTCCTTCTACTAGCGCGGTTAAACGCGGGGAAGCGCCAACGGCTTTAAACATCGAGACGACAGCAACCGGATCGGTTGCCGCTAGAATGATACCTGCCAATAATGCGGTCAGCACCGGAAAGGCTTGTGGATAACCTATGCCGATGAATAATAGATAGCCACAAATGAAAGCCGAAATTAAAAGCGCAGGCACGGCTAAAACAATAACCGGTAACCAATTTTTCATCAGCAGTCTTGTCGGCATATGATAGGCAGATTCAAATACTAATATAGGCACTAAAATATGAAGAATAATATCGCGGAAACTATCCCAGCGCAGGCCTGTATCATAGCTGAGGCCAACCCAAATCTCTGAGCCGATAAAGCCTAGCAATACAAGAATCGCGGTAAAGGGAATAGGGAAGCGTTTAAGGTACTGCTCAATCAATGCGGCGAATAACACAAGGCACAATAGAAATATGATGGACGCTGGCATTAAAAAAGCCTTTAGAGATATTCAATCTCAGAATTAATTTTGACTTGACGTAGGGGTCATTGAGGGGTCATTCGTTTCATAAATAACTTGGTTACGGCCATGATCTTTAGCCACATATAAAAAATCATCGGCTTGTTTCAGTAGCATGCCCTCACCTTCGTGGTGAGAAGGAATGCAGCACGCTAAACCCAGGCTCGCAGTGACTGACAGAGACTGCCCCCGCCATTCCACTTCTAATGCTTCTATCGTTGTACGAATTCTTTCGGCAACTAGATATGCACCTTTCGGTGGGGTATTCGGTAATATTACGGTGAACTCTTCACCGCCATAGCGTGTAACAGCATCGCTAGGACGTTTTACAACATCTTGAATGGTGCTCGCAACGATTCTCAATACCAGATCCCCTGCTTGGTGACCGTGGTTATCATTGAACAGTTTGAAGTGATCAATATCGATAATGACCAAAGCAATCCAAGATTTCTCTCGATAAGAGCGACGATATTCGGCGGGTAATTTTTGATCAAAATAATGACGATTTTTAACTTGAGTTAAAGAGTCTGTTATCGAAGCCGTTTGTAAGTGATCATTTAACACCTCTAACTCTTCAGTTCTTTCGCGCACCTTATTATCAAGCTCTTGATTGGCTTTTATTTGAGTCTCGAGAAGCCGCTGCTGAGTTTCCAAACGCGCTTTACGCTCGCTATTAATACGATCAGCCAAGCCCACTGCCAGTAATAGAACTTCCATTACAGCCCCTAGCTCGATGGCATGCTCGGTTAATATATTAATGGGAAGCCAGCCAAATTTTTGCCCGCTGTAGAGTAAAAATCCGATCAATAGCGTTGACCATGCAATGATGAACAGCATAATTTCTCGGCTCTTGCTACGAAACCATTCTTGCAGCGTCGAGAACATAGCAATACCTGCAGCAATAATAGCGAGGGCTGCACCTATTCTAATCATAATGGCATAAGGCAGTATCAGTGCCGCAATGGAATAGATACCTGCGATCCAAACGAATGACCTAATCAGCCGATTCAGGCCGGGTCTGATCGTTGCGAGTTTCAAGAAAGTAGAACTGAATAATGCACCGAAAATAATCACAGGGCCAATTGAAAAGACGACCGATAATTCGTGAGCTTTTGGGCTGTTAGGCCATAAAAACTGGTATCCCCAGCCGTGGATACTTGCCATAAATATTGTGAACGAAGCGATGTACAAAACGTAGTATAAATAGCTGCGTGCACGGACAATAAAGAAAATTACGGAATTATACAGCAGCATACTGATTAATATGGCGTAGAAGGCAGCACTGGCCGCATTTTCAGTGGCGATACTTTTCCAAAAATTGCTTTCTGTTTGTAACGAAAGTGCAAGCTGAAGTGAGCTGGTGGTTTGTACATGTAAGTAGAGTGAATACTCTTGCTCAGAGTGAATCTCTAAAGGAAATACAAAGGTAGGCAGTTTAATCGGCCTTTGAGTGAAGGGTAAAGTATCACCACTATGAAATTCTTGCACCACTTCAGTATCCGCTAATAGGTAAACATCAATCTGATCGAGTAGAGGATAGTTACTTCGTAAGAGCCAAGGTGTATCCGAGCTGTATATGTTTTGCAGTGGGATCTTAAACCAGAAATGACGTTGATTAAAACCAAAGCTCGCTTCTGTTATATCGACGCTGCTCCAAATTGATTCGTCTTGCTGGCGTACCTCATCCAGCGTCATTCCCCCGTCATGGCTGAAGTATTCGGACTTGCCAAAATAACTCGTCATATTGGCGGTATTGGCCAATTGGCTGGTAAATCCAACAAAGGAAATACAGAGAAAAGTAAGGATAAAACCAAGCCGTTTAAACATGTTTGAGCTACATCACGATGACAAGTGGTAATTCCAGTATAGTTAACCCAAGAAGGAACAGATGTTCATTTATTGAATTAGGCATTATTAATCAATCGGGTACGTTATAATCAAAAACATTCGATTGATCGATTCATTATGGGGTAGACGTCATGAGCTTTAGTGGTACTAATCGGCATTGGTTCATCATTGGAGCCGAATTCCCAGTAGGGCAGTGTTTGGCTAATTTGGCCAGTGAGTTAGCACTTCCTTACAGCTCTCGTCGTTTAGATAATAGGGAGCCATTATCCGTTCCTGTGGGTATGCCGGCTACTCCATTAGCTATTTTAGCGGTATCTGGAGAGGATGCGGATACGATAGGACATTTAGCCGAATGGATTGAGCTGCTTATTGAGCAGGACATTCCGATGGTATTATTATCGTCCGCGAAGGTCTTTACTTATAATGAAGTGGGTAGTCTTGAAACCGATGAAATGACCGGCGATGCTGATTTGATCGCATTAGAGAATCAGGCCCGTAAACAGCTACGTCATTTAATTGTACGTGTGAATCAGCCCTTTAGTTTATTAACGGGAGATTACGCCGTGCAGCTGTTAGCTAAGGCGCGCAGCGAAGGACATTTGAAGCTAGACAATCTAATTCGCATTGCCCCTACTCCAGCAGACGATATTGCCCAGGTAATTCATGCCCTGTTACAACAAATTGGTTGTGATGAATCTTTATGGGGCACTTATCATTATTGCAGTGTCGAAAGTACGACGGAATATGCTTTTGCTGAAGTATTATTAGCAGAGGCTCGCCAGTATGAAGACTTGGCACATGTGACAATAGAAGAGCTTGACGATGACGAATGTCGGCCTAGCGAAACCATTTTAGACAGTAAATTGATTAAGCATAATTTTGGCATTAAACCAAAGCCTTGGCGCCAAGCGCTCAGCCGTTTAATGCGTCGTTATTATCGCGCTGATGAAAAGAGTGATGCGTGATCTGAGAACTTAAAGAGAGAAACCATGTCATCTTGTGATTCCCCTGCGTTAGTTAAAGGTTTAGTTCCATTAGACGATGCGCGCAATGTGTTAGCGCAGCGCGCACAGCAATATGGCACATTAGCAGAAACAGAAACCGTCGCGCTTCATACTGCATTAACCCGAGTTTTGGCTGAAACAATTACCTCGCAGATTAATGTGCCAGGTTTTGATAATAGCGCGATGGATGGTTACGCTTTGCGCTTAGTTGATTGCCAGCAGCTAGCAGATAACGGCCGTATTCAGTTTGCAATATCACAACGTATTACCGCTGGTGATGCCCCAGAGCTTTTATTAGATAATACCTGCGCAAGAATTTTCACCGGTGCCGCGGTACCTGAAAACGCTGACATCGTTGTGATGCAGGAGCAGTGTGAAGTGACTGAAAGCGGGCAGGTTATTTTTCCGAACAGTTTAATAGACGCTAAAGCGCAGCAAAACATTCGACCTGCGGGCCAAGATATTAAGGTTGGGCAAACACTGTTTCAATCAGGTCGAATATTGCGGGCCGAAGATTTAGGCGTGCTTGCTTCTATGGGCTTTAGCCAAATAGAGGTGCAGAAAAAACTGAAAGTCGCAGTGATTTCATCGGGCGATGAGCTGGTGGAACCGGGTAATCCTTTAAGCCCTGGGAAAATTTATAATACCAATAGTTTCACCTTGATCGGATTGTTACAGCGCATGGGGCTGGAAGTCGTAGGTCCATTTTTTGCGGCAGATACGTTAGCCGAGACTCAAGATGTTTTAACTCTAGCCAGTGCACAAGCGGATGTCATTATTACCAGTGGTGGTGTATCTGTTGGCGAAGAAGATCATATTAAAGCAGCGATCAGTAGTGGTGGCGAACTTGATATGTGGCGCTTGGCCATTAAGCCCGGTAAACCTTTTGCTCTGGGTCAATTCAACCAAACTCCAGTCATTGGCTTACCCGGAAATCCAGCCGCCGTCGTTGTTACCTTTTATCAGCTGGCCCGTGACTTTTTATGGATGGTGCAAGGTGCAGATGCGCAGCCATTATTAGTATTAAAAGGCAAAGCAGCTTTTACAACGAAGAAATCAATTGCTCGTACTGAATTTTTACGTGCACGTTTTAATGCTGGCGAGATTGAGGTTTTCAATAATCAAAGCTCGGGTGTTTTGTCCTCTTCTAGTTGGAGTGATGGTTTTGCTTGTGTACCTGCAGGTGAGCTTATTAGCGAAGGTGATGACATAGAATTTTATGCATTAACCACTGCGCATGGGCACGGTTAATTATTATGGCTAATCGCAAGTTAGGCCAAGAGCCAGCGACGCCATTAAGTGGTTTAATTTTGGCGGGTGGCGAAGGCCGTCGCATGGCTGGTCGAGACAAGGGTTTAATTTCTTTATTGCAAAAGCCCTTGGTTGAATATGCGATTGATTGCATGATGCCGCTGGTGGACGATTTAAGTATCAGCTGTAATCGAAACCGTGAACTTTACCAAGACTATCAGCTGGCTTGCCTTTCAGATAATGAGTCCGCTACTAATACCAAAGCAGCTGTAGAAAGTTATCAAGGGCCTATGGCAGGGTTAGTCGCAGGACTAAGGCATGCTAAGCATGAATGGCTATTAGTGATGCCGTGCGATACCCCCTTAATGACGACGCATATCATGTCGCAGCTATTAGACTGTATTAAAATCTCTGGGCCGAGTGAAGAAATGCAGGCCATTATTTTTTCACATCAAGGGTTGCAGCCGTTACATGGTTTGTATCATCGCAGCATGTTACCCATTTTTGAGCAGTGCTTAGCTGAAAATAAAAATGCGCTGCAACGATTATTACGCTCTATGTCTACAGTGAGTATGCATCAAGCTATAGATTGTGGCTTTAGCTTTAATAATGCCAATGATCCTGAAGAATTAGCGATAATCGAATCTTTATTAGCATCGAAGTAAATTATATAACTCATATGATATGAGTGAAAATTAATTAAATATTTTTGGAATGAAAATGGATCTCACTCATCTAGATGAAAAAGGCCAAGCTCGAATGGTCGATGTCAGCGAAAAAGACGTCACCAAGCGTGAATCAGTGGCCCAAGCGATTGTCACTATGCTACCTAATACCTTAACCATGATTACCGAAGGTAAGCATAAAAAAGGGGATGTACTGGCGACCGCACGTATTGCTGGAATTCAGGCAGCGAAAAAGACTTGGGAATTAATTCCTATGTGTCACCCGTTAATGATTGCTGGAGCTAAGGTCGACATTCAAGCGATCAGTGCAACAGAATTACGCATTGAAGTACGCTGCAAAGTCGCAGATAGAACGGGTATTGAAATGGAAGCATTAACCGCCGCTTCAATTGCAGCACTCACTATTTATGATATGTGCAAGGCAGTGGATAAAGGTATGACCATTGGTGATATCAAGTTATTAAAGAAAACCGGTGGTAAAAGCGGCGATTGGAATGCAGAGGAAGGAAAGTAATTATGATTACCGTATTATTTTTTGCCCGTCTGAAAGACCAAGTCGGCCAAGTTGAATTGCAGCTAGAGAGTGATCTTGCAGGAAAAACAGCCGCAGAATTGCAGCAGGTCTTAATCGATCAAGGCATGTTAGCTTTGCAAGACGACAGTATCCGTATCGCAGTGAATCAAGATTTTTGCTCTGCAGATACAATCGTTAATGACGGTGACGAAATTGCTTTTATGCCTCCTGTGACAGGCGGCTAGCCATGGACGTTAACGCAAGGATGCCTGCTAAGATGTTTAGTAAAGTGTTTAGAAAGATTTGTAATACACTAAATCCTAAGCAGATACTCACAGCGTTGACGGCCATAGACAACGAAGCAAAGACTGAGCGCCAGAGCTCAAATGACGATGCTGAACGAAAACGTGTTTGGCTAATTATTATCGTTGCTTGTGTCTGTTTGCTGATGGTGAATTATCTAAAATATTCTAGTGCATTAGTTGAGACAATTCGTCTTCTAGAAGACTGGTTTGATATTAAAAATAACCAATGGTCTCGTGAATTCCGTTATCACCCTTATCGAGAATTACTCGGTTATGTTTGGTGGGGGGCCTGGAACCTACTCTGCTTCTTAGTCATTCCTATGCTGACGATCAAATTGGTATTGAAGCAGTCTTTGAAAAATTATGGCTGGCAAATTGGCAGTATTAAAACACACTGGCTGGGTTATGTCTTATTAGCATCACCCATTATGTTTTTTGCATTTTTAGTGAGCTTTCGTGAAGACTTCGCCAACCACTACCCCTTCTATAATTTAGCCCACAAAAGCTGGTTAGATTTAATTTTGTGGGAATGCATTTATATCTTGCAGTTTATTGCGGTTGAATTTTTCTTTCGCGGTTTTTTAGTGAATGGCTTACGAATTCCTTTTGGTAGCTTGTCCATTGCGGTTATGTGTTTACCTTATCTTATGCTGCATTTCTCCAAACTGTGGTTAGAATCCTTTGGTGCTATCTCGTTTGGCTTCTTATTGGGTATTTTGGCCTTACGTTCCAGATCTATTTGGGGTGGTGTTGGTGTTCACGTAGCGATTGCTTTAATGATGGATTGCATGGCAATGATGCAAACCAAAGGCTTCCCTGATCAATTCATGCGTTAGCCATTTTGGTGGATGCAGGTGCTCCTTTAGCTAAAAATAATGCCGACATTTTCAGTTCTGTCTTCTTAAAATTCAATGCGAAATAACTAAATAGAATATCAGGATGGTCAACTGCCAATAGATCAATCCGGTCTCTGGTTTTCTGCATTCTGCTGACTATACTGAGGAGATGCGACTAAAATCTGCCTGTATCTTATTGCTCATATCATCCTCTTGCTTGGCTGTAAAACCGGTTTACGTCTCTGTAGGCATGTATCCTTTTGCTCCTTTTGTTGAAACGAAAGGATCTGGTGGTGAAGTTGGGATGACCCTCGATTTAGTAACAGCATTGAACAAAGCGCAGAATAAATACCATTTTAATACAGTAACTATTCCCACTAAAAGACGTTATCAGTCTTTTAATGATGGCCATTACGATGTGATATTTTACGAAAGTAAATCATGGGGTTGGCAAGATATTAAGGTTGATGTATCGCAGGTGTACCAAAAAGGAGGAGAGAGCTACGTCGCGCTGAAAAAGCCTGGTCGAGATCAGTCTTACTTTGAAGACTTCAGCGGAAAACGTATGATAGGGATACTCGGTTTCCATTATGGTTTTGCAGACTTCAATGCGGATGAAGAATTTTTACGCAATAATTTCAATATGCTAATTACGGCAGATAATGATAAGAATATGAACTTGTTATTAAAGGAACGCGGAGATATTGCCGTCTTTACTAAAGCTTATCTACAACGTTTTTTATTAGAGAATCCTGATAATACCCCTCTATTATTAATATCAGAAAAGTTAGACCAAGAATATAAACATACCGTATTACTTCGTCCTGGAATCTCACCTAACATTGATGAAATTAATACGATGTTAGATCAATTGAAAGAGACGGGGGAAATGAACAAGTTGTTAAAAAAGTATGGGTTAGAGTAACCCATACTGACTGGATAGAACTACCGAGTTAAATTATCGAGTTAAACTATTGCCTAATGATGCATTGCTTGATGGCTCATCATACTTAAAGTATCAATATCTATTTCATCAAATGTTAAGATCTTACCGCCATTTACTTTAATGAATAGTTCGGCCTCCGCTTGCTTTGAGAACGAAGCCAATGCAGGACCCATTGCGCCGTTTAACTTATGGCCAGTAACAAATAAAGCGGTTTTAGCATCAATATACTTTGCGTCTTCTTGCTTGTCCCAAGCTGCGGTTGCTACATCGTGAACATAAATGTGTTCGATTCTATGTTGGTGTTCAGGCTGTAAAGCATAGGCGAACATATCTCGCGTTGAACAAAAGCGTTTAGCGGGTATGCCGCCGCGTTCAAAAACTTGTCCTTTAGGTCCAGGGAAGCGGTTAATGTACATACCGCATAAATCACACTCTTCGCCATTATGAATAATCACCGGATCAGGTGCCGCGGTGACTTGTTGTTCTTGTTCACCGCAGCCAGATAAACCTGCCGATAATAAAATGAGCAGAACTAAACCAATACGCGGTATAACTTTCACTAGATTTTTCATTATTCAGATAACTCTTTTTTGTTAAAGATCCACCAACTACAAGCAAGGGGTAAGGCAACCCAAAGCAACATAACCGAGAAAAGATACAGCGTGCCATCAGCGCCATTCTCAGCGATCTGTAAGACACCTGAATAACTCTCAGCCCCTATGATTGTATAAACCAGAATACGGAAAACATCCGTTGGGTTTACCCATAATAAAAACGGCACTAGGGTTTGGTTGATATTTCCTTCACTGGCTACCAATATGGCCATTAAGACAAGGTCGAATACCAAGACGAATAAAAACCAAACGATTAACGCTAAACCTGCGGCTTTAGACTTTTCGGAAACCGAAATGCTGATGATGTAGGCGATGGCGATAAAGACCCAGCCTAACAAGCTAGCCAGAACAATAAACTGAGAAAAGGCGATTAATACACTGGCGACATCGACGTCGCTCACGAGGCAAATAATAATCGCCGGTAAGCCAAAACCCAGTACCGAAGCTAGGGTAATGATGGCCGCTTGGCCGGTGAATTTACCCAATAATAACTGCGCATTACTCAGTGGATAAGTCATTAGCAGTAATAACGTGCCTTGCTCTAATTCACCGACAAAACAATTATAGGCCAGCATTAGAGCGATTAGTGGAATCAGCATGACGCATAAGCTAGCCAAGCTAACCAGGGTCGATTCTAATGACGAAAAGCCTAATACTCCGGCAGTTGCAGAGCCAAAATAGGCAAGACCTAAAGACATTAAGATAAAAATAATGGTAATAGCGCCGGTCCAGCGATTGCGAATGCCATCACGAAATTCTTTTTGTGCAACGATTAAAATTTTATTCATATCTCATTTATTCCTAAACTGCTGCATTATTGAAATCAGACAAGTAATGGCGATACAGGTCTTCTAGGGATGGCAGTTTTATATGCAGATCTTGTAAGTTTTCTTCTGTTGCTAAATTTCTGAGAATATCGAGCTTGTTTTCAGCCGCACTATTAAATCGATTATGCAGTGCTCCGTGAGCAGAACTTTGCAACCAATCAGGCTCGGTGATTAATCCTTTCAACTTATCTTCAATATCAGCGCGTGTTAAACCAGAAACAGAAACTTCAATGGGTAAGTTAGCCGCTTCGCGCAGTTCAGCCAGAGGTCCCAATGCAAGCTTACGGCCTTGGCTTAAAATCATGGCGCGATCAATGTGATGCTCAACCCCTGGCAAAACATGGGAGCATAAAATAACAGCACAGCCGCCAGACTTTAAACGGTCGACGGTGAGGTAAAAATCTTGCGTCGCTACTGGGTCTAAACCAACCGTTGGTTCATCGAGTATTAATAATCTTGGTGCGCCTAAGAAAGCTTGAGCTAAACCTAAACGCTGGCGCATCCCTTTGGAATAGGTTTTAACTGCACGGTCGGCGGCAGGGGTTAAATTCACTTCTTCTAATAGTCTATCGGCTTGGGTTTTATTATGACCTTTCAGCTTGGCTAAATAATGCAGTACTTCACGGCCACTCAAGTGCTCATAAAAACTCACGTTTTCGGGTAGGTAACCAAACTGAGTACGATAGTTATGAGCTTGATTTGATCGAGGGCAGTGGCCTAAAGCCGATACAGATCCAGTGCTCGGTTTTAGAATACCTAGAATTAATTTCATCAGCGTGCTTTTACCTGCACCGTTATGGCCAAATAAACCTAGTACCTCCCCCGATTTTACCGACATGGTCAGTGGGTGAAGCGCATTTACATTGGGGTAGTACTTGCAAACTTCGTTAAGATCTACGGCTATATCATTCATAATGTGCGAGCGCCTTCTCTCTAGGCTGAATTGACTTAGGCTTCATCAAGGGATTTGAGTCTTTCACCCCAGGAGCTTTTAATACAGGGAACTGTTCTTGTACCCAGCGTAATAATAAAACAGCGGGGCTATCCATTAAAAATTTAGCTTCGGGGTACTTCCAAAATAATTTATCGATACCGTCATTAGGTTCAAAAGGGACGTCGCCTTTACCATCACCATCCATATCCCAGCCACGATAGTTACTCCAATAGTTACCCTCAGCAATGCCATCGATTTCTTGGCTCCACTCTTGGAGTTTATTGGATACGTATTTCACTTGGATCTGATTATCGATGAAGGTATTCCCCGAAATCTTAACGCCTTCTGAGCCCGCGGTTAGGTGAATACCAATTTCCGTATGCTCTATGTGATTATTACGGATGGTATTGTAGCCAGAGTTATAAATGAATAAGCCTTTTCCATCACTACCGAGAACCTTTTTGTCAGTGGGTGTAATAACGTTCTTGATGACGTTATCTTCAAAGGTAGAATAAATTATAAAGTTGATTAGAAACCCATAGTCTTCACTATTTTCAGTTACATTACCGCGTATTTCTAAGTAACGAGAGTTCATCATGGCGTAGCCAGCACGAGTATTATAAGCGTAGTTATTAAGGATTTTATTATGATAAGAATACATGTAATGAATACCGTAGCGTAAATCGTGAACGGTATTATTGGCGATCGTATTATTGGTGCTGGAAATAACATAGAGGCCATCACGAGTTTTACTGATGTCGTTGCCACGCACTTCGGTATTTTTCATATTCGAAATTTGAATGCCGTTGCCGCGATCGGCCGAGCGCAATGTGTCATTACCAATGACTGTGTTATCTAGAATTTTATTATGCTCGCCACCTTGCAGCCAAATACCAAAAGTATCGCCTTCAAGATAGCAATTTTTGATGGTGATTTTATTGGATTTTTTATCAGAGTAAATACCGGCATTTTGTTCGGTTAGATCATCTCCCCAGTTAACGATACGCAGCGAATCAATGGTTACGCCTTCAGCATTAATCAATAGACCATGGCCTTGGCCTTGGGCATCTAGAGTCGCATCAGTGCCTGACAGCTCAATACTTTGGGATATCACAAAGTTGCCGCGATACTCACCAGGCTGCAACTTCACCTGATCTCCAGCTTGGGTCTTATCTAAAATTTCTTGTAATGAATCGATCGCAGAAACCTGCCAAACTTTAGCATTGGTGCTGGGAATAAATACGAGCAAACTAATAAAAAATAGTAGTGTCTTGAGTGACTTCAACAACATTCTCACTTAAGCGGTTAAGCAGTAAAAGTAAGTTCTAAACTATCATAAAAAAAGCCCAGTCGTATTAGAAGCTGGGCTTTTATTAAGGCTAACTTATAGATACTTGAGGTGGATCATTTAGACCCAACTCAAGGCGCTTTTAAGGCGCCATATCTATGATTGATTTCTCAATCTCTACTTAGCTTCTACGAACATACGACCACGCATTTCCATGTGTAGCGCATGGCAGAACCAGTTGCAGTAGTACCACTGAACCCCTGGCTTATCTGCGATGAAGGTGATGGATGATGTAGCCTGTGGCCCAATTTCCATCTGCACACCATGGTTAGTCATACAGAAACCGTGAGTTACGTCTTCAATATTATCCAAGTTAGTTACAACAACCGTTACTTCGTTGCCTTGCTTAACTTTAAAGTCAGATAGACCAAACATCGGTGCAACG